>ERZ808032.79-NODE-79-length-14626-cov-3.382913_pt1 | contig 14626 bp, 11 predicted proteins | sample MGYA00380187_ERZ808032 | MGnify/ENA primary metagenome ERZ808032 (study PRJEB31490, sample SAMN06133378) | cow dung metagenome | isolation source: M10 | host: cow | place: China: Chengdu | collected 2015-05 ...
TGCGTTCAAGGCTGCTTGCGCTGCTAAGGGACTTACTGAAGATCAATATACTATCGTTGTTGACGTTCCAGAAGACACCCCTTGCTATGAAAAGGCTGCTGAATTTGCAGACGCTGGCTACAAGGCTATCTTTGCTGACTCTTTCGGTCATGAGCCCTATATGATTAAGGCTGCTAAAGAGTTCCCCAAGGTTCAGTTCTGCCATGCAACAGGCACCCGTGGTAAAATCGAAGGCGTTGGCAACTATCACACTGCTTTTGCCGAGATTTACAAGGGCCGTTATCTTGCAGGTATTGCTGCTGGTATGAAGCTAAATGAGTTAATCGATGCAGGCAAATTCACCAAAGAAGAAGCTAAAATCGGTTATGTTGGCGCATTCCCCTATGCTGAGGTTATCTCGGGTTACACCTCTTTCTATCTCGGCGTTAAGTCCGTATGCCCCACCGTTACTATGGAAGTTCAGTATACTCAGTCTTGGTTTGATATCGAGAAAGAGAATACCGCTGCTAAGGCTCTTATCGCTAACGGCTGCAAACTTATAAGCCAGCACGCTGACTCTTCGGGTGCTCCTTCTGCTTGCGAAGCAGCTGGTATCCCCAACGTTGCTTACAATGTTGATACTTCCAACATTGGTCCTAACACCGCTATCATCTCTTCCAAGATTTCTTGGGTTCCTTATATGACCATGATGATTAAGGCTGTTTTAGAGGGAACAACCATCCCTGCTGACTACTGCGCAACTCTTAAAGAGGATGCAGTTCAGTTAACCGCTCTTACCAAGAATGCCGCTCCCGGCACTCAGGCTGCTATTGATGCTGCAAAGGCTAAGCTCGATAACGATGAGCTTAAGGTATTCGATACCAAGACCTTCACAGTTGGCGGCAAAGAGCTCACCACCTATCTTGCTGACGTTGTTGATTTGGGCGACTTCGCTCCTGACACTGAGGCTATCGTAGATGGACGCTTTATTGAGTCTGAAAAGAGATCTGCTCCTTACTTCAATGTAATTATTGACGGTATCACTGTTCCGGCTGAATAATTAACTGATTTTAAGGCGGAGTGCATAAGTGCTCCGCCTTATTTCCATTTTTAAAGTGCAGTTATAGCGTGTGCATAAATATGGTTACGCATAGGCTATAACTGCAACGAAAGGAGATTAAACTTTGAAAAAGGCGGCTATAGAACTTAAAAATATAACCAAAACCTTTGGCAGTGTTGTTGCAAATAAGAATGTTAACCTAACCGTTAACCGAGGCGAGATTTTATCTATCCTTGGCGAAAACGGAAGTGGAAAAACAACCCTTATGAATATGATTTCAGGAATTTATTTTCCTGATGAGGGCCAAATTTTTGTTGATGGCGAGGAGGTTGTTATCCGCTCGCCCAAAGATGCGTTTGACCTTAAAATTGGTATGATTCATCAGCATTTCAAGCTTGTTGATGTTTTTTCAGCTGCTGAAAATATCATATTAGGCCTTAATGAAGAGGGAAAGTATGATATCAAAAAGGCAGAGAAGAGCATTAAGGAAATTGCCGATAAATATAGCTTTGAGGTTGAGCCGGCAAAGAAAATTCACGAAATGAGCGTTTCGGAAAAGCAAACGGTTGAGATTATCAAGGTGCTTTATCGAGGTGCTGATATTCTTATTTTGGATGAGCCAACCGCAGTGCTCACTCCTCAAGAAGCTCAAAAGCTTTTCGCAGTTTTAAGAAGAATGAGGGATGATGGCAAGGCAATTATCATTATCACTCATAAGCTTCACGAGGTTTTATCCCTCTCTGATAGAGTTGCCGTTCTTAGAAAGGGCGAATATATCGGAACGGTTGAAACCGCTAAAACAAATGAAGCCGAGCTTACCGAAATGATGGTTGGCAAAAAGATTTCCCTTAATATCGAAAGAAGCGAGCCTGAGAATGTTGAGGACCGCCTTATAGTTAACGACCTTGAATGTATAAGCAGAGAGGGCGTTAAGGTGCTTGATGATATAACCTTTACTGCTCGTTCGGGCGAGATTTTGGGAATTGCAGGTATTGCAGGAAGCGGTCAACGAGAACTGCTTGAGGCAATTGCAGGTCTTCAACAGGTGCAGTTTGGCGAGATTTCCTATAACAACCCAAAAACCAAACAGGTTGAGAATTTAAGAAATAAAACTCCTATGCAAATCAGGGAGCTTGGCGTTCGTCTTTCCTTTGTTCCTGAGGATAGACTTGGTATGGGCCTTGTTGGCAATATGGATATTATTGATAATATGATGCTAAGGTCATATCGCAAGGGCAAATCAGTTTTCCTTGAAAGAAAGGCTCCAAAGGATTTGGCTCAGCATATTATAGAGGATTTAGAGGTTGTAACCCCAGGTGCTACCACCCCCGTCAGAAGACTTTCGGGCGGTAACGTTCAAAAGGTTTTGGTAGGCAGAGAAATTGCCGCTTCGCCAACAGTGCTTATGGCGGCTTATCCTGTTAGAGGCCTTGATATCAACTCCTCTTATACCATTTATAATCTTCTTAATGAGCAAAAGAAAAAGGGAGTTGCGGTTATCTTCGTTGGCGAAGATTTGGATGTTTTAATTGAGCTTTGCGATAGAATTATGGTTATCGGCTCGGGACGTATTACAGGTATTGTTGACGGAAGAACGGCAACCAAGGAAGAAATCGGTCTTTTGATGACCAAATCGAGCGGAGGTGAGAATAATGGCTGAAATCAAAGTTAAGTCAGCAAAGGAGCCCCTTATTCATATAACCAAAAGGGATGATATGAGCTTCTCAAAGTCCGCTCTTGTTCATTTGATAGGCATAGTTGTTGCTGTTATTCTCAGCGCATTACTTATAGTTGCAGTAACAGGTCAAAACCCTCTTGAGCTTTTTAAGGCTATGTATGAGGGTGTTATCGGCACCTCTGCAGCTAATATCGGAATAAATAAAAAATATACCGAGTCGATTCATATTGCCGCTATTCTTCTTTGCATTTCCTTGGCAGTAACCCCTGCTTTCAAAATGAAGTTCTGGAATATCGGCGCTGAAGGTCAGGTGCTTATGGGATGTTTAACCTCGGCCTTTTGTATGCTTGAATTTGGCGGAAGAATGGATAACACAGCTTTGCTTATCCTAACGGTTTTGTTAAGCATTTTGGTTGGCGCTGTTTGGGCAGTTATCCCCGCTATTTGCAAGGCGTATTGGAATACCAACGAAACCCTTTTCACCCTTATGATGAACTATGTTGCTATGACCTTGGTTTCCTATTTCATAATGGTTAAGGATAGGTCGGGAAGAAGCGACCTTGGAATACTCAATGAGAGAACAGGCTATGGCTATTTGCCCGAGCTATTTGGAAGAAGCTATATTTTCAATATCCTTATAGTTGTTGGTATGGTTGTGTTTATGTTCATCTACCTGAAGTATAGCAAGCAGGGATATGAGATTTCGGTTGTTGGCGAAAGCGAGAACACCGCAAGATATATAGGCATTAATGTTAAAAAGGTTATTATCAGAACCGTTGCAATTTCGGGTGCTATATGCGGTCTTGTTGGCTTTATGATAGTTGCAGGAGATAAGCATTCACTCAAGCCTGATATTGTTGGCGGTCAGGGCTTCACTGCGATAATGGTTTCTTGGATGTCTAAGTTTAATCCTATTGTTATGATACCCGTTTCAATGCTCATTGTATTTTTAAGTGTTGGCAGTAAGTTTGCAACCTCGGCCTTTAAGGTTGATAACAGTATCGGTGATATTTTAACCGCTATCGTTATTTTCTCAATTATTGCCTGCGAGTTCTTCACAAGATATAAGATTAATTTCCGCAAGGCTAAGAAGGAGGGTTAAGCTATGAGTTTTGAAATGTTAATTGCTTTTATTCAGCAGTCGTTGAGACTTAGTTCAACCCTTTTGCTCGGTTCAACAGGTGAGATTATAACCGAAAAATCGGGCAACCTTAACCTTGGAACACCCGGTATTATGGCGGGCGGTGCTATTAGCGGTATTGTTGGCGCATATTTTTATACAGGTGCAGTTGAAACGGTTAACCCTCTGCTTGGCGTTCTAATAACCTTGCTTTGCGGTCTTATCGGTTCTTTAGTTGTAACTCTAATTTATTGCTTTTTAACAATAACCCTTAAAACAAATCAAAACGTAACAGGTTTGGCGTTAACAACCTTTGGTGTTGGAGCAAGTAACTTTATCGGAAGTCTTATCAATAGCAAAATGGGCGGAACAGGAATTGCCGCTTTCCCTGAAATTGGTAAGGCATACCGTGCTTCCTTGCCCTTTGCCGAAAACTTGGGCTGGTTTGGAGATATTTTCTTATCATATGGATTTATGACCTATTTGGCAATTATTATTGCTCTTGTTGTTGCTTTTGTTATAACAAAAACCAGAATTGGTCTTAATCTCAGAGCAGTTGGCGAAAACCCCGCAACTGCCGATGCGGCAGGTATCAATGTTGATAAATATAAGTATGTTGCAACCTGTCTTGGCGGTATGATTTCGGGTCTTGGCGGTCTTTGCTATGTTATGGACTTTGCGGCAGCAAACTGGCAAAACAACATTCTCGACCAATTTGGTTGGCTTGCAGTAGCGCTGGTAATATTTGCTGTTTGGCGCCCCAATATTGCAATTATTGGCTCGATTATATTTGGCGCTCTTTATGTTATCGGCCCCTTCCTTTTAGGGCTCAGTAATAAGGACCAAGAGCTTATAAAGATTTTACCCTATCTCGTAACTATAATAGTTCTTGTTATTATCAGTATCCGTGATAAGAAGGAAAATCAACCCCCCGCAAGCTTGGGATTATCCTATTTCAGAGAAGAAAGATAATAAAAACCGAGGAGATATCTCCTCGGTTTTTTAATTCGGAATTCGGAATGCGTAATTCGTAATTATATGTTTTTTCTTTACAAAAATAAAATAGTGTGATAAAATAATTTTGCGACACAACTTAATAGCACAAACTATAGGAGTAGTGTTTTTATTTGGTAAAAGCACATTCTCCGTTTTGACTCTCTTATAGTTTGTCAAAAGTTGTGTCGCAGCAATGGGAGCTATGTGTTTTTCGGTGCGTAGCTTCGGTTACGCACTTTTTTAATTTTGTGAGGAAATTATATGAAAGAAATAAATAAAAGAATAAGGCAGTATAGGAAGAAAGCGGGGCTTACACAAAACGAATTGGCTGAATGTATCGGTATGAAGGGAAGCACATATTCTCAAGCCGAAAGGGAAGGCATTATAACCTGTGAGTTATTGTTAAAGGTTGCTCCTTTTTTAGAGGTTGAGCCCGAGTTTCTTTTAACAGGCAAAACTTTTGAGCCACCCAAACCGCCAATTGACCCGCCACCTCCGCCACCACCTCCTCCAAAACCAACCTTTGAAGAAGTGCTTAGCCATAAGGAAAGAAATATAATTAAAATTTTCCGTTATATGAGCCAAGAAAAACGAAATATATTATATAAATTTATAAATGAATTAGATGCAAAAAAATAATCCCCCGATTTCTCGGGGGTTTTGTTTTATATTTTCGAAAGTAAATTATCTATCGAGGCATCGTTTTTAAAATCAACCTCGCAAGGCTTTTTAATAAGCGACCAGCTTTCCTTTAAAACGCTGATTTCGTTTGGAGCAACAGTTTTAAGCTCGCCGAGGGTTTCAAATTCGAGCATACAGTTATTAGTATAAACCTCGAAAGAGCAGTTGCCATCGGGATATCTGCCGTTCGGATGATTAGTATCATATTTCTTGGCAAAAATCTCATCGCCTAAAATATAATAAGCATTTCCGCCGTTCAAATCAAAGCCCAATTTCATCGGTCCTTCGCAATTTGGGTTTTGCTTAACGGTAACATACTTCTTGCCCCAATAGATTCTATCATCGCTCATATCGGTATAGGGCCAAACAGCAATGGAGCGGTTGGGGAGGAGCCCTGTATCGTTGGTGTTCATCGGAATCAGCATTGTTCCGTTCTTAGCGCAAACAGAGAGTGCCCAAATGGCAAAATCTTTGGGAGTATCACTTGCATTTTGCACCTTCATAGTAACCTGCATATTGGCGTCATCATCATCCATTTTAAGCTCAAGAGATATTTTAGCGCCAATCTCGGTATCATCAGCTTTATAGAAAATTGCGCCGTTTGAGGTTGCTTCATATTTAACGGGTTTATCATCGGGGGTATAGGTTTCGGGATAGGATTCGGGGGAGAGCCAAATTCTATGTCCGCCAAAGCTTTCCCATTTTCTGCCCTCGCCGAAGAAATCAGTGTAAGCCTTATCGCCCAAACCGCCAAGCTCTTCTCTTTCGGCGCACATAAAGTTTTGGGAATCTTTAAAACCAAAGCTTATAACCCTCGGTCCTAAATCAAGGGTTACCAAAGCCTCGATAATTCCGTTTGAAATACTAAGGCATTTTCCATAGTCCTTAAAGCTTTCAATTTCTTTTAATTTTACCATTTTTATCACTCCGTTTTAATGATTTTTTGTGTATATTCTATTCCGCATTCAAGCGGTGTTTCAAGGGTTAAGCCGAACAAATCGGTGGCTTTAGCCTCGGTTTCAAAAACCTTTTTAGCATTAGCCGATAAGTTGTTTATATCGGCAGTTCTGTTTATTACGGGAACTGAGGAATTTTTGAGATTTTTAAGGTGCTTCGAGCCGTTTTTTGAAAAACCTAAAACTCTGATATATGGGAGCGGTTTCATAAAGAACTCGTTGTCTGCCCCTATAAAAGCCGATAAAACAAGCCTTCTGATACGAGCCAAGGTATACCTTTTAACCTTGATTTTTTCATATAAATCGTCAAGACTTTTGGCGGTTTTTATCGCTGAATAAAGCTTGTTTTCAAGACCCTCGCTCAAATCCGGAAGAACCGATAGCTCCTCTTCAGTTTTAGTTCTGAGAACTGCTAAAATTGCTTTTTCAATTCTTTTTATATCCGAAATGCTTTCGGGGGTTATTAGCTCAAGACTTTCTTTAGGCATATATTTTTGAGCAAAATCAATGTTGCCCGATTTTAATTTTTCTCGAAGAAGAGAAGCTGATACAAACCGAGCCTCTTCTAAAGAATCGTGCATAGCGCCGATTCTTTTAACCGTTTCAAACTCGGCATTATAATTAAGGCTTCTTGCCGCAATTATATATTCGAGGCCTAAATTGTTGTTAGCAGACGATAAAATATCCTTTTCTCCGCCAAGGGCTTCGCAAACTTTTTGGCGGGCTTTTGCAAAGGTAATGCCATTTTTAAGCTCTTTTGAAAGCTTTTCGGAAAATTCTTTAGAGCATAAAATATCAGCAGTTTTCAAAAGGGTTTGGATATTGCCGTTTTCACTGCCGAAAATAATCTTCTCGGCGCCTGCTTCTTTAAGCGCTGAAACAGCACCAAGCGCAAAGTTTTGAGCGGTTGACATACTCCATAAAACAGGAAGCTCAATAACCATATCGGCACCGCTTTTAAGAGCGGCGAGGGTTCTGATTCTTTTTTCGGCAATAGCAGTATCTCCTCGCTGAACAAAGTTGGAGCTTAGAATGCAAACAACCGTTTCACCCTGCCTTTTTGCTTCATCCATTAAATATTTATGGCCCTTATGCAAGGGGTTAAATTCGGCAATTATTCCGATAACGCTCAAATTATCACTTCTTTTCAAAAAAACTTGAAAAACGTTACTAATTATAGTATTATGTATAAGTATTATATAATAATTTTAAACCTATTTCAACCATAGGTTTTAAGATGGAGGAAATTAAATGAAAATTTTTGTTGTTAATGCAGGAAGCTCATCGCTTAAATATCAGCTTATTGATATGGAAAATGAGCAGGTTCTTTGTAAAGGCCTTTGCGAAAGAATCGGCGTTTCGGGAGAAATAACCCATAAAGCTGCCGATGGCAGAGAGTATGTTGCTGAAACTGCAATGCCAACCCATAGTGAAGCTTTTGAGGCTGTAGTTTATGCTCTTACAAAGAGTGATGCTAAGGTTATTGATTCCTTTGATGAGGTTTCGGCTATTGGCCATCGTATAGTTCAGGGTGGCAGCATTTATAATGGCTCTTGTCTTATCACTCCCGAAGTTCTTAAGGATATCGATGAGCTTGGCGCATTAGCTCCTCTTCATAATCCTGCCAATCTTTTGGGCGTTAAAGCCTGCATTAAAACCTTTGGCGAAGAAATTCCTCAGGTTGCAGTTTTTGATACCTCTTTCCATCAAACAATGCCCGCAAAGGCTTATATGTTTGCTCTTCCTTATAAATATTTTGAGGAATATCAGGTTCGTAAATACGGAGCTCACGGCACTTCGCATCACTTTGTAAGTGATAGAGTTGCCGCTCTTGAGGGCAAGGATAAAAAGGATATTAAGATTATCACCTGCCACCTTGGTAACGGTTGCTCGATTACTGCTATTAAGGATGGCGTTTGCCTTGATACTTCAATGGGATTCACTCCTCTTGATGGATTTATGATGGGAACAAGAACCGGAACTCTTGACCCCTCAGCGCTTACCTTTATTGCCGAGAAAGAAAATCTTTCTCCTGCAGATATTAACCGCATTTGCAATAAGGAATCGGGTGTTCTCGGCGTTTCGGGTGTTTCTAACGATAACCGTGATGTTGCCGAGGCTGCTGCTAACGGAAATGAGAGAGCTCAGCTTGCCATTGATATGCAACGCTATCAGATTATCAAATTCGTTGGCTCTTATATCGCCGCTATGAACGGCGTTGATGCGATTGTTTTCACAGGCGGTATCGGCGAAAACGATGCAAAGCTTCGTGAAACCGTTTGCGAAAGCCTTACCTATTTAGGCCTTGAGATTGATAAGGAAAAGAATGCTGTTCGAGGTAAAGAGATTAAGATTTCAACCGATAACAGCAAGGTTAATGTTTATATTATCCCAACCAATGAAGAGCTTGCAATTGCACGTGATACATTAAGAATTATTTCAAAGTAAAGAGAAGAAATTATGAATATAACTGAAACTAAATTAGCTATAGAAAACGGAAAATTTGATGAAAGCTTATCTCTTCTTTATGGCGAGGTAACTTTAGCTAAAGAGAGATATATAAAAGCTCTTGATGAGTTTATGAAGCTTTATCACACAGCTCAGAACATTCGAATTTTCTCAGCTCCCGGAAGAACTGAAATCAGCGGAAATCATACCGACCATCAGCATGGATGCGTTTTAGCAGGCAGTGTTAATCTTGATGTTATTGCTGTTGTAGCTCTTAATGAGGATGGCAAAATCCGTATCAAGTCGGAAGGCTATGATATGGATACGGTTGATATTGCCGACCTTAATAAGAAGGACTGCGAAAAGGGAAGAGCCGTTTCTTTAATAAAGGGTGTTTGCGCTAAGTTTAAAGAGATGGGTATTTCTCTTCAGGGCTTTAATGCTTATACCACCTCTAATGTTTTAAAAGGCTCGGGACTTTCTTCTTCAGCGGCTTTTGAGGTGCTTATCGGAACCATTCTTAACGGCCTTTTTGCCGATAATAAGATTGACCCTATAACCATTGCCAAAATCGGTCAGTTTGCTGAGAGGGATTATTTCGGCAAGCCTTGCGGTCTTCTTGACCAAATGGCTTCGGCCTCAGGCGGATTTACATATGCCGATTTTATGGACCCTGCCGAGCCGATAGTTGAAAGCATTTCACTTGATATAAATAAGTTTGGATATACTCTTTGCGTTGTTGATACAGGCGGAAACCATGCCAATTTAACAGGCGATTATGCGGATATAACTATTGAATGCAAGGATATCAGCAACGCTTTAGGTGTTGACTTTTTGAGAGATGCCGATGAAAGCGAATTTTATGGAAATATAGCTTCTCTTCGCCAAAAGGTGGGCGATAGAGCAATTCTTAGAGCTTTCCATTTCTTCAATGAGCAAAAAAGGGTTGAGCTTCAGCTCGCAGCTCTTAAAAAGGGTGATTTCGAGGAGTTCTTAAATCATGTTAACGCTTCGGGTCAGTCCTCTTATGATTATTTGCAAAACCTATATTCAAATTCTAATGTTAGAGAACAGGGTCTTTGCTTGGCTCTTGCTTTAACAAAGAATTTCTTAAATGGAAAAGGAGCCTGCCGTGTTCACGGAGGCGGCTTTGCTGGAACAATTCAGTGCTATATCCCAACCGAGAGATTTTCGGATTATAAGAAAATGATAGAAAATGCTTTCGGAGAGGGTAGCTGCTGCCTTATAAATGTTCGACCGGTTGGCGGATATGAAATAAAATGAGAAAAGGAGGATTTCATCCTCCTTTTTGTTCTTTTTCTATTGATTTTATCTATGAAAAGCTGTATAATATCGGGTGTAAAGAGTAGGAAAATTTGGGCAATATAAGTTTTAGAAAAACAAAGGGAGTAAATAATGTTAGAGCTTAAAAACATTTCCTTTTCTGCCGAGGGTGAAAACGGCGTTAAGGAAATTCTTAAAGATATAAGTCTTAAAATTGATAATGGTTTTGTTGTTATAACAGGCCCCAACGGCGGAGGAAAATCAACCCTCGCTAAAATTATTGCGGGCATTATAAAACCAACAAAGGGTAAAATTTTGCTTGATGGCGAGGATATAACCGAGCTTTCAATAACCGAAAGAGCAAAAAGGGGAATAAGCTTTGCTTTTCAACAGCCTGTTCGTTTTAAGGGAATAACTGTTCACGATTTGATAAGTCTTGCGGCAGGAAAAGATATAAGTATAGCGGAGGCTTGCGATTATTTATCTCAGGTGGGACTTTGCGCCAGAGATTATATAAACCGTGAGGTTAATGCTTCTCTTTCGGGCGGCGAGCTTAAAAGAATTGAAATTGCAACCGTTTTGGCTCGAGGCACTAAGATTTCACTTTTTGATGAGCCTGAGGCAGGTATTGACCTTTGGAGCTTTAATAGCTTGATTAAGGTTTTTGAAAAGATGCACGATAATCTCGGCGGTTCGATTATTATAATCTCGCATCAGGAGAGAATCCTTAATATTGCTGATAAGGTTATAGTTGTATCGGCAGGTAAAATTAAGAATCAAGGCAAAAAGGATGAGGTTTTACCCGACCTTTTAGGCAGCACCGATATGGGTTGCCGTGTGCTTATAGAGAAAGGGGAGGGAAAGTAAATGAATAATACTGAGCTTGAACTCCTTAAGATTATTGCCGATATGGAAGGCACTCCCGAAGGAGCCTTTAACATCCGTTCAAACGGTTCGCTTGATAGCAGAAGGGTTACCGAAAATATTGATATCAGAAACAAGGCCGATAATTCGGGAATAGAGGTTGTTATAAAATCCGGCACTAAGGGTGAAAAGGTGCATATCCCTGTAATTATCTCCGAAACAGGACTTAAAGAATTGGTTTACAATGATTTTATCATTGGAGATAATGCAGATGTTGAGATTGTTGCAGGCTGCGGTATCCATAACTGCGGTGATGAGGAATCAAGACACGATGGTATCCATACCTTCTTTGTCGGCAAAAACGCTAAGGTTAAATATGTTGAAAAGCATTATGGCAAGGCGGACGGCAAGGGAGAAAGCAATATGAATCCCGTAACCGTTATAAATATCGCTTACGGCGGATATATGGAAATGGAAACAACTCAAATTGAGGGTGTTGATTTTACTAAGCGTTCAACCAAGGCAAGACTTTCGGATAACGCAACCCTTATTATTAGAGAAAAACTTATGACAAGTGGGGAAGAGAAAGCTGAAACCGATTTCGAGGTTGAGCTTGATGGCGAAAATTCAAGCGCTAATGTTGTTTCCCGTTCGGTTGCTAAGGATAATTCCTATCAGTTATTTTTGTCTAAAATCAATGGCAATAATGTATGCTCGGGACACAGTGAGTGCGATGCTATCATTATGGATAATGCCAAGGTTTCGGCTATCCCTGAGATAACCGCAAACCATCTTGACGCCGCTTTAATTCACGAGGCGGCCATTGGTAAGATTGCGGGCGAGCAGTTAACAAAGCTTATGACCTTAGGTCTTACCGAACAAGAGGCTGAGGAACAAATAGTTAACGGATTTTTGAAGTAATAAATCCCTGAAATTAGGGTAAAATATAAAATGAGGTGATTTTAATGGAATTAAAAGGAAGCAAAACTGAAAAAAATTTGATGGCGGCTTTTTCGGGCGAGAGCGAAGCTAGAAATAAGTATACCTATTTTGCAAGCGTTGCCAAAAAGGAAGGTTATGAGCAAATTGCTGCTCTTTTCCTTGATACTGCCAACAACGAAAAGGAACACGCAAAAATGTGGTTTAAGGAGCTTAAGGGTATAAGCAATACTGCTGAAAACCTTAAATCCGCTGCCGCAGGCGAAAATTATGAATGGACCGATATGTATGCAACCTTTGCAAAGGAAGCTGAGGAAGAAGGTTTTACTGAGCTTGCTGCAAAGTTCCGTGCAGTTGCTGCTATTGAGAAAACTCATGAGGAAAGATATTTAAAGCTTCTTAACAATGTTGAGATGCAAAAGGTTTTCGAAAAGAGCGAGGAAATTATGTGGGAATGCCGCAATTGCGGACATTTGGTTATCGGCAAAAAAGCTCCCCAAGTTTGCCCCGTTTGCGCTCATCCCCAAAGCTACTTTGAAGTTAGAGCAGAAAACTATTAAAATTAAAGACCGCTTCGGCGGTCTTTTATAATAAAAACTTGACTTTTTATTTTGTAAATTGTATTATATGTAGGTAAAGCGTTGAGAAGGACAGTAGTTTGCTTTAGTTTCTTTAAGAGAGCGTAAGTCTTGGCTGAAAACTGCGTAAGAAACGGGTAGATGAGACCGCCTTTGAGTGCCGTGGGTAAAAAACACGGACGTGTTGTTTGCGTTAAAAACTTTAAAAGAGTTCGGCTTTGCCGAGAACTCGGGTGGAACCGCGGAGATTTTATGCTTCGTCCCGAAAAGCGATGGCTTTTTGGGGCGGAGTTTATTTTTTTGGAGGAATAAAAATGATTAAGATTACTTTAAAGGGCGATGTTATTAAGGAATTTCCCGAGGGCGTTTCAGCCTATGAGGTTGCCAAGGAAATTAGTATGGGTCTTGCAAAATCGGCCTGTGCTGTTAAAATTGACGGCGAGGTTTATGACCTTAGAACTAAACTTGATAAGGATTGCGCTCTTGAAATTTTAACCTTTGATGATGAAAACGGCAGATGGGCTTTCAGACATACTGCTTCTCATATCTTGGCGCAGGCTGTTAAGCGTTTGTTCCCTGAAACAAAGTTGGCTATAGGTCCCGCAGTTGAAGATGGTTTCTATTATGATTTCGATGTTGAAACCAACTTTACCCCCGATGACCTTGTTAAGATTGAAGAGGAAATGAAGAAAATCGTTAAAGAGGATATTAAACTTGAAAGATTTTCAATGTCTCGAGATGAGGCTATTAAATACTTTGAGGAGAAAAATGAGCCTTATAAGATTGAACTAGCCGAGGGTATAGCCGAGGGCGAGGAAATTTCATTCTATTCTCAGGATGATTTCACCGACCTTTGCGCAGGACCTCATCTTATGAGCACGGGAGCGGTTAAGGCTTTCAAATTAACCTCGGCAACAGGTGCTTATTGGAGGGGCGATTCCTCAAAGAAAATGCTTTGCCGTGTTTATGGAACTGCATTTCCAAAGGCAAGTCTTCTTGAAGAACACTTAACAATGCTTGAAGAGGCAAAGAAGAGGGACCATAATAAATTGGGCCGTGAGTTAGAGCTTTTCACAACGGTTGATACTATCGGTCAGGGACTTCCGATAATGCTTCCAAAGGGCACTAAAATTCTCCAAACCCTTCAGCGCTTTGTTGAGGATGAGGAGGAGAGAAGGGGATGGCTCAGAACAAAAACTCCCCTTATGGCAAAGAGTGACCTTTATAAAATTTCGGGACACTGGGACCATTATTTAGATGGTATGTTCGTTCTCGGCGACCCCACTGATGAATCAAAAGAGTGTTTTGCTCTTCGCCCGATGACCTGCCCATTCCAATATCAAGCATATTTAAACCGTGCCCGTTCTTATCGTGATTTGCCCCTTCGTTATGGCGAAACCTCAACCCTCTTTAGAAATGAAGAGTCGGGTGAGATGCACGGACTAATTCGTGTTCGCCAGTTCACTATTTCCGAGGGCCATTTAATTTGCACCCCCGAACAGCTTGAGGATGAGTTTAAGGGAAGCCTAGAGCTTGCGATATTTATGCTCAAAACCTTGGGTCTTTATGAGGATGTTTCCTATAGATTCTCTCAATGGGACCCCAATGATACCGATAAATATATCGGCACTCCTGAGCAATGGAACGAGGCTCAGGATATGATGGGCAAAATCCTCGATAACCTTGGAATTGATTATAAGATAGGTATCGGCGAGGCCGCTTTCTATGGACCTAAGCTTGATATTCAAATTAAGAATGTTTATGGCAAGGAGGATACCCTTATCACCATTCAAATTGACCAAATGCTTGCTGAGAAATTCGGTATGGAGTATGTTGATAGGGATGGCGTTAAGAAAAACCCCTATATTATTCATAGAACTTCAATCGGTTGCTATGAGAGAACCTTGGCGCTTCTTATTGAAAAATATGCAGGTGCATTCCCGATGTGGTTAGCACCCGTTCAGGTTAAAATTCTCCCCATTGCTGACCGTCATCTTGACTATGCTTATCAAGTTAAGAAACAGCTCGAGGCAAAGGGAATTA
>ERZ808032.81-NODE-81-length-14296-cov-4.284479_pt1 | contig 14296 bp, 9 predicted proteins | sample MGYA00380187_ERZ808032 | MGnify/ENA primary metagenome ERZ808032 (study PRJEB31490, sample SAMN06133378) | cow dung metagenome | isolation source: M10 | host: cow | place: China: Chengdu | collected 2015-05 ...
TTTATGCATCTGAATGGTCCTTATCGCGCCATGAACAGCAAAGGCAAGATAGTTCCTGTGATAGAAGAAGGTTGGGGAACAGCCGATGACACCCCTACCCACGTTATCATGATGATAACTGCCGGTAACCAAGGTGCATTTATCGGCACTGTGGGCAACACCCTTTGGGTAGATAATGTGTGCTGGGCATTTTAAAGGGCTGCCCCTTTGGTGATTTGGTGATTCGGTGATTCGGTGAGTCGATTATATAATAACATAATTCTCGATTGGTCGGTTAGTCGATTAGTCGATTAGTCAAAATAATATGAGCTTAGAACAATTCAACTTTCTACTACTAATTATGGCCATTACAGGCCTTGTGGTATTTGTAGCGCTTTACTTTGTAGAGGCTGGCTACGGCAAAATGATTAGCGACAAATGGGGGCCCGCCATTAACAACAAAGTGGCATGGGTCATTATGGAATGCCCCGTTTTCTTTGTTATGCTTTATCTTTGGGCCATGAGCGATAGAACCCTAGAAATTGCTCCTTTGGTGATGTTCTTGATATTTCAGGCACACTACTTTCAGCGTTCGTTTATTTTCCCCTTCTTGTTAAAGGGTAAAAGCAAAATGCCTATTACCATTATGATGATGGGCTTTATTTTTAACCTAATGAACGGTACCATTCAGGGTTATTGGATTTTTTACCTATCGCCTGCCGATATGTACACCCCTGCTTGGCTAACCACGCCACAGTTTATTATTGGTGCTTGCATTTTTGTAATTGGTTTTATTATCAATTTGCATTCCGATTACGTAATTCGCCATTTGCGCAAACCTGGCGATACCAAGCACTACTTGCCTAAAAAAGGCATGTACAAATACGTTACCTCTGCCAACTATTTTGGCGAAATTTTGGAATGGACTGGTTTTGCTGTGCTAACATGGTCGTACGCAGGCACTATTTTCTTGTGGTGGACCTGTGCCAACCTAGTGCCACGTGCCCACGCTATTTACAAAAAATACAGCGTAGAATTTGCCGACGAATTCGACAAAAAACGCCTAAAAAGAGTTATTCCGTTTATATATTAGTCGATTCATCAATAAAATATGAGCAAGCTATTTACTCCCTATCAATTAGGGCCCATTACCTTAAGAAACCGCACCATTCGTTCGGCGGCTTTCGAAAACATGTGCTATGGCAACAAACCATCGCAAGATTTGTTTGATTACCATACCAGCGTGGCTAAAGGTGGCATTGGTATGACTACCATTGCTTACTGCGCCGTAAACCGCAGTGGCGTATCGTTTGATGGCCAATTGTGGATGCGCGAAGAAATTATTCCCGATTTGAAGAAACTTACCGACGCGATTCATGCCGAAGGGGCTAAAGCGAGCATTCAATTGGGACACTGTGGCAACATGACCCACTTTTATACCTGCGGTTGCATGCCTGTAGGCCCATCTAGCGGTTTTAACTTGTACTCGCCTACCTTGGTTCGTGGATTAAAGGTAGCCGAAATTAAGGCCTTGGTTAAAGACTTTGGTAAAGCCGTAAACATGTGCCGTGAAGCTGGTTTTGACTGCGTTGAAATTCACGCAGGTCACGGTTACTTGATTTCGCAATTCTTGTCGCCTTATACCAACAAACGCCGCGACGAATACGGTGGTTCGCTAGACAACCGCATGCGTTTTATGCGCGAAGTGTTGGCCGAAGTAATGGCTGCTGCCAAAGACGACATGGCTGTAGTAGTTAAAACCAACATGTACGATGGTTTTAAAAGCGGTTTGCAACTACCCGACTGCATCACTGTTGCCAAAGAAATTGAAAAATTTGGCGTGCATGCAGTGGTATTGAGTGCTGGTTTTGTGAGCAAAGCACCTATGGCAGTAATGCGCGGTGCCATGCCTTTAAAAACCTTGGCTCACTACATGGATATGCTTAAATTCTGGTGGCTTAAAGCGGCATTGGCCTTGGTGGGCAGATGGATGATTCCTACCGTGCCTTTTAAAGAAGCTTACTTTTTAGAAGATGCTAAAAAGTTCCGCGCGGAACTTAAAATGCCTATTATTTACGTAGGTGGTTTGGTAAGCCGCGAAAAAATTGACGAGGTATTGGACAGTGGCTTTGAAATGGTTCAAATGGCACGTGCCTTGGTACACGACCCTGCCTTTGTAAACAAAATGAAGGAATCTGATAGCACCTATCGCAACGGTTGTAAGCACAGTAACTACTGCATTGGCCGTATGTACACCAAAGAAATGAAGTGTCACCACTGCGTAGACAACCTACCCAAAAAGATTCAAAAAGAAATTGCAAAAGCAGAAAGTTGCGATTAAGCGAGAGCAGAAGCAAGTTTACTTGATTATGCCGAGCGAGAGCAACTTCACGAAAAGCGAAGCTTTGAGTAAAATACGATTAATTATGTACGCATTAGTAACAGGAGCTAGCCAAGGAATTGGCCTACAATACGCCACTCAATTGGCAGCAAAATACAAATACGACTTGGTATTAGTAAGTAACCAAGAAAAAGAAATACACCAGGTAGCCGAACAAATCAAAGACCAATACGGCGTTAAAACCGTGGCCGTATACCAAGATTTATCGACCGAAAATGCCGCTAACGAATTGTACCAATTCTGCAAAGATGGTGGCTACGAAATTGAGGTGCTTATTAACAATGCTGGGGTATTCTATTTTAACGATTTGGTTAAAACCAGCGAAGCAAGGGTTAATTTGATGCTACACTTGCACATTAGAACCGTAACCCAACTATGTCGCCTATTTGGTGGCGATATGCGCGAACGTGGTAAAGGATACATCCTAAACATGAGTTCGATGAGCGCTTGGATGGCCATGCCAGGCATTCAATGCTACAACGCTAGTAAAGCCTATATTCTTAACTTTAGCCGCTCTATGTGGTACGAAATGAAGAAATACGGCGTTGGGGTAACCGCTATATGCCCAGGTGCTATTGATACGGGCTTGTATGGTTTGGCACCAAACTTGCGTAAATTGGCGGTGGCATTGAGCGTTTCTATGCCTCCCGAAAAATTGGTTAAGAAAGCCCTTAAAAAGATGTTTAAAAAGAAAAAACAAGCCATGCCAGGTTTCTTAAACCACTTGTTTGTTCCCCTTATTAAACATTTACCCGACTGGGTGGTGTTTACCGTTATGAAACGCATTGACTGTTTTAAGAAATAATTAATAATTAAGGCTCCCTGTGGGGAGCCTTAATTATTTTGTCGAAGGTCACTAGTCACTAGTCGATTGTCGATTATTGGCAGTGATGTACCTCGCTAAGGTAATTATAAAGCGTAAAGTTCAAGGCTTGCGCAGCCCGAAAAACCGGAGTTTACATTTAGTAAATGAGGATTTTGAGGGCAAGCATAACGCAGAAATTTACCTTTAGAATTGCCTTAGTCCCATCCCTTGAAAATGTCTTCTGTATACACATCCGTCTCCTCCTTGCCGTGTAGCGGATGCCAAATTTGGGCAAAGAAGGGGTTTTTAGCGGCAATTTGGTTGTAACGCCAGGGCATGGGTTGGCAATCGGGGCACCAGTGACCGCCTTGCAACGCCAATACGGGCGACATGGTAAAGCGGTGACCTTCGGCACATTCCCACTCTAGTGGCGTAGAGAAATCGCCTTTTACCATGCTGGTAGATAAGCACTTACCCCCACGGAATGCGGCTGCTTGTTGCATATCTTCGATGGTCCATTCGGTACGGGGTTTAGATTCGTCGTAACCGTGGTCAATGTGCACGATATCGGTTTCGGATGGATGAGAAAGGTCAAAGTCTTTCCACGATGGAATGTTTTGCCAAGCTTCTTTTGAACCGTAATAAGCAGCGATACGCTCTTTTTCGTTGTTCTTAATCCACCATTGAGTACCCCATTTCTTTTTGTTGGCCATAAAATACATGGCCCATTTAATAAAGATAGGAGGACAGATGGCTGCTAGGTGATAGAACCAAGGCACTTGTTTGCCCAAGTCTTTTTTAAAGTATTCGGCTACAGGTATATTAGCACGGAAATGTAGGTATTCTTCTAGTTTATCAGAGTCTAAATACCATTGACCGTGAAAGTTACGCAACACAAACCAGTTGGTGTTGAAGATTTTTTCGGGACGTGGGCACGAAATGGTGTCCAACAGGTGGCATTCAAATTCGTAGTTAGATAGGCGGTATTCTTTACCACTACCAATGTTGTAGAAGTTGTTCCAGAACTCGGCAGGCACATCGTCGCTACAAACATTGGCCAATAGACGACCGCTGTCTTCGACGGTAGCCCATTCCAATACCCCACGCAAGGGGACGTGGAACATAATGGGGTCGAAGTTCTTTAAAATATCGGCATACAGAATACCCGTTTGGCGCAAACTTACCCAGTTTTTAATGCCCGATTCTACGATGATTTTTTCGGCTTCGGTTTTGCTCATGGCATAGTGGTCGTACACACTAATGCAAATGGGGTCGCCAGTACGTCCCCAATGGATGGGTTCGTTGCGGTCGGACGTTTGGGCTACGGTGCCAATGTACACCACTTTAATGTTATCGGCATTGGGTTGGGCTAGTACGGCTTTTACTAGGTTTTTGGCTGCAGTAATGTTGGTATGCAAGGTACGTTTAGGAAAATAATCGGCACTGGGCGATACCATGCCCCCCACGTGCAACACAATATCCGACCCTGTAATGCCCTCTAGCATGTGGTCGTAATTGGTAAGGTCGCCCCAAATAATGGTTACATTGGGGTTTCCTTGTAAATACGCTAGTTTTTTCTTGTTTACTTTGCTAGGACGCACCAACAAACGAATGTTGTATAGGTCTGTTTTTTTTAGCAATTCTGCTAAACCTGCGCCACCCATGTTGCCTGTAGCGCCAGTTAAAAATACGGTTTTCTTTGTCATTGTATAATTAGTTCGTCGATTGTTACGATTTTCCGGTGATGATTTTTTTAATTTCGTTGAGTTTATTTAGGGCCTCGATGGGCGTTAAGTTGTTGATGTCTACGTTTTTAATTTCATCGCGAATGGAAGCTAGCACGGGGTCGTCCAATTGGAATAGGCTCAATTGGTAGCCCTCGCGGCTCTCTGCCAAACCAGTAAGGGGTTTGCTAATGCTTTCGCGGCTATTTTGGCTTTCTAACGATGACAAGACTTGCTCGGCACGGTTTAGCACGCTTTTGGGCATACCTGCCAAACGCGCCACATGAATACCAAAACTGTGCTCGCTACCCCCACGTGCCAATTTGCGCAAAAAGATAACCTTACCCCCTGCTTCTTTTACGGTAATGTGGTAATTTTTGATGCGTTCAAAGCTCTTTTCCATTTCGTTTAGTTCGTGGTAGTGGGTAGCAAAAAGGGTACGCGCCTTGTGGGCACTATGCTCGTGGATGTACTCTACAATGGCCCATGCCAACGAAATACCGTCGTAGGTAGAAGTACCACGACCCAACTCGTCGAACAACACCAAACTGCGACTAGATAGGTTGTTTAGAATGCTGGATGCCTCGTTCATTTCTACCATAAAGGTACTTTCTCCCATCGAAATGTTATCGCCTGCTCCTACACGGGTAAAGATTTTATCTACCACGCCTATTTGAGCACTATCGGCAGGCACAAAACTGCCTATTTGCGCCATTAGGGTAATTAGGGCGGTTTGTCTTAGCAAGGCCGATTTACCTGCCATGTTAGGACCGGTAATGATGATGATTTGTTGCGAGGTGCTGTCTAAATACACATCGTTTGGTATATAAGGCTCGCCCACAGGCATTTGCTGCTCAATAACAGGGTGACGACCGCCTTTAATTTCCAACACATCGCTATCGGATATAAGGGGACGATTGTACTTATTTTGCGCGGCGATAACAGCAAAATTGCACAACACGTCCATTTGAGCGATGATTTCGGCATCGGCTTGCAACTGCTGGGTATAGGCCAATAGGCGCACCAACAATTCTTGGAACAACCTATTTTCGATGATAAGGATGCGCTCTTCGGCCCCTAAAATTTTTTCTTCATATTCTTTTAATTCGGGAGTGATGTAACGCTCGGCATTGACCAAGGTTTGTTTGCGAATCCAGGTTTCGGGTACGGCATCTTTATGGGTATTGCGTACCTCTATGTAATAACCAAACACATTGTTGTAACTAATTTTTAAGCTGCTAATGCCTGTTGCTTCGGCTTCGCGCTGCTGCATCTGAAGCAGGTAATCTTTGCCCGAATAGGCCAAACTGCGGTATTCGTCTAGCTGGGCATCGACGCCTTTTTTAATAACGCCCCCACGGTTTACAGCCATAGGAGGATCTATTTCTACCCAGGCGTCTATTTGGTTGCGAATATCGGCACAAAGGTGCAACTTTTCGCCCATTTGTTGCAAGGCATCGCACTGCGACGAACTGCACAAGGCTTGTATGTGTTCTATGGCAAAAAGAGCCGTTTTTAACTGCACTACCTCGCGCGGATTGATGCGTCCTGCCGACACCTTAGACACCAAGCGTTCCATATCGCCAATAAGGGGCAACTGCTTTAGCAAGGCGTTTTTTAGCTCGGGTTCGCGAAAGAATGCCTCTACCATTTCTTGCCTTGCCACAATATCGGCTACATTTTTTAATGGAAAAGCCACCCACCTGCGCAACAAACGAGCGCCCATGGGGGTTTGGGTATGGTCTAGCACATCAACAAAGGTTTTGCCATCGCCATAATTACTACCAAATAGTTCTAGGTTGCGAATGGTAAATTTATCGAGCCATACAAAATTATTTTCGGCTACGCGGGCAATGCGGCTAATGTGTGCCGTCTGAAAATGCTGGGTTTGGTCTAAGTAGTACAAAATAGCCCCTGCAGCAACGGTAGCCTCGTTCATGCCGTCTATGCCAAAGCCTTTTAGGTTGTTTACCTCAAATTGCTTGTTTAGTTTGCTTTGGGCTGCATCTAGGGTAAAAATCCAATCGTCTAATTTAAAACGCGACACACCCCCATCGGCCATGGTATCTACCCATGCCTCTTTGCCTGGGGCATATAAAATTTCTTTGGGCGAAAAACTGCTAATCAGTTTGGCAATGTATTGTTCGCCCCCTTGGGCTACCAAAAATTCGCCCGTAGAAATATCTAAAAAGGCTGCTCCCACCATGCTTTTTTGCACATGTAGGGCACATAAAAAGTTGTTGGATTTATTGTCAAGTAGTTGGTCGTTGTACGATATACCTGGGGTAACCAACTCGGTAATACCCCTTTTTACCAGTTTGGTTTTGCATAGTTTGGGGTCTTCTAATTGGTCGCAAATGGCTACACGATGCCCTGCACGCACCAATTTGGGCAAGTAATTATCGAGCGCATGAAAAGGGAAACCCGCCATGCTAATGGGGTTGGGCGAGTTTTTGCTTCGGTAGGTAAGCGAAATGCCCAATATTTGCGAGGCTAACACCGCATCGTCGCCATAGGTTTCGTAAAAGTCGCCACAACGATACAGCAGCACCGCGTCGGGGTGTTGCTTTTTCATCTCGTAAAAATGCGCCATCATGGGCGTTTCTGCCTGTTTTGCCATATTATATCGCTTCGCTCTGGTGATTATTCGTACTTCGTACTCATCAGTACGTCGGTGAATCGGTGATGCGGTGAAAGTTGCGATTAAGCGAGGTCATCCATTCGTGGCCGATTTACCGATTCGTCTATAAAATATAAAGAGCAAATGTAAGATTTTTGGAGGGATTACAAAAACAAAAACAGCACAAAACGCAATATTTGTGCTGTTTTTCTGTTAATTAAATCTATTTTTTAGAGAAACTTTTATATCTTTGTCACCTAAATAGTTCCTAACCATCTTATCTAAATCTAAACTTATGGCAATTTACATTAAATCCATCCCAACACTAAAAGGTCGATCGGCACTGAAATTTGAATCCATTGCCAACGACAATGCCTCGAAACGAGCTTCTATTGATTTTTCTAAGCAAGTTAACGAGGCCAAATCCATCTTATCTAAATCTAAACTACACTACTAATGGGTTACTTGTTAGAAAATTGCACCTTTTGTGAATTAACACAAGAGGTGGTTAGTCGTGCCATGCCATTTTCATGCAAAAAAGAACATGACATTGAAACATTTTTTCAATCTGAATTTAAAGATTATAAACAACAATTATTAGGAAAATCTTATTGTTTTGTACAAGAGACAGGAAGCAAATGTAACATAGTATGCGCCTTTACAGTAGCAAATTCATCCATCAAAGTAGATGGACTTCCTAATAAAAAACGAAGCAAACTTAATAGAAGGATTCCCAATGCTAAGAGACACACTCAATATCCTGCAGTATTAGTTGGGCAACTCGCTGTATTTGATAACTTTAAAGGATTAAACATTGGCCATGAACTTATGAATTTTATAAAATCGTGGTTTATTGACCCTTTAAACAAAACTGGATGCAGATATATAATCGTTGACGCTGTTAACAAACCATCTGTAAAAAGTTACTATGAAAAGAATGGTTTCAATTATATATTTACATCAGACGAAGAAGAAATGAGATATATGTCAAAAAGCGTAAGCGAAGAGAATATTTTTAAACGGATATACGAAAACCTTTTTATTAGCAAGAATGACCAACAAATTTTTAGAAAGACAAGACTTATGTATTATGATTTAATCCTACTTTCTGCAAAATAAAGAGTTTTAAAGCATAACAAAAACAGCACAAAAGGCAATATTTGTGCTGTTTTTCTGTTAATTAGGTAGGATTATTGTTATTATTTGCAAAAAAATACCTACCTTTGTGAGATTTATGTGCCCAACTGTGCACAAAAGCCTATTTGATAAACCTTAAATTTTTTAAATACCATGACAAAAAGAGCCTTATCATTACTCTTTCTATCAGTTTTATTCTTTTTTGCATCGACAGCATGGAGTGCAACTGTTAATTTGACATCAACCATCAAATTCGAGCCTAAAGAGGATGTAACAGAAACCTATTTTACCATAGACGAAACTGCTACATCGTCTCCATTTATTACAAGTATTACTACAAAATACGCATTTAGCGCAAGTGATGTTTCTGGTCAAAAAGGAGAATATCACATCAAAGATGGAGTAGCTGAGTTTGGTTATTATAGTCCTAATAATAATAATACAGATGGTCTAGACCTAAACCTACTTACTTTCACGTTCGACAACCTTGTTATAGGCCAAACCTACACGTTTACCCTAAAAGGTAAATTCTCTGGTAACGACATTCAGTTAAAAAGAGGTTTTAGCGGCTTTGACAATATTAGTGGAGCTGGCCCTGAATGGCCTCAGTTTAATCACGATTTAACCAGCAATACATGGAGGTTCAAGGCCAACTCTACACAAGGTAGCGCCACATTCAGCTACAACCCCAGTCACGCTGGCAAAGGTTCACAAACATTTACCTTTACCGAGGCATCTTTAGCCGGACCATGCGAAGAAATGGTTGCTTCTAGTTTAGGATACGAAGTATGCGCAGGCGACATTACCACCCTATCTGCTATTGGTCAAAACGTTACGGCACCTGTTGTTTGGGAGAGTTCTGAAGACGGTATAACATGGACAACCATACCTAACGAAACTGCAATAGACATACAAGTTTTAGTAACAGACAGAATGTTCTACCGTGCAAAAAAAGGAACTAAAATTCTTTATACTCCTTTGGTTCCAGGATCAACTACTCAACACCAGGCCATTACGCCCGTTATATGCTGTGCAAAAGCAGGCGACTTAACCCCTATTTTTACTGAAAGTTTTGACCTTATTGATGACGATATTATTCAATTAATGAGTTCAAATAGAGGTAAATTTAAAAATAGCAGTATTACTACATATGCTTACGCAAGTGGAGAATTCCCCGCTCGTAGTTATGCCATTCTAAAAACGCCATCGCAAGGAGGTCACTGGACTAGTAGCCATATTGAAGGTGGTAATACACAACGTCCCGTATCACAAGGAGGCATGGGACAAAATCCTGCGAAAGATGGATTTTACCTGGTAGATTGCGGCGCGGAAGCAGGAGTAATATTTACTTATACGGTAGAAGACAACGCTTTATGTTCCAACACCGTTTACGACTTTTCTGCTTTTATATGCAACGTAGACAATACATCTGGACACGCACCCGTTAATGCCACCCTATCGGTAGTAGGTAAAAAAGCAGGACAACCCGATTACGAATTCTTTAAGATTCCTACTGGCGATTTAGGTCCTGGCAGCGATTGGTGGCAATACGGACGTTCGTTTAACTCGGGCGACTATACTACATTTGTTGTTTCCATCCGAAATAATTACCAAGGAACCGTAGATCAAGATGGAAATCTTATTGGTAACGACATTGGTGTAGACGATATTGTATTTAGCGCATGTCGCCCAGAAATTCAGATTTACTCTGACAATGCTTACAAACCCATTGTAACTGTATGCGGTCAAGGCAGCAATGTGGAAGTGCTCTTAGAAGCATCAGCTGTTTACGATTTAACAGAATTTTTTGACACACCCTACTATTTCTTCCAAACATCAACATCAGAAACGGGTCCTTGGAGTCCTGTAGCAGCAGCAGCTAGCACAGACCCTTCTATAACTATAGACGTAGACCCAACACAATATCAAAATGGCTTATATTATCGTGTATGGGTAGGTGCTACCAAAGCAGCTGTTGAAGCTTCTGCTACAAGCGGACAACCTGGCACAGGTTGCCGAGCACTAACAGCCGTATCGGATCCCATTAAGATTACTTACGAATGCGAATGTACCGCATCGCCTGCGCCAGAAACAGAAGACTATGCGGCTTGTCCTAGTACCACCAAATTGGACTTAAATACGTTGATCACCAACCGTAGCACAACTGGCACCTATACTTGGTACACAAGTAATGCTGAAAACGCGCCTGCACTTAGTGCTACAGAAGCTCAAAATATTGACGTAAGCCAATACGACGAAACAAACCCAACTAGAACTTACTACGTATCTTACGACCAAGACGGTGATACTGAAACCTACTGCGAAAGTGAAAGAACTGCCGTAAAAGTTACTTTATATGGTCAAGCAGCAGGTCTTGATCCAACGACTATTGCTAATCCATTTAAAACCTATTGCAAGAATGATTTACCACAACCAGGTGGATTGTCCATTACTACCCAAGACCAGTACGGCAACCCAACGCCCGACCCAACAATGGTGTATACATGGTATGTTATTGACGATAATGGAAATGAAGTAACAGCGCTTGGAACAACTGGAGACGAAGAACCTATAATGTTTACCGTTCCAGCAGATAGTCCTACCAATTTCAGAATGCGTGTAATTTCGTCGAGTCCAACATTATGCCCTAAAACCGACGAGTTTATTTATGCAGTAATTCACGAAAACACCAACTTTACCCTATCGGCACCAACTGATGTCTGTTTAGCATCTCCTGCTGTAACATTAACGCTAACCGATATGGAAGGTACTGGCGATTTGATTATTAAAAAGGGAAGCACTACACTAAAAACCGAGACTAACTTTAGCGGTACCGAATACACCTTTACCGATAACACCTCGCATGGCAATGCCACATCGGTTACCTATACCGTTACCTTTGGTAATCCCGATTTATGCGGAAAGGATAGTACACATACCGTTACTATTGGTACTAGCATGGACGTTCCACTAACATCGAACGCTACCAACAATACCGTTTGCGAAGGCACCAAAGTAACCATTACTTCTAGCCGTCCAGAAAATGCAAGCGAGTATTACACTTGGTACAAAACAGGAGCAGATGGAGTTCGTACTAAAGTTGCAGAAGGTGACGGCATGCGCGTATATTCAGACCTAGAAGCATTAACGGCTAAAACTATCTACGATGTAGAAGTAACCAATGGTGCATGCGAGGGTGATGGCACCATTACCATTAACGTTGACAAAAAACCAGTTCCTACCCTAAGCGTTGACCCTGCCATCATCTGTTTAGAGGGCACAGCAGCTGTAACCTATGCAGAAGCAGCTACATTGACAAGTCCTAGTTACGTATGGAAAGACAACGGCACTATTTTAACAGGCGAGGACGATGCTAGCCTTACCTATACTGGCGAAACAGAAGGCACACACACCATTACATTAGAAGTAACCAACGGTACTTGTTTTGCCGATGCTACTACCCAGGTAGACGTTCTTGGTGCTATCGACTTTAGCGTATCGGCTACTCCTAACATACTTTGCCAAGGAGAAGGCACCACATTGGCCTTTGACATCAATACTACCCAATATCCAGATGCTACCTATTCTTGGACACTTAATGGCACCGCTATTCCACAAGAAGACCCCAAAGCAACTAGCCTAGCCATTACGGCGGATGCTGCAGGCGAGTTTACCTATATTGGAACCGTTAAAGACGTTTGCCAAGCGTCTAAAGAGGTTACCATTACGGTAGAAAAAGGCATTGTAGCTTCTATCCAAGATTATGAAATTTGCGAAGGCAATGATGTTAAATTGGAATTGGATGCCGATGGTGATTACACCTATAAATGGTCACCAAACAACGGTCTAAGCGATAACACCATTCAACAACCTACGGCATCGCCCAAACAAGACATAACCTACACGGTAGAAATTGAAACCTTACTAAAAACATGTTCGGCTACTAAAGAAACCAAAGTAACGGTTCATCCAAAACCCGTTATTGTATCGATAGAAGAAACGGATGTACGTCAAATTACAGCCGTTGCAGACGACCAAACCCAATGGCCAACATTCCGCGTAGACGACATTGACAATACCTACGAAAACTCACCAGTAGTAATTTCGGGTATTCCAATTGGTTACCACCGTTTGTACATTACCAACGAATGGGGCTGCGAAAACAGCGAAACATTTGAGATTAGTCCTATTCCTGTTATTCCTAAAAAATTCTTCTCGCCTAATGGCGAAGGAGACCCAGAAACAGAATACTGGACCGTTGAAGGGTTAGATGCCTACACCTCTTGGATTGTAGAAATTTTTGACCGCTATGGCCGTCGCGTGTACGAATACCGCACGGGTTCGTTTAGCGAAACTGGCAACGACCCAACTACATGGCTAGGATGGGATGGCAATTACAATGGGCACCAAATGCGTAGCGACGACTATTGGTACCTAATTACCGTAGAAGAAATTAGAAAACAATACTCGGGTCACTTTACCTTGAAACGTTAAAAAACCAGCAACAGACTGTATAAATTTGTAAATAACCTAAATAAAATACTATCTTTACAACATGAAAAAGTACGTATGCATCGTTTTATTAGCCCTATTGGCAGTAGGTAAGGCTACTGCGCAAGAAGAGTTTATATACAATCAGTATCATTTTAACTACTATTTAGTGAACCCTGCTTTGGCGGGCGCAGAACCATGTTCGCACTTAATGGTAAGCAATAAAATGCAATGGACCGGTATGGAAGATTTTCCTATGACCCAATTGCTATCGTTTAAAACACGCGTTTGGAAAAACGTAGGTATTGGTGCATACATTTACCACGACCGCAACGGTTACACCTGCAAGGCGGGTGGACAAGCAACCTTTGCTTACCACATTCCACTTACCAGTGGCAGAAGATACTCTAAAAAGGTGTCATACGACCGTCAACTATCGTTTGGTGTATCGTTTAAATTTGCTTATTTCTACATCAGCAACGATTTGTTTATAGACGACCCTAATGCATCGCAAGACATTGCCTTTAACAATACAGATGGTTTCTTGCCCAATGCTAACTTTGGTGTATACTACAAATCGTACGGTGGTTTTGTAGGTTTATCGTTAACCAACATCATTCCATTGGCTGCCGACATCTATGGCGATAAAGAATTGCCTGCTCCCTTTACCGGTTTCTTGTTTGGTGGTTATACCTTCGACTTGGGTGCTCGTAAAGATAAATACCTAGAACCCATGGCCATGTTAAAAATGAACCAATACTTGGAGTTGAACATGGACTTGAACCTTAAATTTGGTCACGATGTAGACAAAGATTGGGGGTATTGGGTACAAGCATCGTACCGTCACGGCTGGAACCCAAACAACATTCAAGCTATGGTATTGATGCCTATGTGTGGTTTCCGCATTGGTCAATTCCAATTGGGCTATGCCTTTAGCCTTGACCTAAACAACCTAGTTACTCAAAACTACGGTACACACGAAATTATGCTAGGTTATAGCTTCTGTTATCAAAAACATTTCTGTAGATAGTATTATGCAAAAAAGAAAAAACCTCACTCCATTGATATGAACCCCGAAAGTTAGACAAAAAACTTTCGGGGTTTTTATGTCAAAAAAATACAAGAAACATGGATATGCA
>ERZ808032.82-NODE-82-length-14269-cov-4.075465_pt1 | contig 14269 bp, 15 predicted proteins | sample MGYA00380187_ERZ808032 | MGnify/ENA primary metagenome ERZ808032 (study PRJEB31490, sample SAMN06133378) | cow dung metagenome | isolation source: M10 | host: cow | place: China: Chengdu | collected 2015-05 ...
AACCAACATCGTGCTCACGAGGCATTGCGTAATCCAGAGGATTACTTCTCCTATATTGACAACAAAGCCAATCCATACACTACAACATTTCCACGATATGTGATAATGACAACTACGGCTAAGAGCCCGACAGGACGCCATGACTTAGCAGCCACATCTGCATTCCTATTTCCTAACAACAAATCAGGCGGAGTAGAACATGCAATCCGCCATCGTACCGATAGAGGCGTAGGTCGTCATACCATGGAGTTTGACCAGATGATGAAGAGTGGCGATACGTTGCATGTGGCAGTAGTAGGTAATATCATGGGGAGTAATACCGTACCAGATGTGCGCAACGAAGTAGAGCGACTGACGGTATTCCAACTTCTGGAAGGCTACCAACGCCTATGGGATCGCCACAACACAGCATGGGATAAACTATGGATGAGCGATATTCGAGTTACTGGTGATGCGCAAGCCCAACAGGATATCCACTCCATGCTATATCATCATTATGCCTTCTTCCGTGAGGGTAATGCATGGTCATGCTCACCTATGGGACTTAGCGGTTTGGGCTATAATGGACACTGCTTCTGGGACACAGAAACATGGATGTACCCTGCCCTACTCGTCATGCAACCTCAATTGGCAAAAGAGGCACTCGAATATCGTTATCAACGCCTCAATCGCGCGAAACAAAAAGCATACTTCTACGGATACAAAGGGGCGCTATTCCCATGGGAGAGTGCCGATAGCGGACAAGAAGAAGTAGCTCCGCACAATATGTATCCTAATGCAGAAATACATATCACGGGAGATATCGCGATTGCTGCATGGCAATATTATTGTGTGACACAAGACAAGGAGTGGTTGCAACAAAAGGGTTATTCCCTCATTGCAGAACCTGCCGATTTTTGGGTATCAAGAGTGGAAATTGATGACAAGGGAAGAGCCAACCTCTATCATGTCATTGGGGCAGATGAATGGAATAACAACGAGTTAGGAGGAAAAATCATTGATAATAATGCCTATACGATGGGAGTAGCAAAAACCAACCTTTATTATGCCACTCAAGCAGCACGCACATTAGGGCTAAAACCGAAAAAAGAATGGAACGATATTGCCAATCGATTCCAATTTCAATACTTGCCTAATGGTGTGACGAAAGAACATGATACTTATGACGGACAAATAACCAAACAAGCAGATGTTTCTCTACTCGCTTTTCCTCTAAAAGTGATTACAGATACAGCACAAATTCGTAAAGACTTGGAGTATTACATTGATAAGGTTCCTGTCAAGAAGACACCTGCGATGTCCAAATCCATCTATAGTATCTTATACGCACGTTTGGGCAATGCACCAAAAGCATTATATTATTTTTATGACTCATACCTACCTAACCTCAATCCTCCATTCCGTGTGATTGCAGAGTTCAATGGAGGTACTAATCCATACTTCATCACAGGTGCGGGTGGCACACTGCAATCTATCATCTTTGGATTTGCAGGACTAGATATAACAGAGAAAGGTCTGAAACCCACACGTACACCTATGCTGCCACAGGAATGGAGCTCTCTGACCATAACAGTGGCAGGCAAAGATATCGTTCAAATTACGCAGTAAATTATTAAAACTAAATATTAATATCATTTTATGACACGAGCAGAATTTCTCAAAATGATGGGTGCAGGTGCCGCAGTATTGGCATTAGACTCTGTACCAGGTGCATCATTGATTCAATCAGCTAATGCACAAACAACCACTACACCACTCAAGAAAAACCAAGAGAGATTGGCATTTGGATTACCTGATCAAGAAGCTAAAGTTGATAAACCAGTAACAGCCATCGTTATTGGTGCAGGCTCACGTGGTAGTGTATATGCTAGCTATTCCAGCGAATATTCTAAAGCACTCAAGATCGTGGGCGTAGCAGATGTCAATGCCACTAGACGCGATTTGATGAAAGACCTATATGGCATTGCACCAGAACATTGCTTCTGTGATTGGAGCGAGGTATTCCAATTACCAAAATTTGCAGATGCTGTCATCATTGCAACTCCAGATAACTTGCATTATGACCCTTGTATGAAAGCCTTGGCTGCAGGATATGATGTTCTGCTTGAAAAACCTATTGCACAAACAGAGAAAGAATGTGAAAATATCCTCAAACAAGCGAAGAAATACGGTCGCATAGTAGGTGTATGCCATGTATTACGCTATTCTCCATACTTCCGCGCTCTTAAGCGCGTTCTTGACGAAGGTCGTGTCGGTAATGTACTCAGCATCCAACACCTAGAGCCTATTCGCTTCCACCACTTCGCACACTCTTATGTACGTGGTAACTGGCAATCAGCAAAGAAAACCACCCCACTCATCCTCGCCAAGGCTTGCCACGACTTGGATATCGTTCGTTGGCTACTCAACAAGCCCTGCAAACAAGTGACTGCTTTCGGCGACCTCAGTTTCTTCAAACGTCAAAACGAACCTGCTGGAGCTGCGGATAGATGCGAAGATTGCGCTGTAGAGAGCCAATGTCCATTCTCTGCACAACGTATTTACGTCAAGCAACATCGCTATCTATATGTATTTGATAACTTGCCAAAAGATAGAGCGGCAAAAGATATCAAGATTAAGGAATATTTGCGTACAACAGATTATGGTCGTTGCGTGTTCCGTAGCGAGAATGACCAAGTAGATCACTACGTATGCAATATGCAGTTTGAAGATCAAGTTACAGCATCCATGTCTGTAGAGGCAATGACTTCATCTGGTGGACGCAAAACACGCATTATGGGTACAAAAGCTGATATTGTAGGTGATATGAAGACTTTCACACTCACAGACTTCTTGACAGGCAAGCAATACATTTGGGACGAAGACATTTCCAAACTCCCAGGTTACGAGGGTCACGCTGGTGGTGACTGGGGTATTATGAAAGATTTTGTACTCGCAGTGGCTAACCACGATGAGAAATACCTCAGTTCTACCATCGATGTATCGGTAGAGAGCCATGTTATGGGCTTCAAAGCAGAGATTGCTCGTAAACGTAATATCGTTGCTAAAATGTAATGGATATGAAATGGCTTAATTTGATACCTGTGGCACTACTATTGTGTAGTGTCACAGCATGTAATGAGATACCTCGCTCCGAACAAATTCGTCAGGAATTGCTTAATCCGACTAGCAAGCAAGTGTTGGTAGTTTCGCATCGAGCTGATTGGCGCAACTACCCAGAAAACTCTATGGAGGCTATTAATAGTGCAATTGAGATGGGAGTTGATATCCTAGAAATTGACATCCAATGTACTGCTGATAGTCAGTTAATTCTTATGCATGACTCCAAAATAGATCGCACAACTACTGGAAAAGGACGTGTGAGCGAAATGACTTTGGATAGCATACAACAATTTAAACTCAAGAATGGAGTAAATATTCGCACACGTTATCATATACCGACATTGCGTGAGGTTTTGCTAGCGTGCAAAGGAAAAGTATTGATCAATTTGGATAAAGCCGATCGCTATTTTGACCTTGTTGTGCCTTTGCTTGAAGAAACAGGTACCACACGACAAATCATCATGAAAGGCCGCAGACCTGCCAATGAGGTAGATTCTCTCTATGGCAAATATCTTGATGAGCTGATTTATATGCCAATAGTAGCTATCAATAAATCAGAAGATATTGATATTCTAAAAGGCCATATATCAGCCAACCGTTGCGCGTTTGAACTTACTTTCCGTGAAGAGCCTATTTATATGATACAAGCTGCTGATTTATTAAAAGGCACTTCTCGCATATGGGTAAATTGTCTATGGGATACTTTATGCGGTGGTCATGAGGATGACCAAGCACTTTTGGATCCAGAAGCACATTATGGCTACCTTATCAACACTTTGGGAGCATCTATTATCCAAACAGATCGTCCAGAGTTTTTAATCTCTTATCTTAAAGCACACAATCTACATTAATGTCACTATTTTCCTTTTACAAGCAATCGCCAGCACAACCATTGGTGTCTGATGATCAAAAGGTTATTAATAAACGATTCCGACGTTTGCAATGGTCTTCTTTTATTGCAATAACGTTGGGGTATAGCCTCTATTATGTTTGTCGAACAAGTCTCAATGTGGTTAAAAAGCCGATAATGGACGCAGGTATTTTAGATGCATCGCAGTTGGGTGTAATATCTTCCGCGTTGCTCTTCACCTATGCTATCGGTAAGTTTATTAATGGCTTTTTAGCAGATTATAGCAATATCCGAAAGTTTATGGCTACGGGTATCTTGGTTTCAACAGTTGCTAATATTACAGTTGGAATACTAGGACTGCTAACTTTAACTCAAACATTGGTATCTATTTCAGCATTCTATTTGCTATTCGCTATTCTATGGGGAATTAATGGTTGGGCGCAAAGTATGGGTGCTCCACCGAGTATTGTGGCTTTATCACGTTGGTATTCAAAATCTAATCGAGGTACCTTCTATGGCTTCTTCTCTGCAAGCCATAATATAGGAGAGTTCCTTTCGTTCCTTTTTGTGGGTGGATTGGTTAGTGTCGCAGGGTGGCAATATGGATTTATCGGTGCGGCTATAGCAGGTGCTTTAGGAGTAGTATTAATCATCTTTATGCTTCATGATTCACCACAAGCAAAAGGACTCCCATCTGTAGCTGTGTGGGCTGGAGAAGAAACAGAAAGTGAAAATGCCAAAACTATAAATACTAAATCTGCGCAACGTGATGTTCTTCGTAATCCATATGTTTGGGTTCTGGCTGCAGCTTCAGCTTTTATGTACATTAGTCGCTACGCGATTAATGGTTGGGGAGTATTATATTTGCAAGAAGTCAAAGGGTTTGACCTTGCTTTGGCTACACAAATAATTTCTATTAATGCCTTATTAGGTATTGTAGGTACCGTATTCTCTGGCTGGATTTCTGATACGATGTTCAAAGGTAGTAGATATCTTCCTGCTGTAGTAGCAGGTACTATGGAAGTTATTGCACTCATCTTATTTGCTTTTGGCGGGAATGCGCTATGGGTAAATATCTTGGCAATGGTTCTCTTTGGTATTGCTATTGGTGTATTAATCTGTTTCTTGGGCGGATTGATGGCTGTAGATATCGTTTCTCGTGAAGCTTCTGGGGCCGCTTTAGGTATTGTAGGTATTGCCAGCTATGCAGCAGCTGGTCTACAAGATATCGCATCAGGTATACTCATCGATGCCAACAAGGTGCTCATCTCCGTAGAAGGTGAAAATCCTATCTATCGGTACGATTTCACACAAGCACTCTGGTTTTGGATCATCGCCGCAACTCTATCTGTACTACTCGTTTGTGTTGTATGGAACAAATCCCGAAAAAATAACTTATAACTCAAATTCAACATGAAACGCTTACTCTTGGCTCTTGGCTCTTTGTTCTTCGCGGCTAGCTCGTTTGCCGCTGTACCCAACTATACCATCCAACTTTATCCCGATGGTGTCAAACCTAATGACAATGGATATGTGGCCAGCGATGAAATAGAGAAAAACAAACGACTCTACAAAACATCCGAACCACGCATGGATATTTATCTGCCTAAGGAGCAACCTACGGCCATGATTCTCACTTGCCCAGGCGGAGGATACGTCTTCACCTCTATTCCTAACGAGGGAGAAGCGGTAGCCAATTATTTCACTCCACGTAACATCGCCGTAGCTGTGCTTAAATATCGCATGCCTAACCAGCACCATGATATTCCTCTATCCGACGCGGTAAAAGCCATGCATATATTGCGTGATAGCGCCACCACATGGGGCATTCCTACCAATCGTATCGGAGTGATTGGATTCTCCGCTGGTGGACACCTTGCTGCTACTTTAGTCACCAAATACTATGACCAAAAATCGCGCCCCGATTTTGGTATCTTGGTCTATCCTGTAATCAGTATGGACGCTACCATTACCCACCAGGGCTCATGCAAGCAACTCTTAGGTGAGAATCCTTCTCAGCAACTTCGTGATGCGTGGTCCGCCGAAAAATGCGTCAACGAGAATACACCTCCTTGCTTTATCGTGCATTGTCAAGACGACCCTACTGTAATGGTTGAAAACGCCATACGCATGTTTCAGGCACTCACGCTCCATCATGTAAAGGCAGAACTGCTACTATTACCCACAGGTGTACACGGATGGGGATTCTCCAAACAAATACCACAAAAAGAAGTTTTTGAAGCAGCAATGAATCAATTTATTTTGCAGCAAATACAATAATTCGTATGATTAAAAATATTATTTTCGATTTTGGTGGAGTCCTTGTGGATTGGAATCCCCACCATCTCTTCTTGTATGCTCTCCGCCATGTCATCATCCAAAGTTGCATAATCAAAATCTGTGTTGCCCGTATCCCATTCGCCCTTATCCTATGACGGAAAAGAAGGTGCGATTCGAAGCTCCTATGCCCAAAGAATTTACTCGGGTAGTTCACTAATACATCTTACTAACCATCGCCAAGTCAATGCTTGGCGATGATTGTTGATGAACATGAAAATTAGGTGATGACACATAGGATGTTTGGCACAGTATTTGTATATATCCCTATACAAAGGCAAATGACAAGCAAACTAAATAAGAGAATGTTGTCATCCACCTTGACCTAACTATCAAAATTTATTGTTTATGTTACCTACAATCAAAAGGCAAAACCAAAATTGGTTGCCCAGTATTTTCAACGATTTCTTTAACGACGAGTGGTTTCCTATGCGCGCAGCAGTTGCAGCTGCGCCTGCCATCAATGTGAAAGAATCAGACAAAGCCTTCGAAATCGAAATGGCTGTGCCTGGTATGACGAAAGAAGATTTTCGTGTACATGTCAACGACCGAGACCAATTGGTGGTTTTCGTAGAGAAAAAACACGAAAACAAAGAGGAGGATAAATCTTCCAAATTTCTTCGGCGTGAATTCAACTACACACGCTTTGAGCAGGCGCTATTGTTGCCCGAAAACGTTGACCGCGAGGCGATTACTGCTAAAGTGTGTAGTGGAGTGCTTCACATTACCCTTCCTAAGTTGGAGAATATTCCAGCCAAAGAACCAACTCGCGTGATAGAGATTCAATAGCCATTGAGGGAATTCCCTCAAAAAAAAGAGTATTTTCATAATGGATAAGGTGCCGATTGGCACCTTATCTTCTGTGGTGAATCCTAGATGATTCCATGATTATGTGACCCCGGTGGGATTCAAACCCACGACCTTCAGAACCGGAATCTGACGCTCTATTCAGCTAAGCTACGGAGCCCCGCGTTTGGCGCGATGAAATATCAATTAGTCGCGACGACCTACAAGTATTAACACATAATACACCAACGTACCCAACGATGATAATGCAGCAACCACATAGGTATAGGCTGCACTGCGCAAAGCAGAAGCAGCCATTGGCGTGGTTTCTCTATCGGTAATACCCGATTGCTCAAGCCATGCCACAGCTCTCGTGCTAGCATTGATCTCTACAGGCAACGTGATGAAAGCAAATAGCGTGGTGAAACCATACAAGATTACTCCCGCCATAAGCAGTTGTGGGAAAATCTCTATCATCAAGATACCGCCAAGCAATAGCCATGTTAGCCAGCGAGAAGCGAATGTGACAATAGGTACAAGCGCCGTACGCATGTTCAATGGAGCATACTCATAGGCATGTTGCAGCGCGTGTCCACACTCATGTGCCGCCACTGCGGCAGCCGCAACGCTATTCGAACTATAAACACCTTCGGAGAGATTTACAGTTTTGTTGCGAGGATCATAGTGGTCGGTCAAATGTCCTGGTGTGCAAGTCACAGTCACATCGGTTATACCATTATCACGCAACATCTTCTCTGCCACTTCTTTACCAGTAAGGTGCAAATAGACTTTGGAATATTTTTTGAAGCGGTGGTTGAGCAATCCGCTCACAGCCCAACTTAAGAGGGCTATAGTGATGAATAAAATGAAATACATAATCCGTTAAATTAAGGTTTTCGTTTTTGGCGTCTACATACTTTGCAATGTCCATGTATGTATAACGTAAAATATTCTGGAACGAAATTGGTAAACTTTTTGTCGGCCAACATGCGGTTGATGGTGGTATCCTTCACATCACTAATACGTCCACAACGCTGACAAATGACCTTGATGCTCGAACTTTGAGGATGGATGAGTTCGTATTGCCCTGCGCGTACTCCAAATTCCTTGTCTAGTCGGCGCAAGACACCTGCTTGCTCCAGCATATTCAGGTTGTTGTATATCGTAGCCCTACTGATATTGATTTCAACCAAAGCATTGCGCAATTCTTCGACAGAGAATGTTTGCAAATTGCAGACAGTTTGCAAGATTGTATATCGCTCGGTAGTATGATTCATATGGTGTGCATCCAAATATGCACACATCTTCTCATACGCTTTGCGAAAAATATCGTTCGTCTTATTGGGCATTAAATGGGTTTAATATACGCGCGGCGACGTTTGTGATATTTATGTGGGACTGCCTCCCAGTGGCTAAGGTTCTTGCTATTCGTTTCCATGATAGCAGTCGTTTCAACGCGCTTAATGCCATACTTGACGAAATATGGATGTTGATCCGCAATAATCACAGCATTCAAACCGCGGTCTTGATAATCAGGACGTACAGCAATGATAAGCAAGTCAAAGGCTTCGTATGTTTTGGATTTCAGAGCCTTTAGCACGTGATACCAGCCAAATGGGAATAATCTTCCTTTGCATTTTCTCAATGCATTGGATATATCTGGCATACCAACTCCCACTCCTACTACTTCATCATGCTCGTTGACAACGACTGTGACAAAATCAAAGTTGAGTAATGGGAAATACATGTCACAATAGTGACGTTTTTGACGATCTGTAAGCGCTTGGAAATTGTAGAGTTTTTGATAAGCAACATCTATAACATCCATGTAAGAGGTACCATATTTTTTCACCAACTCTTTGACGCTCTTTACCTTATCTACACGTACATTACTACGTTGCTCCACGATTTTCGCCATACGACCAAAGCGCTCTGGCAACTCTTGTGGAGGATAAATTTGTATCTCAATCCAGTCATTCTCTTTGGTCAAACCATATGCCTCCATATGCTTCACGTAGTATGGGTAGTTGTATAGTGATGCCATTGGCGCCAAATGCTCATATCCCTCAATGAGCAAACCTTGATGATCAAAATCCGTAAAACCAACAGGACCATTAATACCATCCATTCCCTTGGCCTTTCCCCATGCTGCTACTGCATCAAGCAATGCCTTGCTTACTTCCAAATCATCAATAAAATCAATCCATCCAAAACGCACATGCTTCACATTCCAATTTCGATTGGCTTCGTGATTGATAATTCCTGCGATTCGTCCTACAGCTTTTCCATCCCTATAAGCCATATAGAGCACATGCTCACAAACTTCAAAAGCAGGATTCTTCTTGAGATTGAACGTATCCATCTCATCCAAAATCAAAGAAGGACAGAAATTGTCGCAGTCTTTATAAAATTCATTCCCAAATTGCACAAAGCGCAATAAATCACGTTTTGAGGTGATTTCTTTAATTTCTACAGCCATAATACTCAAAAAATATACAAATTTGGGCACAAAAGTACAAATAATTTCTAAAAACACCAAATATGTCGGGATTTTTTTGTAATTTTGCAGCCGATTTTGTAAAGAACGATATTTAATTCTTAAATAACGGTATGAAAAAACTGAATTCTATAGCTGTTTATTGCGCAAGTTCGAATAAAATACGTCCCTCGTATGTAGAGGCAGCAGAGCGTTTAGGAGCCGAGTTTGCGAAACATGGAATTCGCTTGATATATGGTGATGGTGGCATCGGATTGATGGCTGCTACTGCACGTGGTGCTTTGGCCGAAGGCGGAGAGGTACTGGGAATCATTCCGCAATTTATGGTGGATCAAGGATGGAACAATCCCAATAGCACAGAGACTATCGTCACCCAAACCATGCACCAACGCAAAGCCAAAATATGTGAGTTGGCAGATGCCATGGTCGCACTTCCAGGTGGTATCGGCACCTTTGAGGAACTTTTGGAATGCCTGACATGGAAGCAATTAGGACTGCATAATTCGCCAGTTGTGATATTGAATACCGAAGGCTACTACGATCGCCTGCTTGCTTGCATTGATTATATGATTGAAGAGCAGATGATGCGTCCAATTCACCGCGAAATGTTTACGGTAGTTTCCCAACCAGAAGAAGTATTGGATGCTATTTTATCAAGTCCAGAATGGGATCCTAGTACACGTCGCTTAGCGGCAATATAAGTAACTGTTGTTGAATAATTTAGTGCACATATCATCACCTATTTCAGAATCTTGGGTTTACTGGATTCTATTGCTCTTTTTTGTTTTGGTTGCGGTCAATCGTTCCGTTAGAGATAGTGTGGTGGTTGCGCTACGCAACTCGTTCAGTCATTCAGAGCGTGTATATGGCGGGCAATCGCAGAACATACTGGCGATTAGCACTGCATGGATCTTCCGTGTGGGAGTGTTGGCAATGGCAATTTATGTACTGTCATACACTTCCGAACAATTTACTTTTATGGCATATACTAAGATCTTGGGGGCTGTTGCACTCATTGAGGTTATACGTCATATTTTGCTGCTTGGAGTAGGATGGGTATTTCTCTCTAACAATCAATTGGCCAATGGCATAGGGCAGTTAGAGATTGTCCGCAATGTAGTATGTGTATTGTTGTTGCCAGTATTGCTACTATTAATCCGATTGAATTATCCTATGCTTCACTTTATTTTGCTTGGGATAATTGGCTTGGCATTTACGGTATTAGTAATAGCAAAATCCACGTTGTTATTCTATAAAAACATATTATCGATTTTTTATATTTTCCTATATTTTATATATCTAGAGATCATTCCTGTCGCAGGAATGGTGCTTTGGACTAAACATATATTACAATGAAGCAAGTAAAAAAGATTTTAATTTCGCAGCCTCGTCCACAAGTGGAGCGTAATCCATACTCGGGTATGGAAAATGATTATGGGGTACAGTGTGACTTTCATCAACTGATTAAGGTTGAGGGGATAGGGGTGCGCGAATTTCGTGACCAACACATTTATTTGGAAGACTATACGGCGGTAATTGTAAACTCGCGTCTGGGTATTGACCATTATTTTAGGATGGCAGAAGAAATGCGTTTTTCTGTACCTGAATCAATGCACTACTATTGCATCTCAGAGGCTGTAGGTAATTATTTACAAAAGTACATCCAATACCGCAAGCGCAAAGTTTTTGCAGCTGAAAACAATCGTTTTGAGGATTTGCTGCCTGCTATGCATCGTCGGCCTCAGGAGAAATACCTCATGGTGATGTCAGATGTGCATAACGAGGAAACATTAAATATGTTTGCAGAGAACAACATCGTTGTCAAACCTGCCATCATGTATCGCACAGTAGCTACTGAATGGCCCAAGGATAAGTCGTTTGACTACGATATGATTGTGCTGTTCACGCCATCTGGTGTGGCTGCATTGCGCAAGAATTTCCCTGATTGGGAGCAAGGTGATACCGTGATTGCCGCTTTTGGCGCCAATACAGTTGCAGCGTTGGAAGAAGCAGGTCTTCGAGTGGACATCAAGGCACCATCGCCCAAATATCCTAGTATCACCACAGCAATTAAGGACTATTTAGAACAACAACACGGCTAATAATCCAAGGTATGAATGTGACCTTTCCAAAATCGGAAAAATTGTGTAGTGATATTGCTATCGATACGCTTTACAAAACAGGTAAAAAGTTCGTAGCATGGCCTATGCGTGTCACATATCTACCCATTACGGATGCGCCTACTCAAGTGTTGATTTGGGCACCAAAATCCTTGTTCAAGCACGCAGTTGATCGCAATCACATGCGCCGACTAATGCGTGAGGCATATCGACTCAACAAGCATATTTTGTGTGCAGAGAATAAGTATTACCACTTGGCATTCAACTACATAGACAAGCAAACACAAGACTTTCACGTGATAGAAAAAGCCATGAAGAAAGCCTTGCAGCGCTTAGCTACATTGGAGGAATAATGAAAAAAATAGTACGCCACATATGCCTGTTGCCTGTCTATTTTTATAGACATTGTATCTCTCCGCTTACACCGCCAAGTTGCCGATTCACCCCCACTTGCAGCCAATACATGGTGGAGGCAGTTATGAAATATGGTATATTCAAAGGGGGCTGGTTGGGCATAAAACGTATTTTACGTTGCCACCCATGGGGCGGCAGTGGCTATGACCCCGTACCATGATTAGTTTAATGTTTAGAGTTTAGAGAGTTATGCGTATAGATATATTGACAGCTTGTCCAGAATTGCTGGAATCTCCATTGAATCACTCCATCGTGCAACGCGCCAAGGATAAGGGACTGGTGGAGATATACGTGCATAATCTTCGTGATTTCACCTTGGACAAACACCGCAAAATCGATGACTATGCATTTGGGTTTGGAGCAGGAATGGTGTTGCAAGTGGAGCCTATTGATCGAGCTATTAGTTATCTCACTAGCCAGCGTCAGTACGACGAAATCATCTTTACCGCTCCTGATGGTGAACGATTTACGCAAAAAGAGGCCAATACCCTCTCACTCAAAGAGAATATCATCATCCTTTGTGGACATTACAAAGGTGTTGACCAACGTGTGCGTGACCACCTCATTACCAAAGAATACACAATTGGCGATTTTGTCTTGACGGGTGGTGAGATGCCAGCTGCCATCATGACGGATGCCATCGTGCGCCTCTTGCCAGGCGCGATGGGCGATGAAACAAGTGCGCTGAGCGATAGTTTTCAAGACGGACTTCTCGAACCAGGTGTCTATACACGTCCAGCAGAATACAAGGGTTGGAAGGTGCCAGAAATACTACTATCGGGGCATCAAGCCAAGATAGAAGAGTGGTTGTACGAGGAGAGTCTGCGCCATACACGTGAACGACGCCCAGATCTATTGGAAGAATAACTCAATAAAAAATGAAATACCATGAAACGTTTATCTTTTTTACTACTTTTTAGTGTAATAGCGCTCAATGGACACTCTTATCACTTGGAGCGTTTGAGCAACTAACAATGCTCATCGGATGTCTTATCAGATCGCCTTACTGCCTTGCATAAGCAACATGGCGACCATCTTACATGGGAGCAAGTTAAGACATTATTATCTGAAACAACGGGCTTATATACCGCTGTACAATTGAAACCAGAAGAAGATGCAGAATTGCAAACAGCTTTTCAAAATATGATGCGCCAACAAGCGTCTGTCAAAACACTTTACAAAGATATCAATGCGTTGGCTGCTAAGGCATTAGCGCTGCTCAACCACAAGGCAGGATTGGCATGGACCACGCACGGCCACACAGCTGCTGCGGTACCTATCTTTGCTATTGGCGTAGGAGCAGAGCGTTTCACAGGCTGGCATGACAACAGCGAAATCGCTCCATTGATTTATCAAATAGCATTATAAGTAATTACATGAATTCAATGTAAGTACCATCTACATTTAGGTGGTACTTATTGTATTTGAAGACTTCAATCAACTTATGATTTATACTACATTAACTATTAGAATGATCAATAAATTGAACATTTTCCAGATGATAAAATAATGCCTGTTTGATAGAGTTGATTTTTTTCGTTTTTCTAAAAATCGAAGGATAAAATTGATGTTTTGATTATGTGTGGAGGCAGTGCAACTGATTTGCCAAAACAGACAAAGGAATATGCAAAGTATTTTAATGTGGTAGATAGTTTTGATACACATGCAAAAATTTTAGAACATTTTAAAAATGTAGATGAAGCATCAAAAGAAGGAAAAAAAGTATCATTAATATCTTGTGGATGGGATCCAGGTATGTTCTCGCTTAACAGACTTCTTGGCAATGTGATACTTGTTGACGGTAAGGACTACACATTCTGGGGCAAGGGCGTAAGCCAGGGCCATTCCGATGCGGTACGAAGAATCCCCGGCGTAGCCGATTGCCGCCAGTATACCATTCCTGTAGCGGCGGCTTTGGACAGTGTCCGTAGGGGTGAAAATCCCGAACTGACTACCCGGCAAAAGCATACTCGCTATTGCTATGTGGTGGCGGAAGAGGGGGCGGACCAGGCGGCCATAGAGCAGGCAATCAAATCAATGCCAAACTACTTTGCCGACTACGATACCACCGTGGAATTCGTCACCGCCGAGGAACTGGCCCGCGACCACGCTGGTCTGCCCCACGGTGGTAGCGTGATCCGCAGCGGCATTACCGGCTGGGAG
>ERZ808032.83-NODE-83-length-14204-cov-4.556381_pt1 | contig 14204 bp, 16 predicted proteins | sample MGYA00380187_ERZ808032 | MGnify/ENA primary metagenome ERZ808032 (study PRJEB31490, sample SAMN06133378) | cow dung metagenome | isolation source: M10 | host: cow | place: China: Chengdu | collected 2015-05 ...
CACGTCACCCTGGAGGTTCGTCACATAGTAGTAGGTTGTGCCGTTCAGGGTGACGGATAGCGGCCTGCCGGAAGCATCGTAGGTAAAGGTCAGGGTGTCGCTGCCTACGGTCATCTGGCTGAGGGTGCCGCCGTTGTAGACATAGCTGTAGGTCTTGGTGCCGTCGGTTCTCTGGGTTCTCAGACCATCCACGCCATACTGGAGGTTCCATGTATTTGTGCCGTCGGTCATGGCGGCAAGCTCTCTGCCATGCTCCCAGGTGAAGGACCAGCCGTCCAAGGCGTTGGGGTTTCCAATGCCGTCGTAGGTAATGGCGGTTCCGTCGTAGCCGGTAAGCAGGTCTTTCCAGCTTGCATCGGCGTAGGTGTACTGGACGGTATCCGTGGGGGTGCCCAGAGTGCCGGTGGTATAGGTGTACTCGGTACGGGTCTGGATATTACCGGCATTGATGGTAGTCCTGATAGCCCTATCACCCGCACCGGAAGTAGCCGTGCCAACAAAACGACCATTGAAAGTATAGTCATTTGTAGAGCATAATGTAAACCATCCTGTTCCGGCCGAGGTAAGGACAATAGTCAAGGCCAGAAAAACGATTTTACCATATCTGTACGCGTAGAGGCTCGACTCGCTCCTATTAACATAAGTGCTATTATAGCTAAATTTATTGGAGATATCCTCAAAATCAAGAGTAGGGACTTCAATATTTGCGATAATGTCATTGAGTCCACCGATAGGAACATCATCAAGATCAGCAGCAGTAAAAGCCGTACCCGCACCGACATCGTTCAGGGCTTTATAAAAACCGTCATTTATTCCAGTGATAGTAGAATTAAGGACAAAGACATAATCACCGGCCGAAACATTGTGTAAAGCTTCATCGCCAGAAATCATAATACAGATGGAAAGAAGGATTTCTGATAACATCTCGTCAATGGGCTTAGGGATAGTAGAATTAACGTTTATTTTATTTCCGGTCAGGGTAACAACTCCTGACTCCCCGTTAATTGATACCACACCCGTGCCAGAGGGGATATCTTCCAGTGTTAGCAGCTTAGTAAGGGTATTATTAACCCTAAGGTATGCAAAGTATTTTTCCTCGGTTGAATCGTAAGAAAAATCAATGCCGACTTTATCATTATTTTCTACCGCTCGAACTATGGCCCAGTTATTACCGGTTGTGAGGTTGTCTGCCACTTCCAGAACTGCCGCACCCGGATTACTCCAAGTAGATGCCGGATCATTTACACCCTGAATATATAAGGGGAGTTTGTCCTCATCGTTCCAGATGTACGCTCGGCCGGTATCGTCTATTTCAATGCCAAGCATTTTCAAATTGAGCATTGAGAAAAAGCGTACTGCGTGAGCATTGGGGAGTGTTAAATCATTGAACTGGATATCATTATCCGGATAAAGGGTAACTGCTCCGGTAGCACCATCCACCGAGGTTACGGGATAAGGGGGAGGGTTGGCAGAGGTATAAGCCTGTGCGCGGTTTACGCCATTGATAAAGCTAACCGTACCATCCTGATTGAACTGGATACCCAGAGCAACCCCGTTTAGGAGTCTGTAAAGCGTCCAGTTTTGCATCTGGATTTCAGTCAAGTCCGGCAGCCGGATATACTGCCCCTCGAACAGATTAACATCACCGGTCTGGCCGTTGACTGAGGTAACAGGATAGGGGGGAGGGTTGTCCTGTGTATAGATTTTAGCCAAGTTCTGGCCGTTAATAATATAGGCCGTACCGTCATTGTTGAAGTGGATACCGGCCACCGTACCGTTAGAAGTCCGGGCGATACTCCATGTATTTTCAGTAATAGAGGGTAAGACTACATTAGCGTCCTCGTAGAGTATAACCTCTCCGGTCTGGCCGTTAACCGAGATAACACCCCCGTTCTCGATTTCCTTTAACTGCTGCAAGATAAAATCGAGGTTCAAAACCTGAAGGTCACAATAAGGGAAGTTTTGAAAGAGTGCCATAATTATTTACCTCCTTTAATATACAAGAATACAAAATCTGTCTTTGAAGGACTCGGTAATGATATCAATGATATTAAGTAATGGAGCAATTTTCAACTCCTGTTCAAGCATCTGTTGTGAAGTCGTTACACCGATGTTACCGGAGATATGACTTTCCTTATCGGCTTTGCCCCTGTGCTTTACCTTTTCCCCGTGTGTGAACATATCTGTTTTCCCGTATGCGGTAGTATCTGAGCCGCTACCATTTGTGGTAACATGTTCACCATGAAGGAAATTATCTACCGTTTCCGGTTGAGGGATACCGGCATCGTAAGCCGTTACCTTGCGCTCGGTTGTGTCCGTGCCTCCGTGAGTTTCGGAGTTGTTCGCGCTTGTGGTTCTGGTATCCGTGCCGCCAGTTTGATTGGTGTCTATGCCGCTATGCTCTTCTGTCCTCCCGTCTTTAATAGTTTCGATTTCCGTGCGGTTGTAGTTCTCAATTGGATTATACTCCAACAATGCAGCTTTGTATATCCTATTCCAGACCGGCTGCGATATCTGCGACCATACACCAATCATAGCATTGAGAAAGTCCCAGTCAGGATAGATAATATTTAACTCAGCGCACTGGGAGAGTATATTATCTATGGTAAGTGTTTTTTGTGCGGGAGTAAATCCCTCAGGGAAAACCATTTGATTGAATAACTTATTATTGTAGTTATACAATCCCAGTACGGTCATTTTCATTAGACGCGACATTTTTTGCTCCCTCCTTCTCCGGTTGTACTCTCCAAGTTACAGATATATTTACATCAAATAGCTTCTTAGCATCTTTTATCCCTTTTTCGATGCTTTCGAGCCATAACTCCGATAAAGTCCGGGTTTCCGTGTTATTAGCGTTTACTTCATCTGTAAGAAGTCTTTCCCGCTTATCGGTATTAGCGTTAGGTATACCGAAGTCAGTGCAGAACATATCTTCTACTTTCCGCATATCGGATAACATATCAGCGGCCAGATAAGACTCCCTGACATGCTGAGTAAAAGGAAACCAAGAGGGTTTCCCCTGATCGTCCAGAAGTTTTTTACCTATGACAACTGCTGGATTACCCTCCGAGATAGAATCGAACATTGTTTTATATGCTTGGGCTTGGTTCTGGTTTTCTGCTCCAAAGATTGTAGCAAACTTAGTATTTACTAAGTTCATGCCCACACCCTCAGCATATAAGGCGAGGATATCTGCATAATAGCCTACCTTATCTATAATACTGGAATAATCCGGCATTAACTTAACGAGGGCACAATCCCGGCCGATTTTAGCGCGAATTGTACTATGCAGCAAGGGGTTAGTTATCATAATATAATCTGGCCGGTAATAGAGATTATAGCCTCCCAGTGATCCACCCTGACAGATCACCCCATATTTAGGAGTTTTCAAAACTGCGATATAACCAAGACCATAAAGGGTATACAGAAAATAGTCTTTGTCCCATGCTTCCGGAAGTGTCCACTTAAAGACCGACATAGCTTTCTGAAACAAGTACTTAAAGAACAGAGCGCGTAATTCTGTGTTTTTAACATGTACAGTTGAGGGGCTGCGTTGCGAGTTATACCAGTTCATAGTGGCATAATCGTAGGGGGGTTTAGATATGTTTCCGGACATTTTTTGCTAACCTCCTTTTATTACCATTGAGTAACAGAGATATAAATAATAATAAGTGACTGTCTCCGGGATCAGGATCAGGGGGGCTTGGTTCTTCTCCCTCAGGATCAACATACACCACAAAAGCTACATGCGACCAAGCTTGCGGGTCATAATCTGACTTATGGACTCCCCCTCCGGGGATTGAGGCCGCGTCCGCACCCCCTGACTGCATAACTTCATCGTTACCGCAATAAATGCCCACATGAGCAAAGTTTCCTATACCATCCCCGGCATACTGGGGAGGGATTGCCGGAGGCCCGGCCTCGGATATCTTATGGAATAGTAACGCGCCGGGAGGGATATCTCCGAAACGTTGGACGCACTGGGAAACGGTAGCCTGATACCATAGTTCGAGGGTGGGTGTGTTCCCGTCTGGATCAGTTGTATTAAAAGTCCGGGTGGAGCGCCAAAGGCGATTTGTTCCCATTGTTAAGTTAGTCTGTGCGGTTATGGAGTTGACCCTTTTCCACACCATATTAACGAACTGGATGCAATCGGCTTGGGAGTAAGGTATATACTCGCCGTCATAGGACAGGGCCAACTGTGCGAAATAACTACCGGCTACCCAGTCAACCGGGGGAGGTTCAACTCCTCCGGTAATTATATCATACCATTTGCGCGCGTTGGTCTGCCTTATGGATATGACCGACTCCGTGCCCTCATAACACTTCATCCACGCCTTAGCTAATACTTCTGGGGATGCGGTCGAGGCCGCGTAACTGGAAAAGGTATAATATACCCCGTCTACGGTTTGAGGGTGAAACTTGTTTCCGGTTTCATACTCCCATTGTAGTCTATCCATCTGGATATTCCCATCATACCACTGGGAGTTATGCCGGATCGCGTATGATACCAACTGATTTCCTGGGGGTGGGGTTGTGGTCGTTCCCTTCCACTGTACAAGACCATAGGCCGGATTGGGCCGGTTTATTGCGTAAACATTGTCAAGATCGGCTAATGTATTGCCACCGTTAGGGAATGAACTGCGGGGGTAGACTCTCGCTGGGTTGAGGTTTGACTCATAATTAACATTACCCAGCATACCGGCTATTGCGTTGTCAGTCCATCCGAGGGAGTGCAGCCGGTCATAGATCAGTTGGGCATTATGGGACTGGTATGCCGTAGGATTACCGGAGGAAGGGCCAATTTCAGAATATACGGCCGCAACATACCACCCGTTATAAACTTCTACCGACATAAACCCTCACCCCATTACTCATAATAGAAGCCGGACTTTAAGAAATTATTAATCATCTGGTTTTCGGTGTCCGTTGCGCTAAAATTATGGTCTGCATCCCCGCATTTTACATATCCACTAAGCTGATTAATCTGCATAGTTTTACATAAGGGTCTGCCGAACTCAGAGGGATTGTCATCCACAAGTTTATAATGTTCTACTATAAGGTAGGGTGGTTCTGTTATTTCAATAAAAGACCCGTTTGCACCCTGATTACCAAGCTTAGGGGTTGCAGCTTCTATGCCGCTACGGATACTATCTGCCACCCCTCCGATATTACCGGTAAACAGACTGGCTAAGCCCATCCCGGCCGATGTTATCATCCCGGCATAATCGGTAGTAATCTGTGACAACTGGATTGGCACGCCTATTTGTGCGGTACGCATAGTAAAATATTTGTAAGGGTCAGCGGCCGCACCGATACCGTCAGTAATGGATAAATAACAATTAGCAACTCCGGTTATATAGTCTATAAACATTTTACCGTACAGATAATTATTATTTCCATATTGCATGTGTGTAGTATCAACAGGGATTTCACCGAAGGGAGGATAATACGCGGTCAGTCTGGTATAAGGGGCGTAATTAACATAGTTACCCCGGCTGCTCTGTGGATGGCGCGGGATAGGTAAATTACTTTTGAATCCAAGGGGATCAGTAACAACATACCGAACAACAGTTGCAGTTACCGGGATATTCCAATAACCGCATTTTATAGCCCTTGTAGTATCACCGAGCAAGGACGCGGGGACAGGAAACCAAATACAGGAAGTAATATACTGAAAAGGATTAAAGGTTGCCTTAAACATCCCTTCGGTTATTTCATCGATACCAGAATCATTATATATTGCACTACTAAAGAGATAAGCCAAAAGAGAAGCTATCTGGTCTGCTGACATCGCATAATATGTTACGCTGCCCACTTTCAGGGAGGTATCCGAGTTTACGATACCCAGAACATAGCATCCTCCGGGGATAGGGGTGTGATAAATATCAGAGGATATTTGTATTTTCTGGATATTAACTTCCGTAGTGGCCGGGTAAAATGTGTCAATGATATCCCCGTCATAGGAGGAGGCCGCACGGACAATATAAGCTGAGGTTTCACCGATTACATACTTGAAGGAGGCTAAAACATCTACACTTAAATCGGCCTCCCAGTATGGGGGATTATATCTCCAATCCTTAATATAATAGTGCCGCTGCCAGTACGGGATAGAAACATAATTATATTTGACGGGTGAAAACCCCGGGCCCAGCGCATCCTTGGACAGTATCAGGGTAGGGGATAAGAAAGAAGTTTCCTTCTTTATCTGGACATTGGAAACGCTTTTCCGGGTGGGATCACCGGGAAAAGGTTCTTTTGTACTGTTCAAGCGTTTAGAAAAATAATACAAGTTTATATCCATTGTTACCTCCATTTAGAAAAAATGGGATGGGATGTTTTATCACCCCATCCCGGCCGGAAGTATGAGTAAGCGCGCAAGGATGAGACGCGCTAATAGTGAACTTACGCCAGAAGGAAAATAACCCCGCGCTCGGTGTTATCAAAGAAGCACCGCTGCTTTGCATGAACATGAAGGTTATAATACTCGCCCTTGGTGTTATAGGGGGTAGCAAGGACAGACCTGTCCAGTACGCTCATGCCCATCATATCCCTGTCGAACATAACACCGAGGACATTATCAACCTGAACTTCATCCCCACTACTGGTAGCATGTACCAGCTGGCCGGAAGTATCAGTATAAGACGGATACACGCTAACGCTATCACGACTATCAATGCTCTGCCAGAAGGGGATACTTTCCACATCGGCCATAGACAGGAAATTATCGTGATAGGTATCGGCCTTAACCCGGCTTGTGATCTCTGCCCTAAACTTGGAGAACAGATAGATACGCTGCATATCCTTGGGGGTGTGCCGGAGAACAGGCTTACCGTTGATAGTTGTCTGGAACTGTGTACCGGGCTTTGTAAAGAGGGTTGAATAATCCTCGATTACTGCAAAGGCCCACTTAACGAAAGCCGGGAAATTGGCCGGGTCGTAAACAGTCTGTGCGGTCAGACTCAGACCGGTCTGGGCATTGTACATAGTAAGAAGTTTTACCACCCTATCCGACTGGTTTTCAGCAGCAATCGCACCAATCATGTTGCACACAAGGCCGCGCCTCATGTTTTCATTGGAAAGCTCCAGTCGGTTATTAAGGTTAGTCATAAGCATAGAGAAAAAACTGCCGAACTGATCCGGGCCGGAAAACGCGGTTGTCAACTGATCTTTGAAAATAGTAAGTTCATCAAAATAGGTAGACTGGCCGTAAAAATTGGTCTGGATAACTTCCGGCTTATTGATAGTGTACATATCAACAGTACCACCATCACCGGAGGGGGGAGTCTGGGCCGAGTCGAAAAGTACCGGATAACTATACGCCGGGTCTGTTTTCCAGTCAGAATCGACCACGGAAAGCTTACGCATAACATTCCCCCACTGGAAGGAATCAAAGTCAAGGCCGATCATGGAGGCCGCATAATCCCGCACGGAAAAAATCGTTTTACCGAGGATATTACCGATCGCATTCATTACCGCATCACGATCGGCCCGGAGCGCGGTCTGGGCCACAGAAACAAATTCGCCCGTATTAGTGGGGGTTTCCACTGCCTGATTGGTGGCCTGATGTACCAGAGAGGTAAGGACTGCACTGGCATCGGCAAAAGTCATATTGTTTACTGACATTGGTTTATTCCTCCTTCTTTCTAATCAATGGATTAATTATAGCTTTCAACGCGTTTTCTGCGTTGGTTTGTATAGTCTCAATGGTGTTATTACCATGACTATCATTATTAAGGTTCGAGGCTTGTATTACTTCCATCAACTCCTTATTGCTTTTCATCATCTCAGTAATGGAGTTTTGAAGTATTTTCAGTCCCTCCGGCAGTTGTTCCGGGTGATCCTCTGCCGGGGGCTTGGGCTGCTCCTCTGCCGGGGGCTTGGGCTGCTCCTCTGCTGGGGGCTTGGGCTGCTCCTCTGCCGGGGGTGGATTATTCTGTGCATTCTGTGGATTACTTATAGACATAATTTCATCTTTAGAAAAACCCGCGTCAAGTAGTGTTTTGATCTCTGAAAATGTCATTTAGTTCATCCTCCATCCTTTTAAGGTCTTGTCTCATACTGGTAATAAGTTTCCGCAAGTTATCCACAGGATGATTATATTCTGTGGATAACTCGTAGTCAAGCCCGGAAAACAGGGAAACCATAGTAAACCCCGACATAGTGCGCGTCCCTACACCATCCCGCTTAGTTTTACTGCTTCTGGTAGAATCGCGCACGGTATCCGGCTTACAATAAATTCCCACATGTTTGAAGTTTCCGAGTCCATCCGTATAACCTACTGCTTGCTCCCCGGTTGCATCCCAGATATAAACGAACGCGCCCAGAGGGATGCGGCCGAACTTTTTTTTACACTCTTCTACCGTTCCGCGCCAAGAATAATAATTCCTATACATTGAATTGCTGCCGCGCCAATCGTACACGCTCCCGTCAGATTTCCGGACTCCTACATACTTAAGGACTGCTTCTACAAATTCCTGACAGTCCATTTCATTATACTTGTACTTGTTCCACCGGGGCAGCAGTGCGGCTTCTGCAAAAGCACTGGCTTTTATCATCCGGCCGCGTCCAACTTATCAAGTAATTTCTGGATAACAAGGGTGTTATTATTTATAGCGGTTACGGTATCGGATTTCTGGCTATTGATTGCTTCTGAAAATTCAATCTTTAGACTGGTAATGGTTTCGGTAAGTTGCTGCATCTCTTCTTTATGACTTTTTGTTTCAGAGCGTAGCATAATAAACAGGGCCACAGTTGCCGCGATAGGAAAGCCGAAATTTTGAATAAGCGTTATAAACTCCTCCATAGTTACCACCCCTAATTAATAAATTTAGGTAGTCGCTTACCCTCATGGCCGCGCCCGGCCTTCCCCACCCTTCCGGGGTGTGCGTTGGGGAGGTAATCGACTACCCTTTTTAATATATATCAAAATGGGGTATTTTTGCAACATATAAAGACAAAAAAAAAGAGGCCGGATTTACATCCGGCCGGAGGGCTTTAATCCACCAAGTCAAAGTTGGCGTACTTGTTGCCCTTTTTGCTGACGCGGCAGTTAATGACGATGCGGGGCTTTTCCTCGTCCGGCAGTTCACCGAAAGCTTCATCGTAAGACATAAACTTATCAATGAAAGCCTGAACCTCGGTTTTATACATCTTGTTGGAGTCTCCGTCTTTAATGACAAGCACGGAATGGGGCTTTCCCTCCGCATCCATATAATTATGGGTGTGGAACGCTACCGGGTGGATTTCCTGACCATCCATTTCCTTAATGTTAACATGCCGGTCGTTCATTGCCTTGAAAATTTCTGCCCTTGTAAGTTCTGCCATGGAGTACCATCCTTTCTATGCCGGTTTATGATTACCGGAAACTTATTACATTAATTATATTACAATCAATCCGAAATAAAGTCAACAATTATTATAAGTTAAATAATTCTCTGAAAATGATTTCATCCTCGAAAGACTCAAACCACACGAACTTATTTATCATATAATAAATACGCAACATATAATAATCAGTTTGGAACATCTTTAACCCTATTCCGTAAGCGTCATAATAGGGACTTTTCTGTGTTGTTCCGGATACATAATACTTTCGTTCTGACTTGTGCTTATATATTCCAATCTCACCGACTGAAACTATATGCTTATATTCCTTTAGAGGCTCAGAGCGTATCAAAGTTTCATCAGTCCGGAAAGCGTTATCGATTGCCATCTGTATAAAGTCTTTATCACTATTCTGATATAACACTGTGTTTCGCTTCTGTTTTGAAATCTCCGAGTTTAACAGGAAAATAATCATGCGCGTCCGGTCTTGTGATCTCCATACCATCTGACCGCTAACGATCATTTTTATAGCCGTTTTCATAAAGTGCCAACCGCTAAAGTAAGGATTAACCAATCGGTTAGCGTTGCCCAGCATCAAACACTTGACGGCCGGTTTTCCTTCTAATTCGCGGTTACGGTTGACCGTCTCATAGAAATTAAGAAAAGCCTTAAACTCGTTCTTTATCGGTCTTTCCCCATCACTGGCTATAAATTCATCGAATACAATACAATCTATATCAGAGAAGTCTACGCCTCGGAGATTAGCAACTACCGACAAGGCCACCCCCACCGCTGCAACTTCCCCGGTTTTTTCTCCATACCGGAAAGTTAACACCCCGTCAGTTGAAAACGGGTAAATATTCAAGTCCATATCTGCATTTATCTTTTTGAAGGGGTTGCCCTCTGTGTGACTGCACAAGTCAAGCTGAGACTTTAACCGGCGTAGATATATGAACTTGATTTTTTCTTTTACCAGTTTCTTAAAAATACCGTAAGTTTTACCGACTCCCCGCGCTCCAACTACGGGGATAATGCTCTCCGGCTGAGAGTAAATATAGTCCCAATTGACCCAACCGGCGGGAAGATAAATTTTACTCACGATTGCCACCCCCAATAAGCGCGGCTGCAGCCCAGACGGCCGCGGCCACGAACAAATCAATAATGAAATTACAGTTAAAACTTCTTAGCAATTCAATAATCATGGTCTCAACTCCTCGCCCTTTTATAATCAGTATATAATTGGATTTCATTTAGTAATAACCGGTAATCTCGACTGTATGTCATAGTGTAGGTAGTAGGGACTATTGCAACGTTCTTAGTAATATGAACTGTTCGGCCGGTTTCACTGTCCGTATAATATCTGTCTGCGGTATCATTATATACGCTAATCGTACCCCCGGCTTTATTCCAAGTCATGCCCTTTTCTATCAGATTACCATCATCGTCAAATTTATCCGGCTTGAAGTTCCGGAGGCTGCCCAACTCCTCCACCGCGTAACTAACACCAGTTTCAGGATTAATTTTCTTACTAACCCCGGCCACAGTAATATCTAACTTCCCGTCAGGTTTCATTACCGCGTAGCGTTTCGCGCCCTGGGTGATAAAATTCAGGTAGCACCCCTCGTACTCGAACACGCCCATGTAATGACGCACGCCCTTCCGATCATCTGCGAAAGCGTTATTCTGTATAGCCCTCTCTTTTAATCGTTCGTTCAGTTGGGTGAAGTCGATCTGTCCGGCAACTTTTACACTGTCCGTATCTACATATAAAACATCGTTCATTTTGCCTTGTTTGTAGCACTCCTCTAAGGCCATTTGTAACTGTCTCCGGGCATACGCGGTAGTGTAAACACCCCACTGGTAGGGGAACGCTGCACCCTTTAATATTTTTCTGATCTCCTCCGGTGTCCGGTCTTTATAATCCGGGGTGTAATAGTCCCCTTCATGCGGCTGCTTTAATAAATGATCTGGGTCGAATATTACATCTTGGTGTATGGGATCCGTCGCGGCCATCCCATAGATGGCATTGATTTTTTCCTTTGACTTAGCATAAGTATATTTTCCCTCCGGGGTTTCATCTCCCTTCAATGCGGTCTTTTTCTTGTAATAGCTTTGAATAACTTCCCGGTATTCTAAGGGTAAATAATCTTTTCGGGCCACCATACATTTTATACAGTCAAACTCGGTAAAGGTATACTGTCTAAGTATTATGTCAAGGTCGATCTCCGTGCAACTGATCCTAACATAATCACTTTCAAGGATTCGCCCGTTATCTAATTTATAATAACCACCGGCCAAGATATCACACTTCGACAAGGATATATAAGGCATAGGGTCACGGGCATTTTTTAGCTTTAGCCCCTTAAACTGATATGTTCCCACCACTGCATAACCTAATCCGATAAGGCTAAAAACATGCTGCACGCGTTGTCTGGCATTTCTTTTCTTGAAGTCTACCCATGAAAACGGCTTCATAGGGAACAACTGTGTTAATTGCTGCGTTGGGTAACTCGATGAAATGTCATAAGAATGAACGTTCTTAATTATTTTACCCACCCTGAAACGGTTTGCATGTGTATTACCACCCCGGAAGGCTTGCCTTAATAATTGGTACATTTCCATATCTGGCTTTATTTCTTGAATATCATAATGATAGTCAGCTAATGCAGCTTTACACTCCCTCCGGACATATCCAGTACTGGTAATCGGTACAGTATATAAAGTATCACCCTCCCTTGTAATCCGAATTTTCATAGCTTCAACAAGGCTTTTTACATCTGTAATACAGTACTCTAATTCCCTGTCTGATAATTCAGTCCAAGGAAACCGAATCTTATTATAATTAAATTCTTCGCCGGATAGCTTTTCCTTTACCCCGGACTCTTTGCACAGTGCCTCTAATTTTAAGTTGGTTTGTAAATAGCTACATCGATACTCGAAACAATTAAACATCTTACAATAAAGGGGCTTTCGTTCTTCTCTGAAAAATATCTCCTCATTCTTAAACTTATATATCCCGCTGAGGAAAGTCCACTCATAAGCCAGATTATGCACCCAGATTACTATAACCGGTAACTGCCTGAGACGCTTATTTAACTGTATCTGTTCGAGTGCTGCCCTAAGTTCATTAAGAAAAGCTAAATACTCCTCCCAAGTCCGGCCAATAATCGTGATATCCTCAATCTGAAATTGCCATATATACATAAAGCTATGCACATCATATAAGGACTTATCAGGATTGAGCCATACAGTACTTGTTTCAATATCAAAAGCACAAACCGCGTTTATATATTCATCAGGCATGTTACGCCGCTTTTTCTTGGAGTGTTCTACAAATCCTTTTGAGTCAAGATACCCATACCAGTCAAATATACTTCCGGCCTCGATTACCATAGACGCTCATCCCCCACAAAGTCAAACCAGAAATCCCGTGTTTCCTCTTTAGAAAGACCATCCATCGCGGCAGCTTCATCTTCCAGTTCTAACTGATCCTTAACAAATGCCGCGAAATCTTTCATTATATTCTCAGGCTTGTGGCCCTGACTTTTCAAGACTACGTAATCATGGATAAATTCATCCACAACGTATTTCTGGGTAAAGTCCCCTTGTGCGAAGCGGTAATCCATATAAGCAGCAAAAGCAGCAGCCTCCTTAGGTGACATAGATGAAACATCTATTCCTAAGTTCTTGCCCTGTCTCCTCGCGCCCTCGACAAAAGTATCTAAGGCTTTTAGATAACTGATACGCCTTTTCGCGTTTTCCGGACTTTTCGCGCCCTCCCTGATCCGTTTACGCTGCCGGTATGACCGGGCCTGTTGTCTCCTCCGGTCTTGCTTCTCACTTTCCGTCAGAGGCCTCTCCTCTGGCAACTGCTGAAACTTCCTAAACTCCGGAACAAGTCCGGTCTGTTTGATGGCCGTCACAGTGCTGCCACCGGAAAGATAATTCTTTAATGCTCTTGTTGCGGCCTCCGGATTGACTAAGCCGGACTTTATTTCCTTAATTGTAGGAATATGGATATATTCGGATAAGCCCTGAGAATATGCGCGCTTCATGCGCTTCTGGGCTATATCGCGCTGCTTGGTATATTCCTTAGAGTCAAAGAACTTCTTAGCCATAATTAAAACCCTCCTATTATTACTCTTTCACTGAGCCACTTTTTACAATCACTAAGCGAGCCAACAAACAAATCCTTACCGGAATAATAACAGACTACCGACCAGTCCTTAGCAAGATAGAAGTGAGTAATCTTGCATAATTCGATGTTCCCACCAATTAGCGTATTATACCATTTGTTAATAACCATATCTTTCGGCCGGGGGATTTTTATATCTTTATTCATCTTCTGACCCTCCTTTTTAATGAATTAACATACCTTTGATATTCTCTTGTCATGGCTTTTATAAACTGAGTACATTGTTCAATAGTCCCATAATAGCACTTATTTCCTAAGTGATCCCGCACAAAAGCGTAACCCCGGATGCAGCCGGTAGTGATAATAGTGTACATCGTGATACCTCCCATAATTACTCAAACATAGTGTAAATAGGTTTATAACCTACATAGACCACCCGGTAACTGTCAGAATAGCAGCGAATGAAACAAACCACCCTATCACCCTCCCAGATAGCCGCATCGATGGAGTCAGAAGCCGCATGACATTTTTCCCTCATGGCTACCATAAGAGTGCGGAAAACATCCTTAAAAAGAGTGCTGCCGACTTCTACACACAGATTACCGGTTACAGTTTTGCCATAGTACATAAGTATCCTTCTTTCCGGCCGGAGGCCTGTTTTATTTATCATCTTATTTTATCAAAACATTATTTACACCATATAACGAAACATCTAATAATGCGGTATTAATTAATCTGTCTT
>ERZ808032.84-NODE-84-length-14142-cov-11.301529_pt1 | contig 14142 bp, 17 predicted proteins | sample MGYA00380187_ERZ808032 | MGnify/ENA primary metagenome ERZ808032 (study PRJEB31490, sample SAMN06133378) | cow dung metagenome | isolation source: M10 | host: cow | place: China: Chengdu | collected 2015-05 ...
GAGAGCTTATAACAGATCAGGCCAGCACATCACCTACTTAAGTAATAACATCAAACTACTTAAGTATATTGTTAACAGTTTATTAACATTTACGTTAAACACTGTTAATATATATGTAGTAGTCTGTAACTGATCCGGAGGGATGAGGGGTCAGGTGCCGGATCAGGAAGGAGGAAGTTGATGATAACTGAAAATGACTTTAAGAACATCTTAACTGCCCTGGATCCGGATGAGCCTATTGACTATGAGTTAATACTTATCATTATGGCAACATACTATTATGAAAGAGCATTAGATATGTTGCATAAAAGATGGGATCAGGCAGCAGATAAGTACTCTGAAAAGGGTAAACGTATCATGGACTACATGCAGGTCTTCAAGAAACTTAACAAAGAGTAAACGGAGGGAGTATAAATAATGGATATTGTTATACATAGCATAAGCGTTGATAACATATTAAAATGTAAGGGTGATGATGTTAAAAAGTATTTAAGCTTGTTTAATCCTCAGGTGTACGGATCAGATATACTTTTTGATGTAGCTGTTAACTTTTCCGGAGATATACATATATCAAATAAGCAGGAAAACAAAAACCAGTACATACTGATCCAATTAGGCCAGCAGGGAGAGCTGAAACTTAAAAATACTGATTATGTCAGTATAGAGTTACTTTAATTATATGCTGCTCTGTGAAATACTAAGAAAGGAGATAGAAAATGTTACACAGTAGTATTAACACAGATGCAATTAACCATATATTCGATAATTTACACCTTAAACGTAAAAGATTTATCATCACAGGGCAGCTATATAATAAATGAACATAGTAATTAAGTGAAAAGGAGGTAAAAAATTATGTTCAATGAGCTTAATAAGCAGTTTTCAAGTACCATCAAGGAGGGTATTGACTTACAGTCAATGGAGTTTAAGCCGTTAAAGGACTTTATCGGTAAGACAGTAAAGGTAGATGGCTTTTTCTTCACAAAGTCGGATTACGGTGAGCAGGTAGTAGTTGTAGGTAATGGCGCTAAGATCAACATGCCGAAAAGAGCAGTTGATATCTTCAAGAAAATACAGGCTAGCGGTGATATGCTGGATGCTGTATTATCCGGAAAGCTTGAGATAATCAACATCACACCAGTAAAAGGTAAAAACGGTGTTGAAACTACAGGGTATGAGCTGCATGACTGTTAATTAGTTTTGTAACTGGAGAGGCTGGAGCTGATATAAAAGCTCCGGCCTTTTTAATAGATGGAGGTGATCATATGGCAAAAACACCACAAAAGCCTATAAGTGAAATGACTACAAGGGAGCTAAGAAAGTTTATCAGAAAAGAAGTAAAAAAAGCCAACACAAAGCTTAAAAATCTTGATAAACGTAAGAGAGGTTATAGTAAAGCAGTACAGGAAGAAATAGATTATCTTAAAAAGCTGGGTATCATTAACAAAAGAGGTAAAGCTGTTACCGGATACCGTACAGCATTAAAACCTGAGCTGCAGAAAAAAGCCCGGGAGCTTGAATACTTTAACCAGTGGAAAGGATCCGAAAAAGTAGCTGTAGCTCGTGAAAAGGACTATAAAAAGTATCTGACATTTAAACAGAATAACCCTGATTTTTCAAACTACTCTTATCAGGACTGGAGGGATCTTGTAGAAATGTTTGGTGCTATGAGTGACGAGCTTAAACAATACGGTTATGAGGATATGAAAGAGCTACATAAAGAGGCTACAGATAAAAACATCAAAAAGGACTTTCTAAGCACTATGAAAAAGGTTAGCGCTGCTAACAAAGATAAAGGACTGGATCAGGAAGATCTAACCGATCTGATGAGAAGTGAGCTGTTTGTATGATACTCTACACAAAAGGAACATTAACAGGCTATCAATTTAATATTGAAACGAAAAAATCACATCATCCCGACAAAGAGGGTAAATATAAGATAACAAAGCACTGTAATAATATAATAACATTTGATATTGAATGTAGTAGCGCTTGGCTGGATCCTGCAGGTAATGTAATATCATACATACCCGGCAGGCCGTCGGAATACTGGAACGAATTACAGGCGCTTGCTATCTGTTATATATGGCAGTGCAGTATTGATGGTACTGTGTATTATGGCAGGGAGCTAGAAAGCTTTAATGATCTGTTGTCTGAATTACCTGAGGATGTACATTTTATTATATGGGTACATAACTTATCTTATGAATTTCAGTTTTTATGTAATATCCTGACATTTGATAAAGTTTTTGCCCGGACACCTAGAAAGCCTATGAAAGCCAGCAGTATAGAGTACCCTAATATTTTATTTAGATGTACATATATGTTAACCCGGTTATCGTTGGAGAGTTGGGGTAAGCAGTTAGGGGTACATAAAGCAGTGGGCTTACTTGATTATGATAAGCTCCGTACACCTTTAACACCTTTAACGGATGATGAGTTATTTTATGCTGAGCAGGACTGTATAGTAGTTGATGCTGGTATACGTGATTATCTTAAAAAGTATAAAAAGCAGCGCTACATACCTTTAACTCAGACCGGTACAGTAAGGCGTGAAGTTAAAGATCTTTTAACTAAAGATAAAATTTACATGCGTAAAGTTAAAAAGCTGGTACCTCGTACACCTGAGCAGTATAAAAGACTGCAACGTGTATTTGCCGGAGGTTATACACATGCTAATCAGTTATATAGCGGTAAAGTAGTAGATGAGTATATAGAGCATTATGACTTTGCCAGTAGCTACCCTACAGTAATGATAGCTGAAAAGTACCCTATGACCGGCTGGAGTTATAACGGCATAAATGTTATACCGGATCCGGCTGAGTTTGAAGATACAGCTTTTATCTTCCTGTTAGAGTTTGATAACATACACAGCATCAGCTTTAATACTTATATACAGGCCAGTAAGTGTGTAGGATATGGCTATATTTACGATAATGGCAGGATCATACACGCTGATCATGTTGAGCTGTGTATAACTGAGCAGGATTATATTACTATATGTAATAACTATGAATGGGATAATATGACAGTTAAAAGGGTATGGAGAAGTAAAAAGGACTACTTACCGGCGCCTTTACTTCAATATATATTAGAGCTTTACGCAAATAAAACGGAGCTTAAAAATGTACCCGGTAAAGAAGATCTGTACCTGCAAAGCAAACAGTACATTAACTCATTGTTTGGTATGACCGTTACGGCGCTGATCCAGTCTGATGTAGTTTTTGATGCTGATACAGGTGACTGGAATATAAAAGCTCTTACAGCCGATATAGTGCAGAAGAAGTTAAAAAAGCTCGGTGATTATCATGACCGGGAAAAGAGATACTTTCTATCTTATAGTTGGGGCTGCTGGGTTACAGCTTATGCCCGGCGTAACTTATGGAAATGTATCGAAAGCTGTGACAGGGATGTATTATATTGTGATACAGACAGTATATTTGTAAGAGGTGAACACGACTTTACATGGTATAATAAAGAAGTAACAGACAAGTTAAAAAGATCCTGTAAGTACAATAAGCTGGACTTTAACAAAACAAAGCCTAAAACCCCGGCCGGAGTTGTTAAACCTTTGGGTATATTTGATAAAGAAGATAACTGCAGCCAGTTTAAAACATTAGGCGCTAAAAGATATGTAGAACGCCGGGAGAGTAATAATAAGTTACATTTAACAGTATCCGGTATCAATAAAGCAGCTGTGGAGCTGTTGCAGGATAATATAAATAACTTTGATGATAATTTTTATTTTGATAAAGACGCTGACTGCACTACAAAAAAGTTAAGTACATACCTTGCTAATATGCCTGATGTAATATACCCGGATGGATATGTAAGTACTTACCGATATGGTATTAACATGCGTAATGAGGGTTATTTACTTGGTATAACAGATGAGTATAAAGAGCTTATTAACTATATGAATTATAGCATTGACAATTTACCGGATGCTTATATTAATCATCTAAGGGGTACTTGGGAGGACTGACATGGCTAAAAAGAAATACTATGATATTACAAACTTATTAAATACTAAAGCTCAGTATATGATCTTACTTGGGCAACGTGCAAACGGCAAAAGCTATCAAGCTAAGCTGACAGCGTTAAAAGCAGCGCATGAACATGATAGATGGTTTGTATATTTACGCCGGTATAAAGCGGATATTAAAGCAAAAGCTGTAGAGGCTTATTTTTCTGATATGAATATTCCGGAGATAACTAAAGGTGAGTATGAGGGTTTAACCGCTTGGAATGGATCCATATATTTTACACTGCGGAACGATAAGGATGAGCTGGTAAAGGGTAAAGAGATAGGTAAATACTGCTCATTAAATGAGTATGAAAGATATAAAAGCTGGGCGTTTGTTGATTACGATTATATTATATATGAAGAATTTATTACAGATAATGTATATTTGGTTGATGAGCCTAGACTGTTACAGCAGTTTGTAAGTACAGTAGCCCGGCATAATGCTCTTACTGTGCTGCTGATCGGTAACACCTTAAGCCGGGTATGTCCGTATTTTGCTGAGTGGTGCCTTGAGGGAGTGCTTAAGCAAAAGCTCGGTACCATTGAGATATACCATCATCACTTTGAAGATAGTACAATAGATATAGCTGTAGAGTACTGCGCTAATGCTAATTATGAGAATAAAATGTTTTTCGGTCAGACCGCTAAACAGATCATAGCAGGTGAGTGGGATACAGTAGAAGTACCTAAGCTGCCACGCCGGCAAAATGAGTATGAATTTGTATATGAAGTACTGGTAGAATATCAAAAATTTACTTTTGTACTTAATTTACTGATAGAGCCTATTGACGGAGGTGTTATTACTTTTGTATATCCTTATACCGGTACCCGGAAGATCCAGCGCAAGATCACAGAGCAGTTTAGCGATAACCCTTTTGTATCAGCCCGGTTAGATCTGTCAAAGCGCCCGGAGTTTTTAATAAATGACTGTTTCAGATTAGGTAAGGTATGTTACAGTGATAATCTTACCGGAGCGGATTTTAAACATGTAAATGAGGTATTTAAGATAGGTAAGTTATTATGAGTATGTTAATTGCTGCAGGCCTGCTATTATTTATAGAAGTGATACCGATAGTACTGGTATTTTTAATATACCTTTATCTAAACAGATAAAAGGCCGGGTGATCATCCCGACCTTTTACGCTGGTACTCTTTGAAAGGAACATTATGAAAAAAGACTGTTTTATATCCATTGATATTATATAACAGTTGTTACTGTATTACAACACCCTCTTTAAGCAACGTTTCTATTTCACGTTTTTCATTATCTGTAGCAGTAGTGATACTGTCAATATGTAACGATTTCACCCTTGTATAACCTTTACAGGCGCTAAGCTGTATAGTTTTATTAGCAGGATAACCGTAAAAGTTAAAGTAGTTACTTGTTTCATAGGCTACTTTACGTGTGATAATAACGTAAGGCTTTCTTATACCCATTACACCGGCATTACTGCCTATAGCTCCGGAATGTGCTACATCCAAATGTGTATTTAATAATGAAGCACCGGCACCTAAAGCCATAAGCGGATTACCTGTAGCTACAGCACCTACACCTGATGCAAGAAAGCCTGCTAAACTGGTAATTACCTGAGCATAGTTACCGCCGGATATAGGCAGCTGTACAGCACAGTTACCAGCGAAAGTATAACATACTATTTTACTACTATCTTTAATGGTAGTAAGTGTTGCTAAACAGGTACCGGTAAGAGCATCTATACCGTATTTTATGTTAAGCTGCTTACCTATTACATCATTAGGCTTAATGCTAACTATACCGATAAACGGCAGGTATACATGCACCTGTGTATAAGGCTCATAATCTACAGCATTACCGTAGTACTCCGGTATATTAACTGTACCACAGTTTATTTCACTAAACTGCTGAGTAACTACCTTAGATGATACACCGCTATCCAAGTAACCTACTGCTATGTTTTGGGATCCGGAAGATATCGGAGTAGCGTATATAACATGCAGTGCTATAATAGCATCCATCGGATTTTGAAAAATCTTAACAAAGTTATCAAAAAAGTTATTCGACCATAACCAGCCGGAAAACAGTGTTATCTGTACCTTTGTAGGATTATATATGCTTACAAGGCCTGATACAGTTATATCAGCTATACCTGACGGCGCCGGTGTATTACCGCTATCGCCTGTAGTTTCACCCGGCGGATTTTCCGGGTACTGAGGATTAGGCTGACTAGGCGGAATATCATTAGGTGTACTATCCGGTGTTATCCTGCTGTCATTATATGTATTGATCTGCTGTGTTACCTGATCATTAAAGTCCGTCACCGGGTTTATCTGCGGTGTACCGGTACCGGTCTGTACTGTTTCTTGCGGTAACTGGTAACTATTCGGATCAGTATTGTTAACACCATGTTTAAGTACCTTGTCAGTAACATCCTTACCTATATCTAAAGTAGTCGGTACATTAGTTTTCTGTGTACCGGCTCCGTTTTTATCAGGCTGTGATACCTTTTTTGTATTTTTAACCCAGTCTTTATATCCATCTACAAGGGATCTGCCCGGTAACGGTGTTTTACCTGTTTTTGTTACTCCCTTACTTGTAAGGTACTGATCTAAAACACTATCACTTTCTGAGCCTAAGTTACTGGTGCTGATCTGTACCGTTTTATTGTTGTTGTCGGGATAATGGCCTATAAATTCGCCTACATAACCTAAACCAAAGTTATCAACAGTACTGTAAGCGGTACCATCATCTTTAATGGAAGTAGCACCGTTTTTAACATCCCTGCGGTATGAAAATACCGGCGCCTGATAGTTAACGCCTGTAAGCTCTAATTCATAACCCCAATCATCAGCAAAAACCATATCAGGCGTATAAGTATACCATCTATCGTTTTTAAGCGTTGCTGCTATTTCACCATGTTCATCTGTAGGCACTCTAAAGCCGTTAATAACATAATAGTAATATAAGTAAGGATTTTCTGTATCAGATGGATTACAGCCGTAATATATATAATGCTGATATACATTACAGTTTGTATACTGAGGGTAACTATATCTCAGATCGTTCATTATCCCTGATACATCAGCAGCGCCTATAGGTGTAAAGCCTATAACATTTTTAGCATAATTATAAGCCTGCATAGCAAACTGTTCTATAAAATCACTATCTATAGATGTTTTACAAAACGCTGTAACAGGTACGGTACCTGATGATGTTTTATGTACATCAAGATCCGGCGTAGGATTATGCGCATCACTATTAGTACCCCAAGTTACACCATCTAAAAAGGTATAATTACCGGTACCTGCTATATGTGACTTATAAAAGTTATACATCCGTTCAAGTAATTCCTGATCGGCATAAGTCACTATCTGCCCATCCTCAGCAGTCATTAAATGTCTTATTGTCGAACGTAAAAAAGGCTCAGCGTTCTCAGGCGTAACATGTTCACCGGTTATCGGCTCAAATACAGCGTTTGATAAATCACACCAAAACTCCGGCGCAAGCTCATAAGATAAGCAGCCTAATCCCATACCTATAGTAGCCATACCTAAAAAGCCTGCTACAGATAATTCTACTGTAGTACCTAAAGCCTCAGCTGCTAAAGCACTTTCACCTATAATAGCCTCACCGGTTGTAAGATCAGTTACAACATTAGTAACTGCAGGTATTGACTTAGCACCGGCTGCAGCAGCTCCACCTACTGTTACAACCTCACCAACATTAAGCCAGTTAGTAGAGCTGAATATAGAGGTTAAAAATTCGACTACATCACTGGCATTATCAACATATTTAGCTGTTTTTAACACCTGCTGAAAACATGTTAACCAGTCTTCCGGAAGATCTAACAGTTTGCGCTGTTTCATATCCTCTAATATTTCTATAACCTGATCCCATGTATCCATCTGTGTCATCATATAATACCACCTCCTCCACCGGCTGTTACAAGGATATACTCACCTGTTTCATTAAAGCCATTAGGAAAGTTAATCACGCTGTTAAACTCTTTATTTTCATTTATCCAGCTACCATCATCAAGATAAGGGTTAGTATTTGTCAATACGCTCTGCTTATCAACGATACACTGCAGGCCTAATATTTGTGTTTTAAAGCTCTCCAGTACATCAACCTGACCATGTATCTCATAACGGCCACCGGTAAGGTTAATTATATCAGTGATATAATAACACCTGTTAAGCTCCGTTATCTTCATATAGTTAATATTATGCGCCACAGCTCCGGCATAAGCCAAGACAATAACAGGCGTTTCATAGGATATATTACCTTTGATAACGGCACCGCTAACAGTATGTACTGTAGTTATGCGCTTGTTAATAATATTCGTTTCGCTGGCATTATTGCATAATACAACATCCATCCCGGCACCTCCTATTATATAAGTAATAACTCTTTACAGATCTCTTTAAAGATATACTCGTAAAACTGCCACATGCTCCACATGTTAACATGCTTATTAAGCATATCAGTTACAGTAGTTACACCTATGTTACCTACTCTGTGTAAAGTATAATCTTCCGTCATAGACCGGTTAAGATCATCTATCTGTGATCCTTTTGTGTTTGTAGAGCTATCCAGCTGCTGCCCCTCTGTAAAGCTGGTGCTATCCTGCCTCTGACCGGATACAGTAGTATCCTCAGTATTCTCAGCAAAAGTATTACTATCATAAGGCGCTACTTTATTAGTACCGGTAACAGTCTGCTCACCTGTAGTATTACTGGTGCTATCCTGCCGGGATCCTTTGGTATAACTTCCGCTGTCCTGCCTCTGTCCATAAGTATTATCCTGATTATCAGTAGCGTCTTTATCCATCGTTTCAGTCATATCATAGTTATTAGTAAGGCTATAATCAGCATCCGGTATAACCTGTACCCTGTATAACTCCTGATATTTCTTTTTGTTCATCATCAGATGATTATATACATCTGTCCTAAACTGTTCTGCTACCTCATCTACTGTATCATCATCCAGCTGCATAAAGTAGTAAAAGCTGTTAAACATCCGGTTAAAGACGCTATCATACCTGCTGTAGTTGGTGCGATACTCAGCCCAAAAATCAGCATCATCACCTGTAGCATAGTTTGATAACATCATGGTGTTTTCTGCCCGGTTATATTTATATACTTCACCTGTCCTGATCATCAGCTTTTACCTCCTCTTTTAATTCGTTTTCTGCTCCATAATTGATCTCTTCAGCTATATGTACTGTCCAGTTAGTACCGTACATATCATTAACGGCCTCAGCTCCACGTTCTCTGCAGTCGATCATATCAGCCAAGTTAAGCAGTAATAATGATGTATCAGCCTCTACCTCAGCCTCTACACTGTTAGAACGTTTTTCAAATGCAGCCCTAACACCTATATCACTGTAAAAGCTCTTAAGCAGTTTTTCCCTGATCTGCTGAACATCAAGTATACTCTGTGTTGTTTTCCTGTCGGATCCGATATACTGCAGGCCTAAATTACCTATATCGGTAACTACACCGTACTGGCCGTTAAAGATCTTACCCTGATACTGTATGATAGACTGTTTCTGCTTTTCGGTTGCTGCTACAGGTACGCCTCCAGCATCACGTGCATTAACCATAACATCTACAAGTGTTACCTCACAATGAGCAAGCATAATAGCGTAATGATGTACAAGATCGTAAGCAGGATTACGGAGGCTGTTATTATCAATAACTACAATATCTTCACCTATAGTACGGGATCCGGAATATATCGGACACCTTACCATATAGTTAGGCCTCTCATCAATGTACTTACTAACTCCGTAAAAGTTACCAAACATAGCAGTAAGCTCTGTTTCGCCGGGTATAGTTGTTATACCTGCATGACCTTGTAACAGTAAGCGCTGTTCTATTTCTTTAGGCATAACACCTACTACCTTGTTATTTTCCAGTGTATAAGTGTTTTCCCAAACAAATAACCGCATGAGCCTCTCAAAAAGCTCATCTCTCCAGTATTCATAAAAAGCATTAAATGTACAGCTTTCCCGGGCTAGCTTACTGATCTCCTTACCCTCTCTGCTGTCAATGTCCACGTAATTAGTAAGAAACATGTCACACCTCCCTACTTAACATAATACTTTTCACCGTTATATGCACATATATAACCGGAGGGTATGAGCAGCCATACCTGTTTACCCTCCTGTACTACTTCCTTACAGGTTATCTTAGTACCCTCTTTAAGCACAGCATCACCGTGATTATCCATGATGCTGTGTATCTTACCATCTACAGTAAGCTCATAGGGTTTCTTTTTAACTCCATTAGGGTACTTTCTTATATATAGATTAACGGTTGTAGTATAAACCTTACCACATATAAAGTAAGGTTTTACATCAGGCTCCTGCACCGGCTCCGGCGCTGCCCCGGCTATGTCATACCTTGTTAAGCTGTATTTGACTATATAATCCTTGTATAGACTGGCGGCGTAAGTAGGTGATGTAGCCCATCCGTCAGCCTGTATCTTTACACACGCCTCCGCAGGGTCAGTTTCACCTATCAGATTAGCATATCTTTTATAGGAAGAAATAAAATCATAAAAGCCCTGTATACCCTCCTCCGGGGATCCGTAAGCTCTAAATTTAGCTTTAACAGTTACATAACTCTGTGTAGCTTTATCCCACTCTTTAGTGTTAAAGCTTATACACTTACAACCACATTTTGTATTCCATTTCATACCAAAATAATTAAAATACTTAGCGCTAAGCTCCGACTTACCCCATCCGCTTTCTTTTATAGCCATAGCTATAACAAGTGATGGTAAGATCTTATACTTAGCATAGTAAGCCATAGCAGCTTTACCTATAGTATCTATAAATGTATATTGCTGATTAGTCATGACTACCTCCATATTTTTAAAAATGGGAGCCAGCCTAGACCGGCTCCCGAGGGATAGAAAAAAATGAGGGGTTAACTCAGACGCTTTCCATTGTAATGGTGATAGTAGCGTTAGCATCACCGGGCTTATAAGCATAGTGTGTAGCATCTATCTTTTCGAGCGGTGTATCAACTCCTACTACAGCACTGGCTACCTTGTAACCGCTATCAGGGGTAACTGTTACAATTACAGTATTACCTCTGTAGGCCTTATTAGAGGAAAGTGTAGCCGATCCGTGTGTAATAGATGCAAGTGATACCGTACCGACTGAGCCGAGATAGAATACCTCAGCATTAGCATGTCTATCTACGGCATAACCTTTTTCAGCTTTTTCACCATGTACCACTACCTCAGAACGAGGATTTACAAGCTCCCAAGATCTCCGGGATCCAAAGTAAGCAGCTACATTTTCTATATCGTGAATAAAGCAAATGATACCGGACTGTGATATATCATTATCAAGATCATCATGCTCTATGTTGATGGAGCTGCAGGTATTAAAGTCAAAGTTAGCGCCGGAGGACTGCCAAAACGGTACTTTTTCATAGTTAGGCAGCGCCGTAAGCTCATCATGGAACGTATCAGACTGCAAGTACATATCTGATGCACTGGCAAACTCAGCCAGCATTTCAACAACCATATTATCCCTACTGGTAAATGTAGGATAACCGGCCTTATTAAATACCGTTGACATTTTACCCATGTTGTCTACTGTCCTGTTTATTTCTTTTGATGCAAAACGCAGGAAGTCAGCACTTACAAGTGCAGTAGCAGCTGTAAGGCTCTGTGAATACTTATCATTGTACTCAGCCAGCAGGTTACGAGCTATACCACCGTCAAGAGCATCAGCCATAGCAGTATTAACTGCCTGTGCTACAAGGCGCTCCTCCTCCAGCTTGAAAGCATTTTCTACCGTAAGATAAATACCATCAATGAAAGCAGCCATAGACGAGGTATCAAGAAAAGCTGACTTGATCTGCTCTATAGGTCTTACTATTTCAATAGACCATGTACCTTTACCACCGTAGATCAGTGCCGATACTCCAATACTCTCATCTACATCATACGGGCTGGCCTGTGTATAATCACCGTTACCATCCGGTATAGTCCATGTAGGGTTATCTACCGCATCAGGGAGATTATAGTATACTTTCTGTACAAATGCGCCGTACTCATGTTCATCCCTGAGTACTGATCTGCTGGATCCGTTGTAAGTCCTGACAAAGTAAACAGTTTTTACTATCCTGTTTACCAGCGCTCCGAAAAAGCCCTCATAAGCGTTAAAGCTTGAGATAGCTTTTCCCATTGAAACAACATCACTTGTTTCTACCTTAGTTACTGAGTAGTTTTTACCCAGTGCATCCTTAACACTATCGTTAACGATGTTTTTGATCTGTGCTACTAAATAAGCCATAAAATCACCTCCTATTAATTAGCTCCTGTATTAATAATACCTGTGACGGTACCTGCTAACCACGCTGCGGCTGCTGATACTATTAGTTTTACTTTACCATCCTGATAAACCGATATAACATTATTAGAACCACGTAAAAAACCATCAAATTCTACAGCCGGCCTTACGTTCTCCGGTAACACATCAGCAAAATCTACTTCTATTGTAGCCGGTATTTCCTGTGCATTACCGGTAAAACGTACAACAAACATTTTAAGCATTACATTTATATAATAAGTTATAACACCTACTTTTACCGGCTGCTCATCAACTATTTTATTTACATCCTTACTATAACCCTGCCAGTTATGTACAGCTGTTTGTGATGCATATGTGCTAGCAGCATCTGTTTTACTTAAAAATTTATTATCAGTTTCTGCCTTTGTATAACCTGAGCTATCTGCTATGATGTTACCAAACAGATCAACCTGATCAGGTGCTACACCTACTCTGCCTGCTTTTAAGCTCATGTTTTTTCACCTCCTAACATATCCATGTATATGTAAAGTTATATGTAGCTGCCGGTACGGCTATATTTACAAACGATGCTACTATATCATCACCGCTTGATAATATCTGTAAAGGTATACTTTTTCCTGCAGTATCTACCATACAAGAGGCACCTTTTATACTATTTACAGGTACACCTGATATAATTACTGCATTTTGTATAGAGCTAGACTGTGAATATCCTGATGTAACATGTACCTGGCACTGTACAAAACATACCTTTCCCTGTACCGCTGTACGTGTGCTAAGTAATGTTATCTTACTGGCATTACCGGTTGTTAATGTTATCAATGATGCATTACTTTCGTTAAGGCCTTGTAAAGCACTTTCTACAGTTGTTTTATTGCCTGATAACATAGATATAGGTGTATCCAGCGTTTCAGACTGTAACCCGGCTACGGCTGAGCTTGTTACATAAGTATCTGCAGCATGTGTCTTTGTTTCGTACGTTGATGCAGCATTAGCCTTTGTTTCATATGTATCTGCAGCATTTGCCTTTGTTTCATACGTTGATGCAGCATTAGCCTTTGTTTCGTAAGTATCTGCAGCATTTGCCTTTGTTTCATACGTTGATGCAGCATTAGCCTTTGTTTCGTAAGTATCCGCAGCATTAGCCTTTGTTTCGTAGGTTGATGCAGCATTAGTCTTTGTTTCGTATGTTGATGCAGCATTAGCCTTTGTTTCGTACGTTGATGCAGCATTAGTTATAGTTTCAAACTTTGCATCACTCTCAGCTTTTGTGTAAGCATCTCCTCCGGATCCACCACCGCCTATGATGTTACCAAACAGATCAACCTGATCAGGTGCTACACCTACTCTACCTGCTTTTATGCTCAAAATCTTCACCTCCCTCCTTAGTGATAAAATAATCCATCTTATCTATTAACTGCTGGAGGGACTGGTTAAGCTGCTGTACAAACTTATAATCACGAAACATAAAATAAGCTATAACAGCAATACTTACACCTCCGTTAACAATAAGGTTAATTATCTGCTCCATCTCCATTAACATTTACCTCCATCTGATCCGGTACCTCCGGGATAACCTCAGCCTGATCCGGTACCTCCGGAGACTCAGGGGTACTATCCGGATCTGTACCCTCAAGTATATCTTGTGTCGGTGTAAAAGATGGTACTGCAGTTTCCGGAGCTTTAACCGGAGCCAGTACCCTGGGATATAATTTGTCATAAGCCTCTGAATTAAAACGTGACATAGTATCACCTCCTCATTTTTATAATAACATTTGTTATGTAAAAGTCAACACCGGAGGA
>ERZ808032.85-NODE-85-length-14137-cov-4.323115_pt1 | contig 14137 bp, 4 predicted proteins | sample MGYA00380187_ERZ808032 | MGnify/ENA primary metagenome ERZ808032 (study PRJEB31490, sample SAMN06133378) | cow dung metagenome | isolation source: M10 | host: cow | place: China: Chengdu | collected 2015-05 ...
CGTTTGTTATTGGGGGTATCGGCCGAAGAGGTAATTGATCTTACCGACGATTTGGATAACATTCTAAATGCCGACGAGGCCATGAAACTATTGTCTACCGAATTGGTGTTAGAAGAAAACTACGATTATGCGTTGTCTAAAAAGCAAGCCGAACTAGCCCAAAAGCAAGTAACGCTTAAAGCTATGGAATATGTGCCTACCCTTACTGGTTTTTATCAATACAGCGGTAAAACTTACTTTGGCCAAGCCGAAGGCATGAACATGACCCCTCCTAATACCGTAGGGGTAACATTAAGTGTGCCTATTTGGTCTAGTGGTGTGCGTGCTGCTGGTGTTACCGAAAAGAAATTGGCTGCTCAAGCGGCTCAAAATACCTTGGCAGATACCGAAGATCAATTAAAAGTACAAGACCGTCAATACCGTTACGATTTGGTATCGGCTTACGATAATTACCAAATTCAAAAACGTAATATCGACGTTACACAACGTGTATTTGATAATATGGCTAAAAAATTTGAATATGGTTACGCCTCATCGTTAGATGTAACCAATACCAGTACCAATTTGATTAGTGCTCAACAAAATTACATTCAGGCGCTTACATCGATGGTACAAGCCCATGTTAATCTTAAAAACTTATTAAATAAATAGTCGATGAAAAAGTATTTTATTATAGCAGCTATGGCATTGGTGTCGCTATCGGCATCGGCACAAGTAGCTTTTGGTATTAAGGCAGGTTTTGTAACCTCTTTGGGCTTTGAACAAAATTGGAGCGCCATCAACTTTGATAATCTAAAAATTAAAACCGATCAGGCTTATGGTTTTGATGCGGGTTTGATGTTGCGTGTAGGTTATCGTTTCTACGGTCAAATAGAAGCTAACTACCATTTTGTTACATCGCTAAATTCTATTGGTCAATCGATAGAAGATACATGGAACGGTGTTCCTACCGAACAACAATTAACCGAACAATCGATTAATATTCCTGTGATGGCCGGTGTTAAGTTGGTAGAAACCAAAAACTTTAACTTGCGTTTAATGGTGGGTCCTACCTTTAACTTTAATATTGGCAAAAACGGCGCTATTCAAGCAAGTGGCGTTGATTCAGAACTAAAAACCTGTTCGTTTGGTCTAGATTGTGGTATAGGTATGGATATTTGGGTGTTCTCGCTAGATGCCCGTTACCGTTTGGTACAACCAGGCTATGCGTATAAAGTAGAAGATATGGTGTTAAATACCAGCCCTATCAACTCGTTCGAGGTGTCGTTGGGATGGAAAATTTTTGATAAAACAAAACGATAAAATAAATAGATATGAATAAGATTGTAACGATTTTGGCTTCGATGGCATTGGTAGTATCGATGGCATCGTGTAGCGAAGAACAAACTACTGTTCAAGAAGTTGAAAAGGTAGAAAAGGTGCAAGTAATGAAATTAGCTACCACCGAGATTGAGCGTGAGGTAATTTTACCAACTACACTAGAAGGATACGACAATATGAAAGTATCTTCTTCTGTGAGCGGTATTATCGACGAAATCTTAGTAAAAGTAGGCGATAGAGTGTCTAAAGGTCAGTTGTTGGTAAAAATGGATCCTACTCAATATACAACTACCAAACTTACCTATGCTAATTTGGGTGTAGAAATGAGCCGTATGGAAGCGTTGAAAGCCGCTGGTAGCATTTCGCAACAAATTTATGACCAAACTAAAACCCAATACGAACAAGTAAAGGAACAATTGGCCCTTTACGAGAGCAATACGTTTGTACGCGCCGATTTTGCAGGTGTTATTTCGGCTAAAAACTTTGAAAATGGTGAGCTTTGCGCAGGTCAACCCATTCTTCAACTTACTCAAATTAATATGTTGAAAGCATTTGTTAATGTGCAAGAAAACTACTTCCCTTACCTTAAAAAAGGGATGAAGTTAAACATTACTTCAGAGATTTATCCCGATAAGGTATTTGAAGCCATCATCGAAACGGTATTCCCAACCATTGATCCTTCTTCACATACTTTCTCTGTAAGAATACAGATACCTAATGCATCAGAAACCTTGCGTCCTGGTATGTACGTATCTACCTCTATTTCTGTAGGTAAAGTAAAAGGTATGTTGGTTCCTTATCAATCAGTGTTGAAACTAATTGGTTCTAACGAACGTTATGTGTTTGTAAACGATGGTGGTAAGGCAAAACGCGTAACCGTTACTTTGGGTAAACGTTTTGACCGTGATGTAGAGATTATCTCTGATGAATTAAAAGAAGGTGACGAACTAATTGTGGTTGGTCAAGGTCGTTTGGTAGACGGCGTAAAATTGGAAATTGTTAAATAATAAGCAGTTATGAGTATTTACAAGACGGCGATAAATAAACCCGTTACCACTATACTTATCTTTATAGCGGTAATGATCATTGGTGCGTTTTCGTATATAAAACTGCCCATTGACCAAATGCCAGAAATGGACCCTCCATACATCATGGTAATGTGTACCTACCCAGGTGCCAATGCTACCGAAATGGAGACAAACATTACTAAGGTACTAGAAAATAGTTTGAACTCGGTAGACGGGTTAAAAGAAATTACTTCTAAATCAAAAGACAATATTTCTGTGGTAACCCTAGAGCTAGAGTGGGGTACCAACATGGACGAGGCAGTAAATGACGTTCGCTCCTACATTGATATTGTAAAAGATAACTTGCCCGATGGAACATCGAACCCCTTTATCTTTAAGTTTAGTTCTAGTTCTATGCCTATTATTCAATATGCTATTACAGCAGAAGAATCGTATCCTGGGCTAGAAAAATTATTAGACGACGAGGTAATTCCATTGCTAAACCAAGTAGACGGGGTGGGTAATATCTCTATGTCTGGTCAACCCGAACGTTACGTGTACGTAGATATTGATCAGGCTAAATTAGATGCTTATCATATTCCACTAGAACTAGTTGGTAGTGCAATTAGCGCAAACAACTTGAACATGGCATCGGGTAGCGTTAAAATGCTTGACGAACAATACCAAGTACAAGTACGTAGTGAATACTTAGAAAGTGCTGAAATAGAGAATGTTGTAGTTACTACTACTCCTCAAGGTAAGCAAATCTACGTACGCGATTTGGCTACCGTGCGCGATACCATCAAAGACCTTACCCTAGACGAAAAAATTAACAGCCGCGAAGGGGTACGTTTGGTCATTATGAAACAATCGGGTGCCAATACCGTGCAAATTTGCCGCGAGTTGAACAAGAAAATGGAGCAAATTAAGAGTCAATTGCCTCCTGATATTCACATTGATGTGGTGTACGACTCATCAGAAGATATTCAAAACTCTATCGACTCGTTGATTGAATCTATTTTGTATGCGCTACTATTTGTGGTATTGGTGGTGTTGTTCTTCTTGGGTCGTTGGCGTGCAACCTTGATTATTAGTGCTACCATCCCTATTGCCTTGATTGTGGCGTTTATCTACTTGTTGTTTGTAGGTAGTTCGTTGAATATCATTTCGTTGTGTTCGCTTACCATTGCTATTGGTATGGTGGTAGACGACGCCATTGTGGTATTGGAAAACATTACCTCTCACATAGAACGTGGCTCTAATCCTCGCGAGGCGGCTATTTATGCTACCAACGAGGTGTGGGTATCCGTTATTGCAACTACATTAGTTATTGTGGCTGTGTTCGTGCCTTTAACCATGCTTACCGGTTTTGCAGGTATCATGTTTAAAGAGTTGGGTTGGATTGTTACCATTGTAGTATGTACTTCTACGGTAGTGGCCATTACCTTAACCCCTATGCTTTCTTCTAAACTGTTGCGTGCTAAAAAAGTACGTGTAGAAAATGGCAAACTAATAGAAGAATCGGTACAAGCTGGCTGGTATCAAAAATACGTGGTAGCTATGCTAGATAAAGTGGATGCTTTCTATGCTAAGGCATTGGGTGCTTGCTTGCGCCATAAAGCCTTAACCTTGGTAACGGTATTTGCTTTATTTATCGCATCGATGATTCCTGCTTATTTAGGCTTTGTAGGTACCGACTTTATGCAAAAAACCGACAACGGTCGTTTAACTGTAAAGGTGGAATTGCAACGTTCTACCCGTGTAGAAGAAACAGCTGCATTGGCTCGTCAGTTAGAAGCACGTATTATGGAATTAGTGCCAGAGGTACGTATGTTGTCTTCTACTACTGGTTCGCCCGACGATGCTGGTTTCTCGGCCTTGATTAACAATACCTCTAACAACAAACTACAAATGACGGTGGTTTGTTCTAAAAAACACGAACGTGAACGTAGTATCTTTACTATCGCAGAGGTTATTCGTAAAGAATTGGCCTTGTATCCACAAATTTTAGACTATAGCTGCGAATTGGCAGGTGGTTTTGGTGGCGGTGGGGTATCTACCGTAGATATCGAGGTGTATGGTTACGACTTTGATGCAACCAACCTTTTTGCCGAACAAATTAAGCGTACCGTTAAAGACCTAGAAGGAGCGCGCGACGTTACGGTAAGCCGCGACGAAGACCGTCCCGAATTAAAAGTGGTAGTAGACAAAGAAAAAGCTGCCCGTCATGGATTAAATTCGGCAACTGTAGCTACGTATGTACGTAGCCGTATTAATGGTTATACAGCTGGTTACTTAAAAGAAGACGGCGATGAATACGATATTTTGGTTCGTTTGTCGGAACCAGACCGTAACTCGATATCGGATATAGAAAACCTAACCATACCTACTCAAACAGGTAAGTTGATAAAACTAAGCGAGTTAGCCAGTGTAGAAGAATACTTGGCTCCACCCGAAATTGAACGTAAAACGCGTCAACGTATGCTAACCATTAAGGTAACTCCTCACGAAGTGTCGTTGGGTGAATTAGCAGCGGCTATCCAAGCCGTGGTAGATCCTATGGAACGTCCTGCTGGTGTAACCGTTCGTTATGGTGGTGATTACGAAGAGCAACAAGAAAGTTTTGCCGATATTGGTTTGTTGTTTGCCTTGATTATCATCTTGGTGTACGTGGTGATGGCTTCGCAATTTGAATCGTTAAGCAAACCTTTCATTATTATGATGTCTGTGCCATTTGCTATCTCGGGTGTAATTATATCACTTTGGGTAACAGGTACTTCGCTCGATATGATTGGTGCTTTGGGTATAGTGATGTTGGTGGGTATTGTGGTTAAAAACGGTATTGTGCTAGTAGACTACATTAACCTAATGCGCGACCGTGGATACGAACTTAACGAGGCTATCCAACTATCGGGTCAATCGCGTTTGCGCCCTGTGTTGATGACTGCCTTTACCACCCTGTTGGGTATGGTGCCTATGGCGGTAAGTAGTGGCGAAGGTTCAGAAATGTGGCAACCATTGGGTATTGTGGTAATTGGTGGTTTGTTGGTGTCTACCTTGGTAACCCTAATTGTAGTACCCGTAATGTATGGCATTATGTCGCGCCACGGCGAACGCGATAAAGAAGAGCAACAACGTCGTGATTACATATTTATGCAAATAGACGAAAACTTAGAAAAATAGTAAGCCATGAAATCAGTATTTATTGTATTTAACCAAGCCAATACCGAACGTGTAGAGTACATGTTGGATATGTTAAAAATTAGTGGCTTTACCTTTTTTGAACAAGTGCAAGGTCGTGGTACCAATGGCGGCGAACCCCGTCGTGGTACCCATACCTGGCCCGAAATGAACTCGGCCATTATGACCGTTATCGAAGACGAAAAAGTGCCCGAATTATTAAGCGTAGTGCGCAAATTAGATGCCCGAAACAAAGAAGTAGGGGTGCGTGCTTTTGTTTGGAATATAGAACAAACCGTTTAAATAAGGCTCTATAAGTCAATGTTTTAAGCGCCAACTGCTGTTTAAGGTAGTTGGCGCTTTTTTGTTACAATAATATTACAAAACGGTTAAGAAATAGCGGTGGTTTTTTGCTTTTGCTCTTCTTTTATCAACAATCAATTAGTTAGGCACAATAATTTAGCCTCTGTTCCGTTATAATATCGTATTTTTAACCCCAAATTGTAAATTAACTAATTTATATACAATGAGAAAGCAGTTTAATCTACTATCATTAACGTTATTTGTTCTTTTTAGTTTTGCTGTTGCTTCGGTAAATGCGCAAACTGTTCCCGGAACTGCAAAGCCGGGCTATCAATTACCTAATGCTAGTTTTGAGGATTGGAGCGGTCCTGAATTTAGCGGAGAAAAGACTATGCCAGACTGGCATGGTTCAAATATCTCGCAAGCAGGGCAAAATGTAGCCGTTGTGCATCCTAGTTCAGATGCTCATTCGGGTTCTAAATCCGTTCAATTAAGAGATACATTTGTTGGGCTGGGAAGTATTGGTGCGGTATCTCCTTCGTGGATAACGTTGGGTACTCCATGGTCTTACTTGCCAAGTATAACAGAGGTAGACAAGGCTACGGCTGGTACAGATGGTGGAATTGCTTTTAGATATCGTCCCGATGCTATGACCGTGTGGATAAAACGAAAATCGGATGGAAAAGAAAATATCCACTTGGTATATTATTCGTGGAGTAAACAATCTGTGGGTACAAAATACTTAGGAAAAGGAGGAGGTTGTACTTCTACCGATCCACACTACAATGAAGAGTCGGATATTCGCCAAGAGCAAGATGGTAATACGTGTGGCACTGATATATTCGCGAATCACATTGCTGACGGCGAAATTGTTACCAAAGCTCAATACGATAAATGGACACAGATTACAGTGCCTATTAAGTACACTAAAAATGATATCCCCGAGATGATGAATATCATTTTATCGGCATCTAACTATCCACAAGGAAGAACTAATTCGGGCATGGTGGATGGAAACTATATGTTGGTGGATGATATACAACTTATTTACAGTTCAAAGGTTGATGTGTTGAAGTTAGGCGGGGAACCTTTGTATGGTTTTAACAAGGATAAATACGAATATGTCGTAGAACTTGGCGACAAGGCTACTGCTAAGGATATTCCCGATGTAAGTTGTGAGCGTAGCGGTCGTTCTTTGCAAGGTAGTGAAATCACCATCCAAAAAGCATCAGATATAGGAAAATCTACCATTATTACTGTTAAGGCAGAAGATGGTTCTTCTACTACTACCTACACCGTTACCTTTGTGCGTAACTTGTCGGTTAACTCGTTAGCAGAAGCTATTTATGTAAACGGAGAAGCTATTCCTGGTTTTAATGGCAATGTAACCGCTTACGATGTTACCGTGCCTTACGGAACCACCCAGGCTCCAGCAATTACCGTAACCAAAGCCGAAGAGGCTCAAACGGTAGAGGTGGAATCGTGCAACAATTTCCCCTGTGTTGCTAAGGTAAAAGTGTATGCCGAAAACCTAAATATAAGCACCACGTATACCCTTAACTTAAAATGGGGTAAACTTACCGATAATACCTTACAAAACATTTTAATTAATGGAAATCCTATTGCTGGGTTTAATCCTACCCAAAACAGGTATACGGTAGAAATTCCTTTGGGAACAACCCAAGACCCCACCATTCAGGCGGTTTCTAACTATCCCGATGGCGCGCAAACCATTCAAATTACCAACAATGGATTAAATGGATCATCGTCTACGGTAAAAGTAACACCACAAGAGGGCGATCCTCGTACCTACATCATTACCTACAAAATTACCGAATCTAGCTATTCGTACTTAAAAAATATTATGCTAGATGGTGTGGCAATTGAAGGTTTTGAACCTAGCAAAACCGATTACAATATTACATTGCCCGTAGGTACTACTACCTTGCCAACCATTACTTGGGAACAAGGCGATGCTTACCAAACCGTTGTGCCTACCTATAATGGCGTAAATGGCGTATCTCGTATTACCGTTACCGCACAAAACAAACAAAATAGTACCAACTATCGTTTGTCGTTTACGGTTCAAAAATCAACCAACAACAAACTGAATAATTTATTGGTAGACGGGGTGGCTATTTCTGGTTTTGATCCTAATGTAACCGATTATACCTACAACGTAAATCCTGCAGCAACCTCTCGTCCTGTAGTTACTTGGGAGGCTGGCGATGCTTACCAAGTGGTTACCAAGAACCCTGCTTCAGAAGCTACCGCTAGCATCGAAGGGGTAACCAAAGTAACGGCTCGCGCTCAAGATGATTCTAGAACGGTTTACAACATTACCTTTACGCAACAACTATCCGATAACGCTAAATTGGCCGATTTGAGCGTTGAAGGTAATACCTTATCGCCTGTATTTAGTGCAGACCAAACCGATTATACATGCCAGTTACAACGTGGTACAACCGTATTGCCTGCTATTAACGTTGTAAAAGGCGATGCTACCCAAAGTGTACGTATCGAAGAAAATGGCGTAAACGGCATCGCTAAAATTACCGTTAAGGCGCAAAAAGGAAATAGCATGGTGTACACCATTGCCTTCTCGGTACCTACATCGTCCGATGTTACCCTAAAAGACATCTTAGTAGGTGGTGAGTCGGTTCAAGGTTTTGATCCTGCTACCTTAACCTATACCATTACCTTGCCTGCTGGTACTACCGCTTTGCCTAGCATCGAAGGAGTTAAAAACGATGCATCGCAACGTGTTATCATAAACAAAGGCGGTGTAAATGGCACTACTACATTACGCGTAGTGGCCGAAAACGGTGCAGAACAAACCTATAACCTAGTGTTTAGCGTAGAAAAATCGTTGAATGCGACCCTTAAAAACATCTTTGTAGGCGATGTTGATCTACCTGGCTTTGACCCAGATGTATTGGATTATACCTATGTGTTATCGTCTGACGTAACCCGTTGTCCTATTGTAGAAGCCGAAGGTTATGCTGGCCAAACCATTACCATTACTATGCCTCAATTGTTGGGTACGGCACGCATCGAGGTGCAACCCGAGGTAGGCGGTAAAAACGTGTATACCATTCGTTTTGTTAACCAAATGTCGGATAACAATCAACTAGCCGATATTCAAGTAAATGGTAATACGTTAGTTGGTTTTGATGCCGCTGTAAATAACTACCAAGTGGAATTGCCTTTGGGAACTACCGCGCTTCCTATAGTAACCTATACCAAAGCCGATGCTAACCAAACCGTGCAATTGATTCAGCCTGCTTTGAATGGGCCTACTCAATTGGTGGTAAAAGCCGAAAACGGAAGCATCAATACCTACACCATTAACTTTAGCGTAGCGCATTCTGATAATGCTCTTTTGGATGCTATTTACCTAGATGGTAACTTGATAAACGAATTTGCAGCTACTACGTTTAATTACCAAATTACCTTGCCAGCAGGTACTACTACCTTGCCCGTTGTAACCTATAAAAAAGGCAACGATGCACAACGTGTTATTGCTTCTATGCCACAAGCAGCGGGTGTTACTACCTTGCAAGTAATTTCAGAGGATGGTACGCAAACCAATACCTATACCGTAGCCGTGGCAGTAGCTCCATTTGAAGATGCTACCTTAGAGAATATTTTGGCCGATGGTGTTACCATAGACGGATTTAATCCTGATGTTACCGCTTACACCCTTAACGTAGTAAATGGCAATGCAGCTCCTGCTATTACCTATCAAAAACAAGATGCTACCCAACAAGTGGTAGTAAACAACCAAGGTTTGTTGGGCTGTACCCTTACTGTTACCGCACAAAGTGGTGCTACCAGTACCTATGTGATTAACTACAACGTTGTTCCTAATGGTAAAGCCTTGTTAAAAGATATTCAAACCTATAAAGCATCGTCGTTTGTTTCTATAGATGGCTTTGATGCTGCTACCTTTGAATACAACATTACCTTGCCTTGGCGTACAACAACCTTGCCTGTTATTAACCCAGTTGCTGGTGCAAAAGGTCAGGTTATTACGTTAACCGAGGGTTCTGTTAACGGAACTACTACCATTCATGTATTGGCCGACGACGGTTCTGAAGCTACCTATCAATTGCACTTTGCTGTAGAACAAAGCAACAATGCTTCGCTTAGCAATATTTTGATTGGTGGCAACTACCTAGAAGAGTTTAAGGCAGACCAATTGGATTATGTGGTAACGTTGCCTTACGGAACTACACAAGCACCCGTTATTGAGTACGAAAACGGTACCAAAGACGGTGTTGCCATTACCGAACAACAAATAGTACTAACCGCGGGTGGTATAAAGGGAGTGTCTAGCATTCAAGTAACCTCGCAAGATGGTTCTGCTACCCAAACCTATACCCTTCGCTTTAACGTAGCCGAATCGGATAAACCCAATCAGTTGGCTCGCTTAATTGCGGGTACCGTACCTGTTACTTTGCAAGATGGTGTGTTTACCTACGATGTTACCTTGCCATACGGCACCACTTCTTTGCCAGATTTGCTATACGATAAAAACTACCAAGAACAAGAGGTTAGGGTAGCCAAAATGGGTTATGGCTACAAAGTTACGGTGGTGGCTAATAAAGCCAATACCGCCGATGTGGTGTATACCCTAAATTGCAAAGTGGCTCCATCGCCCCAATCGTTGTTGGGCGTTGAATTGAAAAACGGTGCTACCTTGTATCCCGCATTCGATCCTAATGTAACCCAGTACATTGCCAAAGTAAACGAGAAAGAAGATGCTACCGCTTTGTACGATGATGTGTTGAATGTCGTTAAGATAGTAGAATCGACCGATAAAAAATTTGTGGTTACCTTAACCAGTAAAACTAATCCTTCTAGTAGCATAACCCACACCATTTATTACTACTACCAAAACGATGTGGTTCCTAATGGTGAGTTTACCCAATGGACAACCCCTATAAATAACGGAGATAGGGGAGCTGTAAAACCAACAGGCTGGAATGTGCCTGCAGACGCTGATAGCGGTGGAGGTGTAGGAACCTATACTGGCACTGAGGTAGTTAAAACCAATAATAGTGTTGTTGGTCTTAAAACAACCCGATATTGGGACCTAGGTTGGGTTGGTAGTATTATTCCGGCGTTTATGACCACAGGTACAGTTACAGGTTCTCTTGCCGTTAGTGCTGGTACTCATTTTGAGGTGTCGGGTGGTGTTACCTTCCGCAATACGCCACAAGCCATTACAATAGGTTATAATTTCCCTACTAAAAAAGGCGATGGTGCGTTGTTCGGTATTCGTTTTTATGCGGGTACAACCGAGTACAAGTACGATTACATCGTACAAACGCAAACTTCAAACTATACAGAATATACTAAGCAATTAGACTTAGATGGTAAAAATATTACCTCTATGAATCTTATTGTCAATGCAACCAATCAATTTAAAGGTGATAATGGTACAAATAAGCATGGTGCTAGGATTAATATTGATTACATTCGCTTGGTTTACAACAAGTCGCTTACTAGCATGACGGTTAATGGGGTGCAGGCTACCCGCAATGGTAATAACTTTGCTGCAACCATCGATACTGAATTCTTTGGAACGCCAGCAACTACGTTCAAAGGCGAAGTGCCCGACCAAGCTTACGAGGTAATTTGGGGAGAAGAAAAGAATGGCGTACGCACAGCCACTGTTCGTTGCTATGCAGAAGATACCTCTTATAACGATTATACTTTGACTGTTACCCGTAAGCAATCTACCGATAATACCTTAAAAGAATTGGTAGTAGCAGGTGCAGAATCGATGGTATTTAACCCTGCTACCTTGCAATACGATGTGGTGTTGCCTTATGAACAAAATACCTTGCCCGATGTATCGGCAGCAGCCAATTCAAATTATGCTACAGTAGCCATTAGCGGTGTTAATAACCTAAACACTACCAATGCATCAACCCTTACCATTGTGGTAACTCCCGATAAGGCCGATGCAGCTGCTAAAGAATACAAAGTGAACTTTACCAAGCAGGCTCCTAGTAGCGACGCTACTTTAAAGAACTTGGTAGTAGAAGGCTACGACATTGCTTACGATGCTGCTAATCTTACTTATAACGTTACCCTGCCTGCTGGTACTACAGTAATGCCTGCTGTAAGCTTTGAAAAACAATTGGACGACCAAAACGTAGTAATGACCTTGGGTACCACCACCACCTTGTTGGTAACGGCTCAAGACGGAACTACCCAACAAACTTATCAAGTGGTGTTTAACGTAGAGGCAGCTGCTCCTACTACCGCTCAATTAAGCTTGTTAGAGGTAGATAATGCGTTGCCACTGCAACCTGTATTTAGTAGCGAAGAGTACAATTATACCACCTCGCTAACCGATAACAACCCTGCTGCAGTTGTTTATGGCAAAGCAGCGACCGATAAATTGGTTATGCAATTAACCGACCAGATGGCAACCTTGGTACTTGATAATTTAAATGGTGTTACCCACCAATACCAAGTATCGTATGCCAAATTACCTTCTAACAATGCTTTATTGCAAGATATTTTGGCAGATGGTGCAAGCGTAGAACACTTTGCTTCTGCCAACTTTGATTACGAAGTACCATGCACCGAAGGACAGGTAATTGATTTGGAACCCGTATTGATGGAAGAAGGTCAAACCATGACCATAACCTTTGATCAAGCGGCTCAGATGTATAGCATTGTAGTAACATCGCCCGATAAATCGGTAGATCAAACCTATACCGTTACCTTGGTAGCTCCTGTTAAGAATAATGCCGATTTGGCAGGTATCTTGATAAACGGTGTGATGATTGACGACTTTAACAAGGATCAATTAGCATATACCGTTAATCTACCTGTAGAAAATCCTAAATGGAGCGAACCTGCTATGCCAAGCATCGAAGCCATTGCTGGTGCCAAAGGTCAAACCATTGAGGTAGAAGTAAACGATCTAAACGAGGTAACCTATATTACGGTTACAGCACAAGATGGTAAAACACAAAAAGTATACGAATTGGCTATTAATGCTAAACCTTCTAATCATGCTTATTTAGCATCGATTGCCGCTAATTACGAAGTGTTGCCTCTGTTTGAGCCTACTCAGTTGACTTATTCAATAGAAGTTGCAGCCTCTGAAGAACGTCCTGAAATTACCTATCAAAAAGGTGATGGCTTCCAACAAGTAAACGAAGTAGAAGAAGGCGATAAGTATCTGTTAGAAGTAACCGCTCAAGATGGTACTACTAAAAATGTGTACGAAATTACCTTTGTAACCGTTTACAACAACAACGCACAACTAGCCGGTATTACGTTAGATGGTGAATTGCTATCAGGTTTTGAACCTAATACATACGAATACAATGTAGAGTTGCCTATAGGTACCACTGTATTGCCTATAATTGGTGTAATTAACGGTGCCGATGGCCAAACCACCCAAGTGGTAACCAATGGTGTAAACGGCGATGCTGTTATTACCGTTACCGCCGATGATGGTCAAACTAGCAAAGATTATACCATTCATTTCTCGGTAAAACAATCGGATGTAGATACCTTGTTGGATATTCAAGTAGATGGTGAAAGTATTTTTGTTCCTGATCAATATGAATACACCGTTCCATTAGAAGTAGGTACGCGCGTATGGCCTGTTGTTACCTGGACAGCGGGCGATGCTTACCAAACGGTAACTCCTGCCGAAAACGAATTGGATACATGGAACAAAGTGGTTACCTTGGTTACTTTGGCGCAAGATGGCTTGCACAGTAAAACGTATACCGTAAACTTGCAAGTTGCCAAATCAAACAACGTTGCCTTAAAAGACATTCAATTGGATAACGAATCGTACGCAGGTTTTGAACCCGAAACTACAGAATACACCATAGAATTGCCTATTGGTACTACTACCTATCCAGAAGTAACCTATACCGAAGGCGATGCTTACCAAAGCGTAGAAAAAGTAGTAAACGGCAATGTGGTTACCTTGTATGTAGTGGCAGAAGATGGTAGTGACCGTACCTATACGCTAACATTTGAAATTTTGCACTCTAGCAATGCAAACTTGAATGGTATTTATGTAAATGACGAGTTAATAAAAGACTTTGATCCTGCTACTCTAGAGTACAATTATGTGCTACCTTATGGCACTACCGAAATGCCCGAAGTAACCTACGAAAAAGGCGATAAGTGGCAAGTAGTGGCTACCAATAGCGGTGGTATAAATGGTAACTATACCCTTCACGTTGTAGCCGAAGATGGTGTTAGCGAGAAAGTGTACATTATTTACTTTAGCGTTGCTAAATCTAATAACGCGTTGTTAAGTGATATTTTGGTAGATG
>ERZ808032.87-NODE-87-length-14117-cov-3.898789_pt1 | contig 14117 bp, 8 predicted proteins | sample MGYA00380187_ERZ808032 | MGnify/ENA primary metagenome ERZ808032 (study PRJEB31490, sample SAMN06133378) | cow dung metagenome | isolation source: M10 | host: cow | place: China: Chengdu | collected 2015-05 ...
CTCATCTCGAAGCGTGCCGACCTCTCCTCATACTCACGCTTGACTCTATCGAGGTCTGCTGCCTCACGTCTATCAATCTCCTCCAATGCCTCACGCTCTGCTTTGGCAATAGCATCGTACTCATACCGCAACTCCTTCATTGCAGACTTAGCGCTTGGATATGCCATAATAGCCTCGATAAGAGCATTGCGCAAATCCTGCGTGTCTATGCCTCGCTCGTAGCCGTTGATGCTCTCCCACCAACCGTGTACAACCTCATCAAACGACTGCTCAGCACCAGTCCATATAGACTTCATGGCTGCCTTGTCGCTTGCAGAGTTAGTAAGGCCCAACTCCGAGGCGAGACCCTTCCTGCCATCCTTATCTGCCCAGTGTATCTTTGCTCGACCCTCGGCAATGAAGATTAGAGCCTGCACCTCTAATGGTAGGCTATTGATGTCTGTATATGCGAAGAGCTCGTCAATCTTGGCAGCATTTGTGCGTGGGGTGTCGGTCTTGTCTCTACGCTTTCTGCGCTCCTCAGCATAGTATGTCCTTGTTGCTCTGCGTGCTTCCTTAGCATCCTTGGCTATGGTCACTACGCTCTTGTTGTAGTCGTACTCAATCATTGAGCGCACACGACCATCCACCATCTCAAGGGCCTTGGTCTCCGAGATAGTGCTCATGTCGATGACATTGCCCTGCTCATCGTAGAAGGGGATGCTGGAGAGCGCATACCTTATATCCTCCTTATTTGGATTGAAACGCTCCGAGAGAGGAATAACATTGCCAGCATCATCGTAGGTTACAGGGTCAAGGAGCTTGCGGTTGTTGGGTGTATTGCGATAGCTATAGTTAGCCCCATCATCATAGCCCCACTCGTTGATATCATCGCCATTCCACCAAATATCATCTACATCTACCTCTTGCTCGATAATTCTACAGCTTTCCCAATCTTGGAGACCAATGTGAAATTCTGCATACTTTCGGCTCGGTGTTACCCAATCCCCATTTCTCACAGAACTTTCCTCGACATTATTTGGCACTGCTCGATATATGGTAATCTTATGTGAGCCGCCCTTTATCGCTTTGTTGATATTATCAATACTTTCCTTTGTATAATCCTCAGCCCTGCGATAGTGTCCTCTATCGGTTAGTTGCCATTCGAGGTCGTTGGTATCTATAGCATTGTCGGCATAATCTCCGAGCGACATAGTGCCGTCGTAATCGTCATTATTCCACGCCTCCTTGCGTTCCTCCTTTGTTTCAAAATACGCATTCGCACTTGGAGCTGCACCATTAAAAGCGAGAGAACCTTGATAGCTTGTATCCGTGTCATACCCAGCCATCTTGGCCGCCTCCATCACCATACGCTGTGCAGTCTCCATATCCCCACGCTCTACAGCAGAGAGGTAGGAAGCATCCATCTCGGGGGTGATGAGGGAATAAAGCGGTTTTAAAGTTCTTCTCCCGTCAGTTCTTGGAGTTTTGACATAAAGATGCGGGTTGTCATAGTACCTTCCCTTTCGTAGTAATCTGCGAACCACTCCAGAATTTCGTACTGGCAATGATACGCTTTGATGATTGCCATTGTTAGCATTATTCTCACGTTGGATAGTCCTAAACCGTACAACAGCTCTATCAAAATAGAATTTAGCTCTTTCTCCCTTTCTAACATTCGCAATTTCCTTTCTTGATTCATTTACAACATCTTGGCTGTCATTTCTATTGAGATAGACTGAAGCATAAGGTATTACTTGTCCATCTATATTACGATAATACGCATAGAAATAATTATCCGTAAAAGCTATACCTTCTCCATCTTCCTCAAAAGGAGACGTATCTACCGATGATGCAAATTTAGCGAATTCTTTTTTGTCGGCAATCCATATACCTCCAAATATTTCTTCTGTTTTGTGTTTTGTTAATCTATCTTCGCTCTTTACATCCTCCGCCATAGCCTTCTCCACTCCATCACGCAAGAATATCTGATCCTCACGAGCGACATCCTCGGTCTTGGAAAGGAGGGTTGCTCTGCGTTGTTCAGGTGTGTTATATAGGCGTTTCTCTACATTACGAGCCTCGACCTCGCCAGCCTGTCTATGATATCTATCCTCGCCAACAAGGTTTACGCTTGCAGACTCGTGCATATTCTTCAAAGACTCGTTGACATAGTCTATGGTCTGCCCATCACGCATTCTGCGACCAAAATACTTTAGCATTGTCTTTGCGTGCTGTGAGAGGTTATCCCAAATAGGATTACCATACTCAACACTTTCCTCAATAGCATCCGCAAGATTATCCTTATAGAGGCCTACAAATGTAGTCATCTCACGGATAACCTCAAGAGATTTCTTCTGCTCCTCGGTTAAAGGGAGTTCTGTCTTTGGGTTGATACCTGTAGTGAAACCCTCAATATACTGAATGGCGTGCTGGATTTCGTGAACTATAGCACCCGCTTCGTACTTACCTCTATCTTTGTAGTCTACAATCTTTATTCGCTTTGTTTTAGGATTGTAATTACCACCATAGTCCTGACCATTATTCTTCTCTATCTCTACCGAGACATCCTTTAACTCTGGATAAGCCTTGAAGATTTCGTGGTCTTTGCCGATAACCTCCTCAAGCATAAAGGTTGTATCGCCATAAGCATACATACGGAAGACACGCTGCATTGCCTCCTCATAGTCTGCCATCATACGCTCCTTATCTCCCTTGTACTCATCTGCTATCGCTTGAATCTTCTCAGCAACCTCTTTAGGCCAAGATAACTTGCTAAACATATCAGGAGCATATTCCATCCTCATAATAGTTTCCAAGTTTTTAAGTCTCTGCTCTAACGCCTTTATCTCTGCATTACGCTCTGCGAGAATCTTCTCTTTGCCCTTACCTGTAAGGTTTGTGAATGTCTTCGGAGTTACGTAGTCTATCAACTCATATCTCCACAAGCCATCAGCACCACGCTCCCAGCCTGTAGCCATACGGATATCAAGGGCAGAGTCGCCTCGCTCCTCCATCTGTCTTGCTACGGCAAGGTTATCAAGACGAGTGGTTGTCTCCTCTGCTTTATCAAGGTTGGCAGCACCTTGCTCCCCAATAAGTGAATGTCTCACCCTGCTCTGCTGGTCTTCACTCTGAGAGGTTTGCTCCGCAGTAGATGTGTTCTCTGTCTTCTTGCTCTGCGCAGCTTGCGATTCAGTAATAAGGCTTTCAAGGGAGTTAATAGTGGCGTTCAGTGGCTTTGCAGCCTCGACATCCGCATTGAAGATGAAATCTCGGATAGCACGCAGCACATCAGCAATCACTGAGAGCAAGCCTTTATTATCCTTATTCTTATTCACATAGTTAGCAAACACATCCTTGCCCTCGACAAGCTGTCCTGCAAAGTCTGCTATACACTCATCTTCAAGGAGTTCCTTAGTGTAGCGCACTCTATTGTACCTATACTTACGAGCTTGCGCCACCATACGTCTATTCCACTCATCCTCGCCCAAATAATCCTTAACACTCTGCTTAAACTCCTCATAAGCCTCTGGTGACAAGTCCTGCATACGATGTGTGAACTCGTGACCCGCAAGGAAGCTGATAGCTTCTGTCCTATGTCCCCAATCAATCCTCACCTCATTGCCTACAATCTCTGCATTACCCTTCAACCCCGTGGTGAAGGTTACACGTAAACCGAGCGACTTAGCCATAGTATCTACCACCTTAGCCAAGCCCTCCTCAAGTTTTGTTGAGTGTATATTCGGCACTATACCGTAGACCTCTGTGGTAGCCTTTGGATGCTCAGTTGTAGCCTCTACTGCCGTCACCTCTGGTGATGGTGTGGGAGATAGTACATTCATCACCTCATTATAGAAAGCGAGACGCTGCTTACGTTCAGCTATCGCCTTAGCATTGCGCACTGCCTCATTAGGGTCTGCTGATGCCTCTTTCTTAGCTGTTAGGTCATCTATCTCCTTCTGTGCTGCAGTGATTATCGATGCCATCTGAGCAGATGCTGCTTCATTGCCTCCCATATCGTTGGCAAAGTGTTTCGCATACACTTTAGGATCACTGATGGCATTGTAGTCAATAGTGCCATCCTCCAATGTAGGGATATTCTCCATTTCCTCTATAGGTGCTGCCTCAATATCCCCCTCAGCACTCATCGTTTCCTCGGCAATATCATCTATAGGCATCTCCTCTCCTGTGGTAATATCGGACTCATTGATCACTGATGGCATAGCTGCGTCAAGGTCGTTGCTGATATTATCTACATTCTCATCAATGGTATATGTCCCATCATCATTAATAGCTATCACACGACCCTGTCGACCATCCTTTGTCGCAACCACATCACCCTCGGTAATACCATTGCGAGTTGTAGTCTCCGCAGTTTCCGTCTCCTTAGCCACCTCAGCTTTCTCCTCCTTAGTCACCTCATATCGTTCTCCTGCTACATACTCATCAATGTTGTTAGTCATACGCTCAGCATATCCGAGCATCTGAGCATCCTTTATCTTGGCATCTTCTGCAAGAATGTCATAGAATGGAACAGATAGCAACTGTGTTCCCTGATAGTCTGATACAGCTACAGCGTATGTACCATCTCCCATCGAACTATTGATGACACCTGTACGGCCATCGGTAAGTGTTACGACATCACCATCTGCACGCTCCGACACACCGAACTGAGACATCGCAATATTTACATCCTTCGCTGTTGGCTTCTTTATTGCCTTGAAGTTCTCTACGATCTCGTTCTGCCTATCTACCTCGATCTGTGTCCCAAACATCTTCTCGTAGTTTGCTGCCAACTCATCCTGCAAAGAGTGCTTATATACACCCTTAATCTTCGATGAGTGAACAGGGATAATCTGACCGTTAGCATCGATACACTCCAACATATTGTCGAATCCTGTATCGATAACACCCTTGCGCACCACAAGACGCCCCATATCTGTGTCGATAGAGATAATCTCATCGGTAGGGGTAGCACCATCCTCCCCACAATATACTAACGATGAAGTGCTGAGGGCTATAGGCTCAAACTGACTCATTCGCACATTCTCCTTAGCATCGCCAAGCATCACCTTCTCCATATAGTCTGCACGGATAAACTCCATAGCGGATGCCACATCTGTGCGCTTGTAATCCTTCCAAGAGATATTTGCAAGCTCTCGTGCCGCCTCATCCATATCCTCAATAGAAGATATAGATAACATCTCGTTGCGTAGCTTGTCATCCCCTATCTGCGATAAAGACTTCTGACGTGCCTTAGCCACACCATAGATGCCACTACGCTTATACTCCATAATTGAGGCAGGGGTTGTAGCCAACGACACTGCACCACCATAGATTGTAGATACGCCTATCACCTGAGACCAATAGTCAGGGGTTGCAAGCCGTGAGTAATCACTATTCCCTGTGATAGGACCCTTCATAATATTGGATGCCACATCTCCCCACACCTCACTTAGAGGTTCAGCAATAGGGCCAGCGAAACCTATATTACGCTGAAACTCCCTAATGTATGCTGGCTTGCGTAGCCCTAAGAATGTACGGGAATCAGCACTTATCCCTATCTTATCGGCAATTCTATCGAGACGTAGAGTGCGGCCAAATGCCTTTGCACTACTGCCAATAACATCTGCTATACGACCACCTGTAAGCTCTCCTGCTACCTCGTTAGCCTGTTCAATCATTACATCGGCAACATCCTTCCACGCCTCGGTAGGCTTATACTCCACCTTATCGCCATTCAGTGCATACTGCTCGGCACGCTTTTCTGCATATCTCGCCCACGTTGTAGGAGTGAGAGGTGCTGATATGATACCTACAGCCTCAGCACGTATCACATTGGCTACTGCACGACCAGCAACCTTTGCCGTCTCAATGAGGCCTCTCTTGATGCCATTCATTACGCCCTTCTGCGCTGCGTTCTTTGCAGCCCTAAGACCTGCTTTGACACCAAGCGATGTGAGCTTTACGCCTCCGCCCAACAATCCTATGCCGAGCATCATACTTGGAGCAAACTCGGCAGACACACCGACACCAGAACCGATGCTGTTCCACCCACTACGCCCTGTGATGTCTCGGAGTCCATCAAGCTCCTGATTAATAGCCCACACATCATATACTGTTTGTTCTCTCTCACTCAGCTCCTTGCCATCCTTAGCCTTGTTGAGTACAGCATTAAGCTCTGCTCCAGCTATGATATCATTGAGGCCCATAGATGCCATACTCCCCCAATCGAAGCTCTCATTAAATCCTGAGCCAAAGTCATCATCTATAATGGAGCGTATCTTGTCACGGGTGTCACGTATAGCACGACCTCCCGACTTCTCGTTGGTTACTATAGCAGCAGCAATCACAGGGTCAATGCCCCCCGCCATACCTCGTGCATAGATTGGTGTCTGACTACTAATAGCATCTACATCCTCCTGAACGTATCTGTTGACATCCTGTTGCATCTTAGATAGGCTATGATCTAATGCGAGAAGTCTTTCACGCAGGTAGTCGTTAAAGTTCTTGCCGTAGGTAGCGATTGAGAAGTTATCTCGATACGCCTTATTGCTCTTCATAAGTGTAGGGTGCATAGTTTCCTCTACTACGTCTGCCATAGTCTGCACCACCCTCGCTCGTGGATAGGTGTAGCCATCAATCTCGATATCTCCCATATCGTTAGCAGCAGGAAGCATATCTACCATCTTAGATGCTGTGTCGTACTTAGCCTTCACGAAAGCACCATCATCCTCAGATGTATAATTCTGCTCGATGTTTTTGCGTAACGCTTCACCACGATTGCTATTGCCCTCCTCATCCTCCGAGAGATAGTTATATAGGTGCATAGGATTAGAGACTATAGCATTCTCTATTTTCTTATGTGTGCGCTTAAGGCCCTCGCCCGTGGTCATATCACGTAGCGATGATGTCAGTGCCATACGATCTAATAGAGGTTTGCGATCCTCAGTTACTTCCGTCTTTGTCGTCTCAGTGTTATCACCATAGAGATTATTAAGTTCCTCACGTAGTGATGCCCCTGTCGTAGCATCCTTATCTTCAGAAGCCTTAGACTGTGGTGTAGGCTCAGTATCTGCTGTACCCCCACCATACAATCTTTCTAACTCCTCTCTTATTGACTCCTTGTTATCCATAATATCTGTTATGTCTACTTATTATAATGCTTAGTCATATAGTCATCTGCATTCTTATTAGCCTGATCAGGGGTCTTACCCATCTTTATAAGCTCGTCGTAAACCTCCTTACGTGCTTTCTCGTATTTAGCTCTCACAAGCTCCTCCTTACGTGCCGCCTCACTCTGGCTGTCATAATCCTTCTGTGAGTATGGCACTTCCTTCGTGGTCTTTACTCCTGTAGCCTCATCGGTTACAGTTATAATCTTCTTCTTTGGATGCGCCTTGCGGTACTCCTCTACGAGTTTATAATCCTCAATAGACCATTCTTTATCCTTTTTCTGCTCGGCTGTCCTCTCTGCTCGTCTGTCTGCTGCTGCTATGCTTGCATAGGAACGCCTGTCGGCAGCCTCTCTATCAAGTCGTTTTTGCTCATTTTGGTTTGCCATCTTAACAGCATCCTCCTCCCACTTTATCAGTTTAGCAAGCCAATCGTCATAATCCTTCCTACTCTTCTCTATCTCCGTTCTGCGCTGTTTAAGCTCCTGCTCATACTTTGTGGCCAGAGCCTCCTCAGCCGCCACCTCAGCCTCCGACTGCTTTATCTTGAGGGAGGCATCAAGCTCCTTCCACTCCTCGTTGCGCTTTAGATATTCCTCTCGCATCTTGTTAATCTCATCAAGAGGTTTGAATGGTGAGTCAGTCTTAACATTTGGCACTACACCTGCCCCGCCCTTGCGATAGGCGAAATATCCTCGTGCTGCTGCCGACAGCATATCGCCTAACGACTGCACAATAGCTATATTGCGGAGCTTCTTTGCTCTATCCTCATCGTACTTAGGCTTATTATCCTCTACGATGCTTGCTATCACCGAGCGATGATTTTCCCTTGCGGCTCTTGCCTTTTCAAGTCTCCTTGTATACTCCTCATTCTGTTTTTTGTATGCCTCTTCTTCTGCCTCCACCTCGGCTCGTAGCTGACCAAGCCTCACCTCATAGGGATTCTCTGGCTCGGCTGTAGTCTGTGTTGCGGTGTTGGTTGTTGAAGATGTATTATCTCCACCCTGAGTGGTTGTAGTCGGAGTAGATGGATCATCTGTAGTTACTACTGCATTGGGTGTCGTTGTCTCCTCTACTCCCTCTGTCCCCTTTTTCTGCTCCTCGTCTTTAGAATATAATGTCGTTCTTGCCATAGTAATACTGTTGATCTTCTTGGTTGTTATCTGCAAGGTTACTACCGTTCTTGATGAACATTGTATTTGGGTCTGAACTCGGCATTGTGGTAGATGCCGATGCCGCACTTGTGCTTGTTTCTGATGTCGTACTTGCAGGAGATACCCCCTTACTACCTATTGCGCTCCCCAATGCATTAGCCGCAGAACCTATTGATGATAGAAGCGAAGTGATGCCGCTTGTATCAGAGTCCTGTGCATATTGATGCTCTGCCAACTTCGTCTGGAGGCCACGTCTCTCGCTTCTCAGCGCATCTTTCTTACGCTCTCCGAGTGCTGCAAGATCGCCTACAACATCGGCTGTACCCTTACTTAGCTTATTGGCCATAGCTATCTTAGCTTCATCCGAAGCACCACCTCTAATGGCATCGGTGTTAAGCTGACGCATAGCCTCAGTGTTGCTATCTGTAACCTTGCGTAATGCATTCTGTGCCTCCGCACTTTGTAGATAGTCACTATTAATCTGAGCATTTAGCTCGTCTATCTGATCATTTACGGAGTCTCGATATGCCTTCTCCGCTTCGGCTTTCCTTTTGTTTGCTATATGGCTGCCTATCACATTCGTTGCAAGGCTGGCCACAGCACCAATGATTGCTCCCCACATATAATTATTTGTTTTTACTTTTTGCCAAAAGTAAATAATAATCTTTATCTTTGCAATGTATAAATAGCACTTTTTATGGCAAAAAAAGGTAATAAGCCACGCATAGACTATTCGATACCAGAAAATAGGGCAAGGTTAGATATGGCCTTAGTTGAAGTTGTGCGCACAGGTAAGATATATCCCTCTGCCAAGAAGTACGATATATGTCATACCACGCTGGAGCGTGCGTGGGTTAAACTCACAGACAAAGAGAGAGAGGATTATAGACGTCGTGCGCAGGATGTCTGCGATATGGTTGTAGACCATCTTGTTGCAGAACAGGTGGAGGGTATATCTGCTGTTAATGACAAGCTGGTTAAGATTGCAGGGCTGGCTACAGATGAGCTTATAGAGAGATTGCAGGATGTCAACATCCGAGCATCAATCAAAGACTCCGACCTTATTAACATCCTAAGTAAGACTATGCAACTTATCAATGAGTCCACGAAGATCAAGGATGCCGACGATAAACCTGAGCGCATAACTAACATCTTCCACATCTTTGATAATAGCATACAAGAGAATATACAACAAAATCATTATAACTATGAAGAAGAATAATTTAGAAGCTCCTCCACGCCAGAGGACATCCGTACCTATTCAAGGTATCGACGTGGCTACTCCTGATGATATCGTTACAGATGGAAAATGCTCAGCTCTTAAGAACCTGCGCTATGAGGCTGGTGCTTGGCGACCAATGTGTGAGTATGACTTATCTGAGGATCCGTTTTCCTATCCCGTTATATATAACCATATTGTCGATGGCAAGTCTAATTATATATGTAAAAATGGCGATACCTATTCCTATTTAGACGGTTCCTATAATGCTACTATATGCAAGATTAGTGGTGTAATCGGCATCTCACATTTTGGTAATATCTTAATCTTTATGACGAGCACAGACACTCACTTCTATGTGTGGGCACAGTCAGGATATTCTAAGTGGGAAAAACCGAGTTATGTAAAAACTAAAGTTACAGATTATCAATATTCCTCAATGGATCCTGTCGCTGGCATTAAGGTAGACGATTCAGACTGGGTGGAGTATGGAACTCGTGGCTGGGCAGTTAATAATGACGGTACAACATCCGCAGGAAGCAACGCAAATGCCCTCTGGTATCCATTTTTCAACCTAACACAAGGTCATTCTATGATATCCACTGAGCCTAACAGTGGCTATTGGCACGGGGAGCTTCTTCTTTTTACTACCTTCGTTATGGAGGATGGCACAAATATCGCTCCATCTCCATTACATCTCCTCAAATCTAACACCGCTTACACCAACAACCAGAATGTTGTCCGTGATGTATATGTTTCTAAACCTCCTACAACCTTATTTAGTTTAGATACCAACTCTAACAACAAGGATGAAGATACATATATAGCCATACGTGTCGTAGGTAAGGATAAAGGAACTACTGTACCTTCAAACGAACCACTACTACAAAGCTGCAAGTGCAACCTTAACCTATCATTCACTTTAGGTAGTTCGTCGGCAGCCTTAATTAAGTCTGTTGCAGTGTGGGTTACACGTGTCAACCCTATACTGACATCCTCTCCACATTATAAGTATATGGAGCGCACACGTGATGGCTGGGTGCCTGCAAATAGTGATCTCCCCGCAGAAGCGGCTGTAGCATTTGCTACTTTGAAGGCTTTAACAGGCAACCTCTTCGCAGAAAAAGAGGCTGAATATTTCAGTAATTTTAGACAACACAATGGAGCTTTCATTATCCCATCCTCAGATGTCACTGACTACTACGCTGACAACGATCTGGCGAATCAACCATTCTATCTTCTTAAAGAACTCACGCTTGAAGATTTCACGCTAACTGACTCATCATACAGCTATACTCTCCCGATAACCAAAGACCTGCTCGATAATAGTGTAGGCAATAGAACATATACCCCCGTAAATAATGTTCATACGGTTACAGCTAAGATTAACGCAGACTATAACGCTCGTCTGCATTTAGCTAATTATAAAACCACCTTGTTTAAGGGTTTCGATTTTGCAGATGCATGGGATGGGGGGCTGTCTACCACTAAAAACGTCGCTACAGATATTACCGTTGGGGGTAAGACATATCGCAGGTCGTCTTCATTCAACTCCTCAATGTCGAACTTTCAAACGAGTGCTCCTTTTGCGCATATATTATCATATCCTGACAGCAGAGCCGAGATGATCACTCTTCAGGGGTATGCTGGCTGGCCACTAAAGCCAGCCCATACCAATAGTTTTGCGTGGTGTCATCAAGAGCATACTTCGGAGGAAAAATTCCCCACGATTAGCTATGATCAAGATTATACTGGCAACTCATCATTAGGGCTAACACTAACCAATGGTAGCTTCGACACATATAATAAACTCCAAGTGTCAGCAGCCAACAACTGCTTCAACCTACCTTTCGAGAATAACTACACTATAGGTTCTTCGTCAAATAAGATCATTGCCATTAACTCTCCTGCCATCGAGATGCACGAGATGAAGATCGGTGAGCTTCCTCTCTATGTTTTTACCGAGGAGGGTATCTTTGCTCTACAGGCGGGAACTAATACCTTATATGCGAGTGTCGTGCCTGTAAATCACGACAAGATCATCAATCCTAATACTTTGGCTATTAACAATGCCTTAGTATATGCTACAGAGCGAGGCATACATCTGTTGCGAGGTAGCGAGAATACCATTATCTCTACCCCTATACATACAAATGGCATTGTCGACATCAATATGCTTAAGTCGTGCCAGTTCATCAATGCGAAGGCTTTTAATGAACTTATCGTAAAGCCTATAGATAAAGATTATGCTTTTGTATATAACCTTAGTGCAGGATATTGGAGCACTCGTGATTTCAAATTCACAAAGCTCAATACCGATGAGCTTGTATATAGCGATGGTGTCTACGATCTTCTTAATGAGGTTGAGTCCGAACCCCTAACACCTACGATTGTAACACGCCCTATCAAGTTAGGCACTCTTGAATATAAGAGGGTTGAAACTATGATACCGAGGTTGCAATGTACACCTTCTAAGACTAATGGTTTCTCTGTTAAGCTATACGACAAATCTCTAACACACTCCTTTGGCAGTTACCCACTCACCTCCGACGGCAAGTATATGGGATTGCGTAGAACAGGAGATTCATCTCAATATTATCGGTTCGTATTCCAGGCGGATGGCGCTTTTTCTATCGGTTCCGACTTCTCGATCTCGCACATCGACTTCGAGTGGTATGAACGATTCCGACGCAGGATGCGATAATGATAAGAGCCTCGCTAAATTGAGGCTCTTTTTTTTAGCGTTCTCAAGAGATTTCGCTAAATATTTTTCTTAGATATACAAAGTATATCTACTTTTTTAGCGACATTTCACTTTTAATATCGTGGATGTCGTTATGTATCTGCATCAGCTTCTCTATTATCATATTCTTCTCTTCGAGCATCTGACGGAGGAGGATATTCTCCTGTCTCAGCATAGATACTTCATCTTGAGGGATGTTTATAGGCTGTTCTCCGAGCTGTACCCATAGTTCGGATAGGGATATGTTTAGAGCCTCAGCGATGCCTTGTAGTGTCGATATGCTTATCTCCTGCCCGTTAAGCCTCTCGTATAGCGATTGTGGTGTTATTCCCATCTTCTGTGCCACATCACGCTGTGTCGTCTTGTGCTGTTTGAGTATGTGTTTTATCTGTGATGGTATCATAGGCTATCGTGTTCTTCGTAGTTTTCTAACATTTCAAGATATAGGTCGGGTAGGGTTGGGTTAATATCTAACACTTTGCGAGGTATTACGTTATATGTAATAATATTGTTTTTTACTCTTCATTAGGGAGCTGCACATCTTTTTTAAAGTAATGAGCTGCTAAAGCAAACAACAGACCTCCGAGACCGAGGTATATTACTCCTGTTATAAAATGGTTTGAGAATAAATTTGCTATCGCACTTATCACTGCAAATATGACTACAATCGACAATGCGTCTAAAAGTGCCTTTCCTCGATTATGTGACTCCCATAATTGATTGATTATCTCATTATGTTCTTTCCACGCCCATAGAACAACAAACCATCCTGCAACGAAATATCCTTCATTTGCACTTAATGCAGCAGCTACTACGATAGAAACAAATTTACCTAAAAGGAGTGCCAAAACTAAAATCAAACTACCCATCCTTATCAATGGAGTATTTCTCACTTTTTCTTCCAATACTCCCTGTTCTCCCTCGTAAGGATGTTTCTTATCCCAGCGATCAAGAATATACCAACCGCCTCCAATTAATGCTATAAAAAGCACCACAAATATCACAACTACTAATACTGATCCATCCATAACTTATATTATTAGAAAATTTCTTCCTCATTACTTCGAGTTGTCCTAAAATTGCCGTCAATTGTTTATTACTCCTATCTTTCCTTCGTTATATATTTAATCTAAAAATATCAAATCCCCTTTATCGTAACCATAGTTACTCTCCACCACCAATATTGCATCTGTATAAGAGGCATATTCATAACAATATCGTGTCTCTACATACAAATCAGTGCCACACACTCTGTAGAAGTTGCTATCTTCTTTTGATACTTCTATACTATATTTTCCAATATCTATTGTTGTGGGGACATATATATATTCTATCTCCTCTACAGAATATCCATCAGATGCTTTTGTTCCAGACGGGACATCTACTCTTTCGTATATCTCCACAATATCGTATGCCTCTGTGTCTGTCGTTGCATACGCACTAAATGCCAATACAGCAAATAGCATTGTTGCCACAATCTTTCTCATACCCTATCTCTCCTTCGTTATGCTTCTGCTATTCACAGCAAATTTGACAAGGGGTACGACCCATTTCCTCTGCTTCCTCAATGCTTATAGCCTTTATTGTTCCTCCACAGTTGCGCAACCCCTTGCAACTTCGTGTTGCGTGATAACGCTTTGAGGAACCACCTGTGCAGATATATACTGTTTCACCCTTTGCTTCTTTTTCGTTATGCTGCGCTACTGCACTACCGCATCCCGTGAGCAGTGCCACGCCTGCCAATAATAGTAATAACTTTTTCATTATATTTTGTATTTATTTATTCCCTTCACTCTACTCCCACAGTCCTCTGTCTCTATTCTTTTCCATCTGCAACTGCACAG
>ERZ808032.88-NODE-88-length-14098-cov-3.596391_pt1 | contig 14098 bp, 13 predicted proteins | sample MGYA00380187_ERZ808032 | MGnify/ENA primary metagenome ERZ808032 (study PRJEB31490, sample SAMN06133378) | cow dung metagenome | isolation source: M10 | host: cow | place: China: Chengdu | collected 2015-05 ...
TGCTTTGATTGCTCCAGGCATAAGGATGTCATCGCTATCGACAAACATGATATATCGTCCACGAATGTGGTTCAGTGCTTTGTTGCGAGCACACGATGGCCCTTGGTTGGATTGATGTATGATTTGATGCTCGGTGCCGCCAAGTGATGTGCGGAAGTCCTCAATTATCTGAGCACTGTTGTCTGTACTTCCGTCATTGATTATGCTGATAAAGACATCGTACCCACTTTCTTGACTTAAAACCGAATTGAGACAGTCGCGAAGATATGTGGCAGTGTTGTATACGGGTATGATGATATGTAGGTCATGGTCGGCAATGATTTTGTTAGTGCACAAGCAAGTTTCCCCCTTATCGGGGTATATGGAGGAGATATGGTTCAGGGCTTCTTTATAAGTGGTTGAAAGGTGTTTGGGGAAACGAAGTCCTGTGGTGTAGTAGAAGAAAGGAAATAGTGAATGTCTTGCTTGCCTGAACCGGTATTTGAGCATTTCCCTTATTTTTACAATATTGTCTGAATGTCCCATTCTCAATTGGAGGAGTTATATTCTTTTTTGACGCTCTTGGTAAGTGAGTGGCAGGTATGCGTTGCGACAATAAAAATGAGTGGTATTCCTAATGCGTAACGTAGGGTGTCAGTGCACGTCAGGCATAGTAGCATGGTGAGACATACAAGCAATGATGTGCAGATGATGCGGAACCAGTTTTTGCGAGTGATGCTGATATTGTAGAAAAAATGGTTTACAATACTTAAAACTACAGTGTTGGATACTCCAACGATTGAGAGGGCAATGCCAATGCCTTCGAGTCCCCAAAGACTATAGAGGTAGTATGTAGAAGTGATTAAAATAATGTTGTATGTTCCTTCAAGTAAAAAAAACATCCACGAATGTCCATGGGCCAAGGATACATATTCTAATGGAACTGTTATCGAACGGTGTAGTTGGAAAAGACCGGCCAAGGTGCACATGGTGATAATAGGTGAGAAATCGGAGGTGAAAAGCAGGGCTACGCTTAGAGGCAGTGCAGTGATGAAAAGCATGACAATGGGAGTGCTGATGGAAAGTCCGGCATTTATTTGCTTGTTGACGGTCTCGTTCTTCTTTATCTTGTCATTGCAGACACTTGTAAGGCGTGGAAAATAGTCGGTGGCGGTGGAACTGAGTATTACCCCCATATAGTACATGATAAGTGCATAGCCTGCTTTGTAGAGTCCAACTTGCTCGGTTGAGGTTATTATGTGGTATATGCAGGTGGTGGTGACAACTCCAATGATTGATGTGATGGCATAAGGAATGCCAAACTTTAATAGAGGAAGTCCCTTGACATATATTCCTTTATCAAATAAGGCGACGCGGTATGGAAAACTTTGTGTGCAGAACCACAGGTGTACTGAGGCTTCAATGATAAAGCAGATGTTCAGGCAAGGAATGATTCCTTTATGTCCGAAGATGTAATATAATACTATAGTGGACAGAACAGTTAACGTGGTACAAAGTACCTCTACTGTTGCCACTCTCTTTAGTTTGTGTGTTCCTTTAAGTATGGCGCATTCTCCTATTGTTATGGGGATAAAGAATGCTGCCGGTATGAACATGAGAATTTCCCAATTGTGTTGGCCTTCTTTGAAAAATATATTAGAGGCAAAAAAGAATAGCGCAACGCAAATCAGTATATCAATAATAGCCATTAAGAGTGACCAACTGCGAATCACTCTTGCCATTATGATTACATCATCAAGATGTTCTTTTTCGTCTATTTCGCTAAGCTGGCGTATGCCTGCTGTTTCAAGGCCAATGTTGGTGCATGACCGTATTAGTTCAAGAATATTTTGGTATATGGCAATAAGACCGGTGCCAAAAGGACCAAGCAGAAGAGCTGTTACTTTGCCACGTGCGAGATTGGCTATTATCTTCAGCATCTCCACGCTACCAAAGATGCTAATGTATTTTAGTATATGATGTATTGAGGAATGTGGGTTGTTTTTCATGTATTATATCGTGCGAGGGTTAAAAGTTGGTATTGACGCACTGGTAGCCAACAATCCTGTCATAACGTCCTCCAGTTTCGCGATAATAGATAAAGGTCTGGTATTCGTTTTCTGTTTGCCAGAAGTCGCCCATAGTATTTAATGTGCTTCCGTCTTCTGTGATATATTGATATTCGTAGTATCCTTGCTTTAGTAGGATGGCGACTTCGTAATATCCGTATTCATCATTATAGTGCATCTGGCACACAGGGTCTGCTTCACTATTGCTCCACTGGCCACTGACATACACATCTTGCTCTAAACGTGGAGATTCTAGGGTGAAATGTACGATAACATATTCTGATTGGGTGGAGTTGCTCTTCTGGTCTTGTGTACGAGGATAGAATACTCCATTGTTGTCTTGGGCAGAGAGGTAGCTGTGAGGCACGTCATTTATCCAAAGTGTAGCATGGTGGTATGGTTCAAACCATCTCATGTGGTCAACATTCATGCCAGATTGGTTGACATTGAGAATCTCAAACTTGTGGTATTCGTTGCCAGCAGCAAAAATAAAATCGTCGCGGTGTGTCCATTCCAATCCTGTGGCCTTGTTGATATTTGGCTTGATGCCTGCAATGGTTTTTGACGTACGTCGGTTTTGCATTACCACAGCGTGGATTTGGTTGTATGGGTCAATGACATTAAGCGTACCGTAGTTAAGTTGAAGAGATACTTGCTGGTGATGCTCATTGAAGTCGATGTCTGTGTTGGACGAAACCTGCATGGCAAGGTGCATGCCATCTTCAACAACCATGAAACGTGCCTCAAGAACAGGCTGGGAGTCGGTATCTCCGTCGTCGTACACCAGCAGTCTGTAGTTTCCGCTTAGCAATACATTGGCATTCCTGTTAGGGAAGGTTATAGAATAGTGGGTATATAGTTGAGTGGTGTTGAAACTGGTTTCGTAGTCTTCAACGGGGTTGTTGTTGGTTCCTTGCAGGTAATCACTCTCGAAAATGTCTGTGCTGGGTTGCCATTCGCGAGTACAGTGCTCTATACGGTAGGTATAGTGGTGGTAGTCATGAGACATTTCATCCCATGATATGGTAAGGTAGGATTGTTTGCCCAACTTTAAAACCGGGGGCAGGAGAGGATTGTTGTTACGTGTAACTTGAAGTGTTCGTACATTATTGTCATATGCAAAATGTTGGCCATAGGTTAGTATGGACAGACACAATGCAACGACAAACAGTACTAATCTGGTGTTCATGTAAATTGTTTATTCTCCTCTGACAATAGGCAGGTGCCAATGGAATTTGACTGCAAAGCATCTTACCGCTATGACAACAATGCTGGAGAGCATTGCACTGATGGCAGCATCAAAGCCAAGTGTGTGCATAATGGAATAGACAATGCCGCCGGCAACGCATGCCAAAGCATATATCTCCTTGCGGAATATAAGGGGTACCTCGTTGATGAGGACATCACGGATGACACCTCCTGCTGCACCGGTTACAGATCCCATGGTGATGGCTGTCCACATGGGAAATCCCATCTGCAGGGTCTTTTCTATGCCAACGACATTGAAGAGGGCGAGACCTACGGTGTCAAAAATGAACCATGTGTTTTTTTGTTTTACCAGATATTTTGCAAATATGTGTACGAAGAGCACGGCCAAGGCACACCAGATGAAATATATCTCATTTATCATCCAGAAGGGGTTTACACCAAGCATTATGTCGCGAAGAGTACCTCCACCAATGGCAGTTGCCATACCAACAATCCATGCACCAAAGACGTCGAATTGCTTGGCACTTGCCAAACGAATACCTGAAAGGGCAAAAGCAAAGGTTCCGACAAACTCAATCATAATGAAGAATGAGGGAAGGTGCAAGGTGTCTGCCAAGATATTAAACCATTCTACGGCATCTAACCAAATCTGTTCCATATTACTTAGTTTTTGTAAGTATTAAGACTTTATTCAGTCAAACCTATTTCTTTCCACTCCTGCATGGTGTGAAGTGCATCTTTGAGTGCAGTATCGTTGTCTACGTCATATACCGCAAGAAGCGCATTCGCCATATCCTCAGCAGAGAAATCCTTTCCGGCAACTGCTTCCCACATTACTGCTGCAGATTCGTTAAGACTTATGATTTTGGAGAAATCTATGTTTTTTTCGCCATGTGCTACAACAATGTATTCACCGCATAGTTCGCGGAGTTCAAAACCTTCTTTAATTTTCATATTGATATTTTGCGTTGTTATATTATTGCTTTATAGATGAATAGTAGGTATTTCCTGACGGGAAGAAGCGAATGCCACATTTTTATATTTTTTATAAGGCTTGGCGAATTGGCCAAAATGGTGCGGTTAGGGCGGATGTAGTGTGTAACCACTCCACATACATCCTTTCGCAAACATTGTTCTGTGCCTCTTATGTTTCCATCTCCCATCAGTGTTATCTGATCCAAATCTGTGTTGGAAGGGTGGGGCTGGATGTTTATGATCCGGTGTAGGACATATTTGCCGGATGATATCTCTGCAAGAACAGCATCATACTTCTGTATACATTTAGGTGAGTCAAGCTGAACCTTGTCGCGAAGGTGTTCCAGAAAGGGACGCATGCTCCAGCCCTTTACTATTATGGTTGCGGTATGTCCTTGGCTGATTGTTTCTCTGACGGCACCGAGAAGGACATCGTTGGGTATCTCTCTCTTTGGAGAAAACGCATGTTTCATGCCATTGCGCTTGCGATAATTGTATCCTAAAGGCAGAAGTATGAATCGTAGGACCTTAGATATGGCATTCTTTACAGATGGTGTCATGGCAAAGTTTTGCTGCATTGTCATCAGGAAGGCACTTTAATTCCCATATGTTGACTTTTTGTATGAGTTTTGATACGCTGTCACAGATGCCGTTATAAATTCGTTTGTCCCATTTCATGTTGCTGCATGCGGGCAAGAGAATGGTGAAAGCTTCTATAGGCCTTAGGTGGCGGATTATGTTCTCGGAGTGTTGTCTGATGCGTACTATGCCTCCGATAGGAGCATGGATATTACGATAGCATGCCGTTTTGCCACTCCATGGTGAACCATAAACATATGCCGTTCCGTCGGACTTTATCCGTATAATGGGATTGTCGTCATTAAGAAGTTCACACTCTGGTATGTTTGTATACCATAGGTGTGTGTGCGTGCTCTTGCCTGTCCCACTGGGTGCTGTCATAAGATACCCCATGGTTTTGTGGAGTATTACGCTGGAGTGTATCAGTACTGTGTCCAGTGTTGCTGTTGCAAAGGCAAAGGCCATCATCATGCAGTTGTTGAGTCCATAGTGACGTTGTGCTTCTGGACCGTCGAAGACAATCACATCGCAATGGGTGAAAGTTGCGTCTGACTGCATTATTGCACAAAGATGATTAAAGGAGTCGTGTAGCCTTATCTGATAGCCGCCGCATAACCTTCTATAAACGCCATAGTCGCATCCGCCAACATCAAAGATTCCAATTTCAATTGTGTCATCTTCTGTGGGAAACACTTCTACAAGGCGAACTGTCAGTAGAGGTTTTTCTTTCCCATAATATGAGAATGGAGTAAAGCTTGGAATAAGAGACTCACTACAATCTGTACTGCCAAAGTCTATTGCAATAATGTGATTGGCAATATTATAGTTTCTCATGCTCAGTCCATTCTTGTGGAGTGAATTTAAATTCTCCTGCATTAAGGTTGTTGAGGTACGTTGACTTATCCTTGAGTATTTTGTCCTTGATTTTGATGTATTTTTTTTCCAGAGTGTTTCTGTTCTTGCTAAAGAATATAGTGCAAGTGGTGTTTGGCTGTTTCTTGAAATGCTCTATCCAAATCTGCAGTTGTTGCGAATAGATACTCCGGTCATAGAGAAACCCGGTCTTGGTGTCAATATATGCAGGGTCTATGGCCTGGACGTCTGTAATGTAGGTGACAGAATCTGTGAAGTTGGTGCTTACTCCAAAAATATATACTTTGTATGCCTTGGGTTTTGCTTCAGTGTTGATAACATGTACTGAGAAGATTGCAAATAGAATAATGCAAAGAAATTTACTCAATGTTTTCATTTTAATACATTATTGATTATTGCGCAAAGATACGAAATAAAGTGCAGATAAGAAAATGCTTGGTATTAAAAGTTTGTTCAACCTTGCTTAAAGGGTGTTTATGTTGTAGTATGCAAGAAGGGAGGACGTAAAACATCCTCCCTTCTTGCTTGTTTTCTTTGGTTTATTCTTCGTTAAGGTCAATGACAAAACTCTGTTTTCTGCCACTTGGAGCTATAGCCTTGATCCACAAGGTGCGGTCCGAACTTTGGCTGGTAGTCTTTATCACTTTTTCCCAGTCTTCAACGCTCTCCAGTCGAGTGTCGTTTACTGCAAGTATAATTGTACCTTTGGATACGCCGGCTTCTTGCATTTTGCCATTGCGGATGGCTTTGACAACAAGACCGTAAGGTATGCCTAAGCGTGACTTTTCTTCACGTGATAGTGGTGTGAGCGATATGCCCATATCGTCAATGTCAACTTCTTGAAGCATCTGGGTGGAACCTTGGCTGTTCTTAAGGGTAACGGTTTTGGTGTGCTTTTGCTTGTTGCGTAGCCATGTTATGCTAACCTTGTCGCCAGGACGGAGTTGGGTGATGGCTTCCTGTAGTTCAGACATCTTGTGTATTTCCTTGCCATTGAAGTGTGTTATCGCATCGCCTTGCTGAAGGCCGGCTTCTTCTGCTGCCGAACCCTGTGTGATGCTGTTAATCCATACTCCAGTGAGAGTTCCCAAATCTGGTGTGTTGCCTCTTGCCTTTTCTGCATCAATGTAGGTAGATACATCGCTGCCAGAGACGCCAAGTATGGCTCGTTGTACGGTGCCGTAAGCTTTAAGGTCTGCAACAACTTTGTTCATAATGGATGTAGGTATTGCAAAGCCATATCCGCTGTAACTGCCTGTCTGTGAGTATAGCATGGCGTTGATGCCTATAAGCTCACCTTTGGCGTTGACAAGTGCGCCACCGGAATTACCCTGGTTGATGGCTGCATCGGTTTGTATAAAGCTTTCAATGCCATTGGCTCCAAGACTTCTGGCTTTTGCAGAAACTATGCCAGCAGTTACTGTGCTGGTTAGATTGAATGGATTTCCGACGGCAAGAACCCATTCTCCTATTTTTAGGTTGTCGCTATTGCCAATTGGTAGGGTTGGAAAATCCTTGCCTTCAATCTTAATAAGGGCGAGGTCGGTTGTAGGGTCAAGTCCAACAATGCGGCCACTGAATTCGCGGTTGTCGTTCAGTTTTACGAGGATTTCATCAGCTCCGGCAACGACGTGATTGTTGGTGACAATGTAACCATCAGCAGAGATGATGACACCAGAACCAGAACCGCGTTGGTCAGGTTCCTTGTATTCGCGTTGCTGTGGAGTATATCCTCTTTGACCGAAGTAATCGCCAAAGAATTCAGCAAAAGGGTCGTGATAGGTTACCTTATGTGTCTTTCCTGTTTTGGTAACCTTAATGTAAACAACCGCATTGACACTTTGCTCAGCAGCATAGGTCAGGTCAACATAACCTTGTGGTGCGGTTACGGACGTATTGGGCTCTACTGCGGACTGGGCGTTTTCTGAGGTAGTGGGTGTTTCTGCATTACCAGTGCATGAAATAAGAGTGCATCCTAAGATGATAAACAATGTTTTTTTCATACTATTATAATATATATTTGAATATTACTATGTTTTACTGCAAGTCCTGGTGATTGTGTCCGCAAATGTATGAAGATTTCGATTTGGTTGTCATTTTCATTGTCTTTATTTAACCTTTTAGTACTGTTGGTTTTGCCATTTTAAGGAATATTCGTAAATTTGCACACAAAGAAACAGTGGTTTGGCTTGTCGCTGGTTTTTCTAATTTTTTAGAAGAACGAGAGGAAAGTCCGGGCAACATAGGACAATCCGCTACCTAACGGGTAGGAATCAGTGATGGTTGGTCAGTGCAGAAGAAAATAACCGCCTATGATATATGGGTAAGGGTGAGAAGGTGAGGTAAGAGCTCACCAGGCGCATGGCGACATGCGTGCTGTGCACTCCGGATGTTGAAAGTTCGCGTATACCGGCGTAGTCTCTATGGCTGTAATGTTATAGTGACGTGAGGGTTGTCCGTCCGAGTCGGAGGGTAGAACGATTGAGATTGATGGTGACATCAGTTCTGGATAAATGACAGGCGGTGCCAAGTGCCAAACATAGGTTTTGTATATTGGCGCAACAGAACCCGGCTTATAGAACCACTGCTTCTTTTTTATGAATGTATTGTAATGAGGATTTGTTTTCTATGAAGATAGCAGAAAGGATGGAGGTGTGGTGGAATACGGATGAGAGCGAATGCTGTCGTTTCAAACGTTTGGCTCTGATCCTATTTAAGCGCACCTATATTACTGTTGATCATTTTATTAGTAACAACCTGGCGTCGTATGCTTCGGCATTGACATATAATACAACGCTGGCTGTAGTTCCAATCCTGGCTATTATTTTTGCTGTGGCTAGAGGCTTCGGTTTTGACAGGTTGATGGAGGGGCGCATACGTTCTGTCCTTACATCGTTCAGTCCTGAGATTACCGAGATAGTGCTTGAATTTGTCGAACGCTATCTTCAGCATACCAAGAGTGGCGTGTTTTTGGGCTTTGGTCTTCTTCTTCTGTTTTATACATTGGTCAATCTTACGTCAAATATAGAGACTGCATTCAATACCGTGTGGCAGGTAAACAACAGTCGTAACATATATCGCAGAATAACGGATTATATTTCAGTGTTTCTGCTTCTGCCTATATTGATGATTATCACCAATGGATTGAATGTGGTGATGCTTGCCCTGGAAACGTGGTTTGAAGTTACCCTTTCAATGGGAAGCACCTTCCATATTGTTGTGGTAATGCTGCCGTTCTTTGTCAGCAGTCTTGTTTTTGTCTTGCTATATAAACTTATGCCAAATACGCATGTCCGATGGACAGCTTGCATAGGTCCTGGCATTATAGCAGGCTTGTTGTTTCAGGGACTGGAGTACTTTTATATACATTATCAGATAAAGTTGTCTTCATATAATGCTATTTACGGTTCGTTTGCAGCAATTCCTTTGCTATTGATTTTTATACAATTCACTTGGTATATTTGCCTGATTGGTTGTCAGCTTACATATGCAAACCAAATGGTAAAGGAATATGCATTTGAACGTTCGACGCGTGGAATGAGCCGTCGTTTCAGAGATACTCTGTCTTTGTTGCTGGTAAGTCATGTGGCCAAATCTTTTGCTGAAGGCAAGCGCCCACAAAGCCAACAGGAATTATCCCATTCAACTCGTTTGCCTAATACATTGGTGATGGTTCTGTTGGAGGAACTGGTCAGTGTTGGTGTGTTGGCGGTTACATATAACAATTCTGGTACGGAAATGTTATACATACCTGCAATTGATATTCATAAGTTGACGGTGGGTTTGGTAGTTGATAAACTGGATGCCCGTGGAACGGAAGATTTCTCTCCGGCATGGATGCTGCATAATCCAGAATGGAAACGACTAAGACATTACAGGTATTATGAGGATGAAGATGCCTTGATTCTTGACATATAATCTGCGGTTTTAGGTATTCATAAATATTTACATTCCTCTGCTCTCGTATTCTTTCCCAAAACGCGCCCTAATCATAGGCTCATAAGATTACAATCTTCTGCCCCTAAGATTGCAATCTTCCGCCTTGAAGATTAGGGAGACTTTCCCCGAAGATCGGGAAGTCCTTTTTTATGATTATTGAGATTATGTGAAAAGGTCATATCTGACTCCTTGTGATAGTTCTTTCTTACTGTATTTCAGGCTGATATCATGTTGTTACTGAAAAATGTTATTTCACCCATCTTCTATCAGTGTAAATAAAGAAAAACCTCATTTCCCTTCTTGGTTTATACTGAATCTATATTTTCTTTAATTGAAAAAACTTTACACTTGTTGCGTTTGCATATGATAGATAACTTAAAGAGGGTGTGTCGTTTTTGAGACACACCCTCTTTAAGTTTTATGGTAGTTTTTGTGCAATAATCAGAAGTCGTGATTAAACTCTCCCTCATAGTCAAGTTCGAATATCACCTCATTAGACTCTGTAGCGTAGGGGAAGAATTTACCCGTGTAATTAGTAGCATAGTTTATTTTCACAGGAACTTCGCAAAATTGCTGCTTCCCCAGTTCTTCGCCTTTGGCATTAAATGCCGTTACGTCAATGTCTATGCTTGTACTGTCTTCTGGCAGGAAGAAGTATGATGAAATGTACTTTACCTTTGATGGTTCAATATTTACATCGATAGTGCGACTAAACTCGAGAATCTTCGTACAATGCCTGGTTTCGCTGTTTAAAGCATTTCCTGCTTGCGAACTGCTGATTGTAAACTTGCTTAGCTCAGCAGGTATATGCTCGTCTTTCAGGTTGACAACAAAGCGTGCGGTACATCTTTTTAGTGAGAGTGTCCTTGTGTCAGAATACTTTTCGCTAACAATGATATTTTGTCTGCATAGCAGTGTATTGGGAACCCATCCTTCGCTGAAATAGATACTGTCAAGTCCTGCAACGTGGCACTTTTGTTGTCCGTCCCATCCCATTGCCAATATGGAGTATTTGCCATATTGCAATGTTTTGGAAAATTTACCGAATGAAGCATCTTCTTTATCCTGATAGATAATGGTGTCTACCAGAGTACCGTCCATATTGTATATTCCCAGAAGCAGGTGATCTGTTGTTGAACTACCTGATGCCCTCGTTCCTAAATCTTCAAAACCTTCAAGAGTAAATCCTGTCAGTTTGAAATTCATCAGTTTTTCACCTTGGGGATTATCTGGCAATTCACTGTCCTCGTCGAAGCTCATGGTCTGGCATGAGCATACAAGCATCATACCGGCAAATAGGTAAAAGAAAAGAGTTTTCATGCGTTAATCACTTTCCTTTTTTATGGCAAATACCAATGCTACGATACTTGATGCCAATCCAAGGATACTGGCTCCGGCTGCAATAAATGTATAGAATGCACTGCTCTTGACACCAAGACTCTTGTTGGGTTCAATGTATATCATGTCATTCTGCTGTACATAAAAAGCGGGGCTGTTGAAGATTTCAACATCAGTGAGGTCAAGTGTGTACATTTCGCGCTTGCCGTCTTTTTCGCGGAACAGTTTAATGTTGGTGCGTATGGATGATTCGCTAAGGTCTCCGCACTGTGCCAGTACGTCTATTATGGTGTTACGTTCGCTGGTGAGATTTACCGTTTTTGCGCTCTTTACAGAGCCAATCACGGTCACACGGGCATTCATAAGACGGACTGTTACCTCAGGATCGTTGATAATTTTCAGCTCTTTGACTTTATTCTCGATAGCAATTGCAGCTTCTTCGCAGGTCATATCACCAACATGAATTCTTCCAAGAACAGGAAGTATAACGTAACCTCCAGTGCTAACGGTGTATGCATATTGGTTGCTTATGCCACCTCCTTGAGATGTTGTAGTATTGCCAGCTTGTCCAATCGTTACATCTTGGGCAAAGATGCTAAGAAGTTCTGGTTCAGACAGACAAGTTATCTTGACCATAATCTGGTCCGCAGGTTTTAGCCTCATTTCATATGCTTGCCCTATTTGTTGCGCATTGGCATATAACTGCTCTGCACCTTGAAAATAAACAAGTTTCTTCTGACTAACACAACTTGTAGTAACCAAACTCGTTGTAAGGAGGAGCAACTGTGCCCATAAAATCAATGATTTCTTCATAATAATTATTTTATTATTCTGATTTTACCTTAATGTTGTCTATTTGCTATAATTGCCACCATTTGCGCTTACTCTTCTGTGGTGTATAAGATGAATCGTTTTCTGACAAAAGTAATTCCTGCAAGGTTTTCCCTTCTGATATTAGTCTGTAGATTGTTCCCCAATCCGGCAATCCGCCAACGTTGCGGTCATCAATCCACATGTCTACCTTCAATTTGCGTGAAAAATGATTGTTGTTTTCCTTCTCTTCTTCAGGATAATCCTTGTTTACTGCATAAAAGTCAATGCCGTGCTCGTGGCACCATTGAATCGCCTCGTCTAGGAGCTTGCCTTCGCGAACAGTCCAAAGAATTAATTTATGCCCATCGTTGATAAGCATTTTTAGAGTTTGGGTAGCAAATGGTATTTCCTTTCCTATTTTGGGATATTCATGGCTAACTATGGTGCCATCGAAGTCTACTGCAATAGTCATTTCAGTTTTTTATTTAGCGTAGGCAACAGAACGTGTTTCACGAATTACCGTAATTTTCACCTGTCCGGGATATGTCATCTCATTTTGAATGCGTGTTGCAATTTCTCCGGACAATTTCTCTGTTTGTATGTCGTCAATCTTGTCAGCGCCAACTATAACGCGCAGTTCGCGACCAGCTTGGATAGCGTAGGTCTTGGTTACGCCAGGGTATGACATGGCGATATTTTCAAGATCTTTCAGTCGTTTGATATATGCCTCTACTATTTCGCGACGTGCGCCAGGACGTGCACCGCTGATAGCGTCACAAACCTGCACAATGGGAGCAATGAGCGATGTCATTTCCATTTCTTCGTGGTGTGCACCTATAGCATTGCATATTTCTGGTTTCTCCTTGTACTTCTCTGCAAGTTTTGCACCATAGAGTGCGTGGGGCATTTCGGGTTCTTCATCGGGAACCTTGCCGATATCGTGGAGCAAACCTGCACGTTTTGCTTTCTTGGGATTAAGACCTAGTTCGCTAGCCATTACTGCACAAAGGTTTGCCGTTTCACGAGCATGCTGCAGTAGGTTCTGGCCATACGAACTGCGATATTTCATTTTACCAATGATGCGTATAAGCTCAGGATGTAGGCCATGAATTCCTAAGTCTATGGCAGTGCGCTTGCCGGTTTCCATAACCTCCTCATCAACCTGCTTCTTTACTTTAGCAACAACCTCTTCAATGCGGGCAGGGTGTATTCTGCCGTCTGATACCAACTGATGCAATGCAAGGCGACATATTTCGCGACGAACAGGGTCAAAAGCACTGATTACGATAGCCTCAGGTGTGTCGTCAACAACAATTTCCACGCCGGTGGCATTCTCCAGAGCACGAATGTTTCGTCCTTCGCGACCAATGACACGTCCTTTCACTTCATCATTTTCTATGTGGAAGATGGTGACGCTGTTTTCAACAGCAGTTTCTGTGGCTACGCGTTGAATGCTTTGTATGATGATACGCTTGGCTTCCTTGTTGGCGTTAAGCTTTGCCTCGTCCATGATATCGTTGATATATGCCTGGGCATTGGTACGAGCCTCGTCTTTGAGGGAGTCAATAAGTTGCTGCTTAGCTTCTTCTGCAGAGAGTCCGGAAAGTTCTTCCAGCTTGGAACGTTCCTGATTTATCAGGTCGCTTTGGCGTGCGTCCAACTCTTCTTCCTTCTTTTCCAATAAAGCCTGCTGGTTTTCCAAGCGGGTGCGCATGGCTTCTGTCTCCTGCTTGCGGCGATTTAACTCGTCTTGTCTCTGGTTCAGGCTCATTTCGCGCTGCTTGTTGCGATTTTCTGCCTGCTGAAGTTGTTGGTTACGCTGATGTATTTCTTTGTCCAACTCGTTCTTCTTGGAAAGGAATTTCTCCTTAACCTCAAGAAGTTTCTTTTGTTTGATTACTTCTGCCTCTTTGCGAACTTCTGCCTCCATCTTTTTCTGTTTGCTCGGTACTACAATGAAGTACCAAACGATGAACCAGACAATAACAAAGGCGATTCCGCAGATGAGTCCTATTATTCTTGCGTCCATGTTGTTTTAGTGAATTAAATTATGGTTATATATATAATAATATTGTGTGCGATTACTTTTCAAGTCTTTTCTCGATTTCTTCTGCCAATGGAGCGAGCCTTTCCAAAATGTCTGCGCTATCGTTATGTTCCAATGCATGTTGCAGCCTGACAGCAATGTCCAACATACACATGACCATATAGCGCTCCGTAGCAAGGCCTTTGTAACTACGGGTGTAGAAGGCATATCGTTCTTTCATCAGCTTTTCTGCTTCGCGATAGAGATGTTCATCTTTGCGAAGTACGGTCATAGGAAG
>ERZ808032.89-NODE-89-length-13975-cov-3.687437_pt1 | contig 13975 bp, 12 predicted proteins | sample MGYA00380187_ERZ808032 | MGnify/ENA primary metagenome ERZ808032 (study PRJEB31490, sample SAMN06133378) | cow dung metagenome | isolation source: M10 | host: cow | place: China: Chengdu | collected 2015-05 ...
ACGTCGGCTGATGATTGGCGTTATACGTTTGCGAATTTGCCGAAGTATAAGGGCGGTGCGCTTATCGTTTACACGGTATCAGAGGATAACATCGAGGGCTACACATCAGAGGTCAACGGCTTCGATATTACAAACACACATACGCCCGAAGTTATTACCGTATCGGGTGTCAAGACGTGGGATGATAACGACGACCAAGACGGTATACGCCCCGATTCAATTACAGTTCGTCTTTACGCTGACGGCGTTGAAGTATCGCACGTTGTTGTAAGATCTTCCGACGATTGGAAATACACGTTTGAGAATTTACCGAAGCACAGTGACGGTAAGCTCATTACATATACTATTTCCGAAGATATTGTTTTAGGCTACACGTCAGAGGTTAACGGCTTCGATATTACAAACACACATACACCCGTACCAAATGACAATGAACCCGACATTGAAAACCCCGACACATTCGACAGATTCGGCGTGATGATATTAACCCTTGCCGCATCTGCTCTCGGTATTGCCGCTGTAGTTCGTAAAAAGGCAAGGTGCTGACTATGAAAAGGATAATTTGCGCCCTGCTTACAGTCCTTTGTATTTTTTCACTCGGCGGCTGTAAGATAACCGAAAGCGTGGAAATAGACTTTGACAGAAGCGGTAAAGCCGACATAATCTGTGAGCTTATCTGCGACGAGGAAGCATTGGAGCTTACGGGCGATTATGAGGTGAAAGAGCCGTGGGGAGAATTTAAAGAGCGTAAAAAGGACGGAAAAACATACTACGTTTCTTCCTATTCACTTAATACCGACAGTTGGGAAGATACAGAAGAAAAGCTCTCGGAAATGAAGTACGGTGCTGACGGTAAATTGGATATGTTTTCTTCTGTCATATTCACAAAAACGCATATAGAGCTTATTCTGAATCCTTTTCGTTTGGATAACTCAACAGATGACAAGACGGTAAATTCCGTCTATGACGTTAAGCTCGTTTTGAAAGCTCCGTACAAGATAACCGAATATGACGGCGGCGAGCTTTCAAATGACGGTAAAACACTCACAATTAATATAAAATCCCCCTCGGCGGGCGGCACTGTGTCAGCACAGCTCGATTATGAATCGGCATTTGAAAGTGCGCTGAAATTAACGGCAAAGATAATTTTCGGCATAATGGCGCTGTCAGTCGTGGCAGTCGGTATCGTATGTATGACCTTGCACGTTAAAAAGGTTATGCAAAAACGAAAAAATACAAATGAAAACACAGAAAATACAGATATTGAAAGGAATACTGAAAATGAAAAACAACACATCAATAATTAAAAAGATATTCGCTTTTGCCTTTGTTTTGGCTCTCCTTATGACAGCCTTTTCCGTTGTCGCCCTTGCCGATAACGGTATTCAGCTCAAGGACTTCAACGGAAACGAAATAGTGCGCCAAATAGTAAGCTATCTCGGCGGTATCGTTTGTATTGTCGGCACTATCGTAGGTGGTGTCACCATAGTTATGGGCAGAATAACTGATGATCCCAAGCTGTTTCCGAAAGGTTTCCTGACCATAGTCATCTGCCTCGGCGTAGGCGGTGTTATGCTCCTCATCGTAAATATGATGCTCGTTTAATATGAAAGCTGAAAGATTACGAAAAATATCAGCCGTTTTTCTCGTCTTTTTGCTGATATTTCAATTCTTCACGCTCGGCGTATTCGCCGCCGAGGAAGAAGACGATGATGCCGGCATTCTTGAAATGCTTGAAAGTATGTGGGAAACCCTTTTGAGCATTCCCAAAAAGCTTTCAACACTCGGAGACTACATAAAGGATATGTGGGAAGCCAAGAAGGCTGCCGAGGAAGAATGGAAAGTGTTTCAAAGCTATCTGCGAAGTATGGAGCTCGGAGCATCGGCATACTGGGGGTATACCGAGCCTATCATAAAAGCTGTCAACAAGATGTATAACGTCGTGTACCCACTCGGTGTTGTCATAATGCTCGTCTGTTGGGCTTACGGAATATTTAAAGACGGTATGTCGAGTATGTTTGACCTTACCGACAAGCACAGTATCGTGCGTTCGTGCCTTTCCCTTATTGTGGGCTTAACGCTCTTGAGCCTTACGGGAAAGATACTTTCGGTTTTGATAAGTCTTTCAATGCAGTATACCGAGCTTATCACAATAAAAGTACCGCAAAGTCCGGTCAGTTTTGATGCGAATAGCATTTCATATTTATTATTCACCGGCATAATTAATATTATATTTCAGCTCAATGTTATACAGATAGCAGTCCTGCAGGGCATTTCACCGTTTTTCTTCGGATTTGCGGCGAGCGAGTCAACACGCAAGCTGACATTCAATTTCTTGAAGTCCTACGGCAAATGCTTGCTTGCGCCGATCGTGACAATAGCTTACACTATCTTTTCATCGTGGGCATTGGAAACTATGAGCGGCTGGAATATCATCAACGTAATAGTTATATTGATAGCCTGCGCCTCGACACAGAAAAGACTGCTGTCAGAACTGTTTGCATAGGAGGAAAAATATATGAAAAAAAGACTTACAGAGGATATAACGAGATATGATGAAAAGATGCGCTTGCGCTTCGATCTCACGACTCTCGGCAAAATAGCCGTGTCAGTAGGTGTGTGTGCGCTATCGTTTGCCGTGACAAGTCTGCTCGGTGTCGGCTTTATAATGTCATTCACCGTATCTCTGACACTCGGCATTATACTTTTTGCCCTGCTCGTTTCAATGATCGACGGAAGATGCACTCTTGCCTACGTCTTTTCTATGCTTCGGCAGTTTTTGTCCGGAGAAGCAAGGAAAAGCTACGCACACACCGATACAATTAATTCGGGCGGTTATCGAATATCACTTTTAAAGGAGGATGAAAACGAAGATGAAAAAGAATAATTCCGAACAAGCGGAAAAGGAAAAAAAGAATAAAAAAGCAGATCAGACCGTAAAGGTCAAAAAAAGCTCGCAAAGCTCCGTACCGTTTGAGGAATGGTATGACGAAACGGACATTTTCAAAATAAAGGGCAATACATACGCCCTTATATGCTCGTTTACAAACGCAGGGTATCTGTCAAAGACCGATACCGAAAAAGGACGTAAAAACCGTACATACGCACAGTTTTTGCGTGAGTTACCCACGTACATTCATTATCAAGAGATAATATATAACACGCCTGCGGACAACGAAAAATATGCCTCGTGTATAGCAAGCAAAAAGGACGGATATGAAAACGAATACGAAAAGGCGTTTTTCACCGTTCAAAACGGCTTTGCATCGGGAGTTGATCCCGACAGATCTGTGCAAAAGAGCCTCGCCGTACTGTCCGTTACCGTGCGTGATGACGAGTCGCCGCAAAGTAAGCTTTCCGATGCCGCCGTTCTTCTTAAAACCCACTTTGCGCAGATAGGAAGCGACGTGAGGATATTGTCACCGAGTGAAGTATTTTCAGAGCTTCGCCGCTGCTATGACCCTTTTTCTATCCCAATGCCGTCACTTCCGAGCGACCTGTACCGACGTGGGCTTACGGAAAAAGATATTATTATGTGCGGAGATGTTATATATAACCCACGTTACGTTCAGTTAGGGCTGAACTATGCAAGAGTTTACGCATTCAGCGCATACGGTGCGGAGATAGACGATTCTCTGTTATACAGCATCGTCAATAACCGTCTTGACCTTTACTTATGCAAGCACGTCGAGCGCATCGGCAAAAACGATGCACTCAAACGCTTGCGCAAGCAATACGACGAGCTTATGGCACGCTTTGAAATGCGAAAGGAAAAAAACAAGCCTATCCCCGGTGCGCTCAAGCGTTCCATAGCAGGGTGCGAGGAGCTTGAAAAAAGGCTTGACGAGGGCGAAGAATTTATACTGCAGACCATATACATTACCGTTTACGCAAGAAGCACAGAACAGCTTGAAGCCGACTGCGACCGTCTGCAGGCGATCGTGTCAGCCACGGGCAACACGCTGAAGCCCATTACCGTTGATATTGCAAAAGCATTTGATTCAACGCTCCCCCTCGGTGTCGATATGCTTCAAAGACACAGAATACTTCTGTCGGGCGAAGCCTCCTACGCTATGCCCTTTTCATACGAAAGCTGCTTTGATAATTCGGGATTTTTCTACGGATATAACTTCCACAATTCAGAGCCGGTCATCATAAACCGCAAGGCTGACAAATCATCTCACGGATTTGTATTCGGCACAACGGGAAGCGGTAAGGGTATGTGGGTAAAAAATGAAATATCAAACGTGCTTTATCAGCCCTTTTGTAAAAACGATGAGGTCATTTGTATTGATGCTTCGGGTGAATATATTCCGCTTTGTAACGCTGTCGGCGGCAAGGTAATAGATCTGACTGCAAACGGACAGACACACTTGAATCCCCTGCACGTAACAAAAGAACAGCGCAAGGCAGGACGTGACGGTGCTGTATCGAGGATAAGCCCGTTTATAGCTCTCTTATCAGAGCTTAAAGGCGAGAGTCTGACGGCTATGGAAAAAGGCATCGTTGACGAGCTTTCTTTGTCTGTCCTGCAGGACAAAAAACCGACACTCAACGCTTTTTACGAAGCGCTTGCATCAAAGGCTGAAGCATTACACGAAGCCAAAACGATGTCAGCGTGGCTTAAACGCTACGTCGAAGGCTCGGTAACACTCTTTTCGGGAGTTGATACAGACGAGGATATAGAAGCACGTATGACCGTGTTTTCTATCAAAAGCTTGCCCGACGAGCTTCGGGGTGCGGCTATGCTTGCCTGTCTTGACCGCATCGAGCGCCGCATTATGGAAAATAACAAAAAGGGTAAATGGACGTGGTTGTATATTGAGGAAATGCACCGCTACTTCACGGCGGGCAATCCGTTTGCCGCTGAACGCTTTGCACAGTTCTACGCAGAGGTCAGAAAGTTCGGCGGTATCATAACGGGTATAACACAGCTCCCTAAAACCGTCATTCGTGACAAGAACGGTGAGGCGATGCTCTCAAACTCTCGCTTTGTCACCCTCGGCGAGCTTGACGAGGCAAATATAACGGCTCTGCGTGAGCTGTACGCTCTGAACGACGAGCAAAAGCACCTTTTATCCTCTCCGCAGTTAGGTCAGTACATACTGCGCCACCATAATTCCCCTATATCAATTAAAATGGTATATCCGTCGGGAAATGCGCTTTATAACCTTTTCTCAACGTCATTTTCGGAGATGATAAACGGTGACGGTGATGCCTTATGAAAAGAGAGAGTAAAAACGCCGTAAGCGGCAAAAGCGACTATGCCTTTTTATGGGGCTTATTCATTCCTCTTTTGTTTGCGCTTTTATCACTTCTCTGTATTTGGTCGTATTACTCCTGCTTAATATCGGGCAAGCTTGACGGCTACGGCGGTATGGGGCTTTCTGTTTGGTTGGTATCGATATTCTCAACGCCGCTTTGCAGTATATCACCGCCGCTGTTGTCGTATATGGCGGATAAGCTTCCGTTAATACTCATAAGCGCCTTTTTCGGTGCTGTTATATGGGCTGCTTCCGCATTCAAAAGCCGTGGAAACTTTAAAAAGGTTGAGCACGGAAGCACACACTGGGCTACAAAAAAGGAGTTGAAGCCGTTTAAAACAGTCGGGCGCAATATGCCGCTTGCCGAGGGCGTGTATCTTACCGATGAAGCAAAGCCCGCCAACCGTAACGTGTTTGTTTTAGCCGCCCCCGGAGGCGGTAAGACCTTTAACGTCATTATCCCCGGCATTGAAGCTGTCAGCCGACAGGGAGAAGGACAAGGCAGCTTTATATGCACAGATACAAAGGGTGCGCTTTACCGTGACACGTCAAAAATGGTAAGGCAAAGAGGACTTAAAACGTATCTGTTGAATTTATCAGACCCGTGGTTTTCACACAGATACAATCCGCTTGATAATGTTCACCCGGAACGTCGGGAAAACGAAATATCAAAGCTTGCTTTAGCCTATACGAAGAACGTGCGTGACGAGGAAGCAGGGGCAGGGGATGCCGTATGGGAGGACACGTTCAAGGAGCTTTTATGTGCTGTTTGGAAATATCAGTTTGATTATAAATACAATCCCGTAACAGGACAAGATGAATCACGTGCTATGTGGCGGACAGCCGAGCTTATAAAAGGCTTGAGGCTGAACGACAGAGGACAGATAGATGCAGAGTGCGAGTTTTCAATGATAATCGATGCCGTACGTGCGCAAAACCCGCTTCACTCGTCTGTCACAAGCTTTGACTTTGTAATGTCGGGAGCTGCCGAAACGGTCGCCTCCGTCATATTCACCGCAGGAAGCAAGATAAGTATATTTACTTATTCGGAAATAGAGTCGTTGACACGGTGTAACGATATTCCCATTGACGATATAGTTCAGACACCGTCGGCGGTATATATAAACTACGAAATAGGAAGTGCTTACAAGGCTATAGCCGCACTTTTTATCGAGCAGCTTTTTGCCTCCGCTTACTATATTGCCGAAACGAAATATGCAGGAACGCTTCCGAAGCCTTTAAAAATGTTCCTCGACGAATTACCGAACATCTGCCGTGTGTATTCCCTGCCGGAACGAGCCTCTACAAGCCGTTCGTATAACATCGATCTTATTATCGCCGTACAATCGATGCAGCAGCTTAAAAAGATGTTTCGTGATGCCGAAAATACACTTATGAATAACTGTGTCACGCACATTTATCTCGGCACGGGCGAAAATGATGCCTTAAAGCAAATTTCCGAAGCGCTCGGAAAGACCACGACATTTGAGATGTCGTCGTCACGCTCAACGTCAATATTGAATAACGGAAACAACAGTGATTCCGAACGCAGTATAGGGCGTGAGCTTGCTTTCCCCTCGGAAATATATTCAATGTCCGGGGAGTTTGCTATCGTTAAAATGCAGCATCACCAACCGATATTTGCAAAGAAATTTCAAACGCAAAAGCGGAAATACTACCCCCTTTTGGGCGGTCGAGGCTGCCCCGATAACAACAGAAGCATACATACGGATATGAAAAGATACAGAATGATGAACGAAGCCGAGTATATCGCCGAAAAGCAAGAAAGGCTTAAAAAATTCACACCTTAACAGAAAGGAAACAAAGTAATGTTAGACAGAACAAAACCCATAACAAGCGGTGATATATCCACCCTCACCGCAGAGCTTCGAGCCGTAACAGAAGAAAAAGAAACGCTTCAAAGACAAGCCGCACAAAGCACGGTGAAGCTTTCCGCAAGACAAAAGGCGGAGCTTGATGAAAAAATACAATCACTTGAAGATACCGCATTGAGCCTTGAAAAAGACCTTGCATACGCTGTTGACTATGTCAATAAGAACGGGAGCGAATACGGTATATTTCAGAGTGAAATGGCACAGCCCCTTTATGTGTGCCTCGGCACAGCTTACGGATATGCGGTATTTAAAGGACAGAACGGCGCATTTTACTTTGAAGAAGAAAACGGACAGGCAAAAGCCGACATCTGCGCCGATGATTCACTTTTGAGAAGCCTTGACGAGCTTCCCGAAGCCGAAAGAAAAATGATACTGCGCCGTATCTTTGAGGATTAGGAGGGAAAACGATGTTATCAAAGGATCACGAAACCGATATATCCGATGCCGAATTTTTAAGCAAGCTGCCAAGCGATCCTCGGCAAGCCTCAAGGGATTTTGTGTCGCAATACGGAAACGAAAAGCGTATGCACATAAATTATGCAAAACGCTATGTATACATATATTCCTTTATCCCCGGAAAGGACGGCGGTATATTAAACCTGCAGACCGTCACGTTCGGTCAGCTCGGGCGTGCAAGGGAGCTGTTCAAAAATGACGGCGAGGGGCTTTTAAAGCACTTGTCACAAATTTCACGAAATCATTTCACGGCATACGGTACACCCGAATTTTTGCAGGATATACAAGACTTTCTTTCCCTGCCTATGCAGATACGAGGCGAAGAAAAGGACATTATAAAAGCGTTATATGACATTGACGCAGGACTCGGTATATCCGGCAGTATCACCACAGCGGACAAAAAGGAAAAGCAGGAAGAGGTAAAGCCGCCGGCACAGATAGGCTATGCCGAAAGGCAAAAGCTTCTTTATACAAAGGTCGAGGACATTGTCAAGGGATTCCGTGAAAGCCCCGACAGTATTGCGGAATATCTGTTATTCGCAAGGCGCTTCAACCGATATTCACACAAGAATCTGCGCATTATATTCGCCCAAGACCGCAACGCATCATTCGTCGAGTCCGCATCTTTTTTCAAAAAAGGTATGCCCGATTCAAACGGAAAGCCTCTGACGGACAAAAAGATATTTATTAAAAAGGGTGAACGTGCGCTGTATATATGGGCGCCCCGTGAGGTCAGATATGTTATGCACCCTAAATTCAATAAATACATAGCAGAGCGTTATTTAAGTGAAGATGACAGGGCAAAAGCATCAGCCGAGGCGTGGAAAAGCTCTGTCAGAACCGAGTTTTTGCTCGTTCCCGTATTTGATATATCACAGACCGATGCGCCGCCCGAAGTGTACCCGAAGATATTTAACTTTGTCGGCGAAAAGACACCCGAATGCACTGCGGCATACCGTGCGATATGCGAATATCTTGAAAAGGAGCTTAATTGCTCGGTCGAAATATGCGATATAGGCTCGATGAAAACGAGTGTCAGAGGATATTACTCACCGGACGAAAACGCCATAAAGCTTTCCGATATGCTGTCGGGAAATGAACTTTTGTCAACTGCTATTCACGAAGCGGCTCACGCAGAGCTTCACAGCGTAAGAACCGACAGAAGCACTTGCCAAAAGGAGCTTGAAGCCGATATGTACGCATTGATGCTTCAAGAAAAAATGGGTATTGAAATAACGGATTCACGCAAATCTCACCTTTCAGAGCATTACAACGCTTATATACAAGAGCTGCAGGAAAAGCTGAAAAGCGGCGAGGTGCTTGACATATCCGCCGACTGTCCTGCATTCAATAACGCCATACAGCGTTATCAAAAGCAGTCACCCGTAATCGATAAATATTTATCAAAGCATTTAAACCAAGCTGCAACGGTAAACAAAGCCGCCGAAGCGCAGGAAAGCCCACGGCAAGCACGACACAGCTCATACACTCAAAAGCGCACCCTTTGATATGAAAGAAAAGAATGTATCAAATAAGGAGCTTTTACACCTTTTAAACAACTGCATCGAGCACGAATGCGCCGACTGCCCTATTTCATCAAAGGGCAGAAGCTGTATTGACGAGCTTTTGAATATGGCACGTGACCGTATAACAGAGCTTGAAAGTACAAGCACCGAAAAAACTTAAAATATACAGAAAGGGGGCAGAAATATGAACGGCTCCGTCAGAATTCCGAATGATATATTACTGCTTCCCTTATCGGGCGCAGAGCTTAAAGTCTACGCCGTACTGTCGGCGCTTAACTTTGCATCGGGCGGTAAGTACGTTAAAATATCGCATAGCGCCATAGCATCACACACAGGCGTGAGCGTATCGAGTGTGCGCCGTGCCGTAGCTAAAATGGTGAAGCGTAATATACTCGGTGTTTGCCGTACCTACTCCGACGGCAAACGTATATCAGACCGTTACCGTGTACAAGCACATAAATGTACAAGTAAATATATATCACTTGATATGAACACCGTTTTCAAATATTCATCTGACAAGCTTTTGACATACGCAGGGCTTCTGATGCACGCAAACGCACACAAGACCTGTTACATATCCGAGCGTAAGCTCGCAAGGAAAATAGGCTTGAGCGTTCCGACCTTACGCAAATACACAAAGGAGCTTGAGCGTGAGGGCGTTATACAAAAGCACGAAAGATTTTACAAGAAAACAAAGCAGACAAAGGCACACCGCAGCTTTGCGTATGTCATCGGCAGAGGTGCAGAGATACTTAAATGTGCGCTTGAGGTAAAAAAGACACCCGCCGTTATATCAAGAATTTCAAGCCTTATGCGCCGAGCTTTCAAAAAAGCCTTACGCTTTTTATTCAGCCGTGTGCTCAAAAAAGAATATTTTTCAACCCCTCCCCCATAGGGGTGCTAAAAATTTGAACGATATATATTACCCACAAGAGATATTAAGCCCAAACAAAGAAGAAAGAAAAAGCTACATATTGTTCGTAAGTGTATAACTATACATAATTCCGTCATTTTGCACAAATCACCGTGCAAGATCGCACCGTGGCCAAGAGCTTGCGTTTGTATAGTATTGCCAAAAGCATATACAAAGATATACGTATCTCTTTGCTCGGCACGTTAGGTAACACCGTAGCTTGAATTTCGGCGCACGGAATATTTTTCGCCCGTTTTAAATTTCCGCCCTTTTTCCTTTTCTTTTTGTTTTGGCTAAAGAGATATTTTGAAACCTCAAAGGAGAACAACACCGTGACACACCCCGATACAGTTCAGTATATACCCATAGAGCTTATAGATACATTTCCGCATCACCCGTACGGTGTGCGTGACGATGACGATATGATAAAGCTTGTTCAAAGCATTGTAACATCGGGTATTACTTCGCCTCTGATACTGCGAAAAAAGCCCGACGGACGGTATACCCTCATATCAGGACACCGTCGGCGGCGTGCATCTGAAATACTGTCTTTGCCGACAGTTCCCGCACTTGTATATGATGATATATCAGATGATGAAGCCGTCGTGCTTATGGTCGACTCAAATTTAAGCCGTGAAAACCTACTGCCGAGCGAAAAGGCTTTTGCCTATAAAATGAAGCTTGAGGCTATGAAAAGGCAAGGAAAAAGAAACGATTTAACTTCTGTTCCATTGGAACAGAAGTTAGATAGTTCAACTTCGTGCCAACTTGGCACGAAGTTAAGAACAGATCAACAAATAGCTGTTGAAAGCAAGGAAAGCGCACGGCAAATACAGAGGTATATCCGCTTGACCTATCTTATCCCGGAGCTTTTAAGCTTGGTTGATAAGGACAAGCTTAAATTTACCGTCGGTGTCGATCTTTCGTATCTGACCGAGGTACAGCAGAAAACCGTATTTGATGAAATGCAAAGGCAAGCCCGCACGCCGAGCATTAAGCAGTCACGTGCATTTAAACTGTTGTCGCAAGGCGGTAAGCTCGATACAAAAGAAATATCGGACATACTTTCATCGATGCGGCTTGATGACCGTGTATCGTTTCGGCTCTCCCCGAACGATCTTGAAAAGCTTAAAAACGAAAGCGGTCAAAGCTCTATGACAAGGTCGAAGCTTTTGCGCTCGTATCTCAAGGGCGGCGGCACGGTGTATTTGAATAATGACGTCGCAAAGGAGATATACGGCGTGCATACCGATATATCACGTGTCGGCAACCTCTTGAAGCTCACGGCAAACCGCTTGCGTGATATTTGCGAAAATCCCCTTATAGCAGACGTCTATAAAAACGAGGTGCTTGTTATAATCGAGGAAAACCGTGTGCTGCAAGACGAATTAAATGCGCTTCGGCGCAAGCTGACCGTATCACTTGAAAAGCTGAACGAAAGGACAAGGAAACTGAACAATGGCGATATTTAAAGCAATAACGGGAACGTCGGGCGGCATCGGCTATGCCACCCCGCAAAAATTAGAGGACTATTTGAAATACGAAACAAACGCACGTGGGAAAATACAGCTTGACGAATTCGGTGAGCCTGTCAAGCGTTCGGAGCACGTCACGGCAATAAACGCAACATCTGATATGTTTTCGGAGGATTGCCGTATGATCGGTGCAAGATTCAATACTTGTAACAAATTTCTGTCGCTGAAATACAAGCACTACGTGCAGGGCTTTCCCCCGGAGGATAACGAGCTTATGACAAGGGACAAGTGCCACGCTTTGGGTGTCGAGCTTGCAAATACCGTATGGCCCGATTTCCCCGTGCTTGTCGTAAGCCATTTTGAGCAAGCCGTCGACGGCACAGACAATTACCACTGGCACAACCATTTTATCGTATATAACTGTGCGGTCACCGACGGTCACAAGATAGACACAAAAAAAGATGCGTTAAACTGTCAAAAACGGTTTGTCGCTATGCAAGCCGAGGGAAACGGACTTACCCTGCGTGGGCTTGTATTGACACCCGACGGACTTATTCAAGGCTCGATGCGCCGTGATAAGATAGACCGTGCCGAACGGTATATCGAAAAGCGTGGACGTGCTAAAGGGGAAATAACCTTTATGACACAAAAGGCGGAGCTTCGTTTGGCTATATCGACCGCCGCCGCAAAGACACGGACTGTTGACGAGTTTTCCGAGTATTTGCAGTCTGTCTACGGCGTAAAAACAAAATTCACACGTGGGGCTATATCTTATCAGCACCCCGACAGATCAAACGAAAAAAATTCTTGGATTCGAGGAAATACCCTCGGAGAAGCCTACACAAAGGAGGGCGTTACAGATGCCATTAATAAACAGAGAAACAGGACTGCCGATCTCCTCGGAAGTGCCGAGGGAAGATATGAGCGTACCGCCGAATACGCAGAACGAAGAAATGTACCGTCAAGCAATGAAGAAGCTGCAGGACGAAGACCGGCAATTTCAGATGACGTCGCTGCAGAAAGATATGAAAGAATTCTTGCACGTCATAGAGAGCTTCTCGGAGCATCTGATGAAAACACAGAAAGAAACGTCAGAAAGTCTGATGAACAGAGAGGAAATGATACTTTCAGCCGTGCAGGATCTTCAGAACTCAAACGAGATACTAATAACGGCAATGCAAACGCAGATAAAGACAATAGGCAACAAGACAGCAACAGAAGCGGCGTTAAAGTTTGATGACTCGTGCCTGCGCATCATCAAACAGCGCACACGTGATCTTGAAAAATCCGAAAAGCGTATGGAGCTGCTTTTGGATAACTGCGAAAAGCGAATTAAAAAGGTAAGCCGCACGCCGCTTATGCTTACCTTATCCGTAGTCTTAAACCTTATACTTGCCGTTATTTTGGCAATTACACTATTGAAATAAACACAAAGGAGATTATTTATTATGATGTTACATTTAACCGATGAAGAAAGCGTAAACAGCTCCCTTGACCTCTGCTCGCAGGGCGCATGCTCGTCATTCCGCTTTCTTAAATGGCTGTACAGATACAGCAAGACAAAGACACAAGGAATCGATACCGAGCTTGAAAATGCCTGCAGCGCATTCAGAGGCGGGCACAGTGATACCGATACGGAAGCATCCCGACAGCTTATCACCGATCTTTCGGGAACAAACGATGCAAGACTTGACGGCAATTTCATATTTTTAGGCGACAGATCTGACTTATCGTATTTTTGGAAAAAAAGCGATGCAAAAAATCATACCGTGTTGCTTCAAAAGTACATAGATTCAATACCCGACGACGAACTGCGCCGCCGTGTTGTCGGAACAATGACAAAGGCACGTGTCGACGGTATTTTGAAATTTGACGGCGGCGAATATTCCTTGACAGAAAAGGGCAGACACATAATATTAAATTCGGATTTTGTGCTTGACCGTCTTCAAAAGGAATGTAAAGCCCTCGGTATTGCATCGACACCGCTTAATGACCGTGCAAAGGAAATGCGCAAAGCACGCATTGACGAAAAGCTTGAACAGCTCGGACTTACGGGAAAATTTGACAGCTGCGACGTTGTAACCGCAAACAGAAGCCGTCTTTTTATCAAAGAAGAACAGGGCGTACATACCTTTTACATACCGAATACACAGCGCCGTGTAACATTCGATATTCCGTCGAAATACGTTATACAGCTTGATGAAAAAACGTATGCCTTGTTTATCGAGCAGGACAAGGCATATACCGCCGTTATCGACGGCAAAAAGGACAGTATAAATTCAAATGAAATACTTAAAAGCTTTGAGGATAAAAACGAGCTTTTCGTCAAGCGTGCATCAGATGCCGAGAATATCGCAAAAAAGCAAGCATACGGCAATTTTAACGAGGATGATTTTATGTCGCTTGCCATAGCTAAAGCTTATTCAGATGCACAGCTTAAAGGAAA
>ERZ808032.90-NODE-90-length-13928-cov-3.869396_pt1 | contig 13928 bp, 5 predicted proteins | sample MGYA00380187_ERZ808032 | MGnify/ENA primary metagenome ERZ808032 (study PRJEB31490, sample SAMN06133378) | cow dung metagenome | isolation source: M10 | host: cow | place: China: Chengdu | collected 2015-05 ...
AAATTACATTGTCATTGTCACTCTTTGCGCCCAGCCAACCGCGTTGAGACACAAAGTTGTAAAGTTTACCATTCTCAAAATCTTCAATTTCTCTAACAACACATTTGGGCAGAGCAGCTATCTCCTCAGCAGTCATTGCCTTATTGTAAATTCTTACAGAATGAATAGTGCCGTTAAACACACCCCAATTAGTAGATGTGCTGTATTTCATGCCACCAAGATAGAACTTGGCGTTTTCTCCGTTATATGTACTTAAGGCTTTAACATAGTTTGCGGCCAATGGTTTTTCAGTTGCATTATCTGAATAGTAAGTAAACCCACCATTGTATACATATGCAATCTTCTTTGTTTGGTTAGAAGCAGCTACTGCAGAATAAAATGCTCCCGTGCCTCTAGAAATATAATGGCGCATCGCATTGCCTCCTATGCCCAGGCCCCAGATATCTTTATTCGTCGTATTTTCCTTGGTTACATCAGCTACAGCTGCAAACAAAAGAGAATGATTATTTGAGTTTGTAATATCCACCTCTGCAACGATGGTCATAGCACTCATTTCACGGATGGTTTTTGCATCCTCAGCAGAAAGTTCCTGAGGTGCAGTAATATTGGTGTAAGTCAGCACCGGAGTCTGTGCCCATGCCCCGAGCACTCCGAGGAGCATTGCGAATAAAAGTAATGTTTTCTTCATTGATATTGGTTAATTTATAGTTTGTTTCAATATGGTTCTTTGTCTATGTCCCATGGCAAGGACTATGGTGTAAACATGCAAAGTTCATGCCAGCACCACGAGGGGCGATGACATGAACCTTGTGTGTCTATTGCTTCTGCCTATATGCCGACAGATATGGGGTTGTAGGGGTAAAGTGATGGGTCATGGTATGTGTGTTGTGGTATATCGCGTGCAAAGGTACGCTTTTTTGTTGTAACTACCAAGGGATGAAGGAATAAAATGTATAAAATACACTTATTTTGTCCTGCATGTGCCACAGAACCTTATTCGACGACACAAAAAGGCGTATAAGACGACAGTGATAAGGACAAAACAGCGAACAGTGACATGAAGATGACACAAAGGTGACATGGAGGCAAAGTTGTTAGGATTTGCCGCCGGGGTGATAGTATCTTTGCACTGCGAAACAAAAATGGTGCACCCCGAAAGACGTGTCGCAACACATTATTAATTAATTTATTGTCTAACCCCTGCCGGAGCAATTGCTTGGTCCCGCTCTCCACCTCTGGCAGCAGAACACAGCAGGGAGAACGGGACAAAGCATTTATGGCTATTTCATATTCTTTGGCATTGCGCTACACCGTGCCTGGTGAGCCTAAGTCGGACAACAAAACCTATGCCGTGGCACAGGTCAGCGAGAAGCTCGATTTGCCAGCCATTGCCAAGCACATGGCAGGACACGACAACAAGTACAACAAGGGTGATATCATGGCAGTGGTGACACAGTTGAGTTCGTGCATCAAGGAGCAGCTGCTGTTGGGCAACAAGGTGGATCTGGGCGACCTGGGCTCGTTTGCTGTAACCTTGGCGAGCGATGGTGCCGACAATGCCGAGGCGTTCTCAACTTCTATGATAAAGAGGGTTAGGGTGCGCTGGTATCCCAGCAAGGCTCTGAACTCGCTGATAAACGAGGCTTCGTTCCAGTTTGTGGGCACTCGTGAGTCACAGCAGGAGGCTCGCAAGCAGGACCGTGAACGACTCAACTCCCTGGCGACAATAAAGCCTGGCATGGAAGCCCCCGACGACGCTCCAGAGAATGACGAACAGGGCGGACTGGGAGACTAAGCGTTTAACGATTAACGATTAACGAAGTGGTGAGGAGTGAGATGTGAGCGTTTAACGTTTAACGATTAACGATTAACGAAGTGGTGAGTTATGAGATGTGAGCTTTGAGCCACATATAGTAAACGGAAAGGTGAAAACGGAAAACTGCAAACTATCCACCCCCTCCGCTTCGCTCGTCCACCCTGTCTCAGGGGGACAGAGTAAACGGCAAACGGTTTCCTGCTAAGTCCTCTTCGTTAATCGTTAAACGTTAATCGTTAATCGTTAAACTCTCACCCCTCACAACTACTAACAATTAAAACAATTAAATTATGGAAAAGAAAAGTATTTGGAAAAGAATCATTGAGTTTACAATCACAGTGTTGACAGCAATAGCAACTACGTTTGGCGTGACATCGTGCATGGGAATAGCATAAGTCCAGATAGGTCATTAGACTGCTATATGCAGATGACCGATTTCGGATAACGGAACAGTTCTTGCTGTATTTATCAAAATAATAAATAATAATGTATATCGCACATATACTATGAGAAGGATTTCTCTGATAATCATTCACTGCTCTGGCGTCAAGCCAGGGCAGTTGTCATCTGCAAGGCAGATAGACACTTGGCATCGCAACCTGGGATGGGATGGCATAGGATATCACTATGTGATAAGGCGAGACGGGACTATAGAAAAAGGACGCCCGGAGACGGTGAAAGGGGCGCACTGCAAGGGGCATAACGCCCACTCGATAGGCGTGTGCTACGAGGGTGGGCTGGATTCCAGTGGCAAAGCGGCAGATACACGCACTGCAGCTCAGAGGGAGAGCCTGCGCTCACTGGTGAAGGAACTGCTGGAGAGGTATCCCAAGGCCCAGGTGTATGGGCACTGTCACTTCAACAAGTTCAAGGCCTGCCCTTGCTTCGATGTGAACGGAGAGAGATATGAGGTTTGAGTGGTTAACGTTTAACGATTAACGTTTAAGGTTTAACGATTAAAGAAGAGAGAGGCTATGAGCTATGAGCGTTTAACGATTAACGATTAAGGTTTAACGATTAAAGAAGAGAGAGGCTATGAGCAATGAGTGGTGAGATGTGAGCAATGAGCGTTTAACGATTAAAGAAGTGGTGAGGGGTGAGCTTTGAGCCACATATAGTAAACGGAAAGGTGAAAATGGAAAACGGCAAACTATCCACCCCCTCCGCGCTTCGCGCTCGTCCACCCTGTCTCAGGGGGACAGAGTAAATGGCAAACGGTTTCCTGCTCACTACTATTCGTTAATCGTTAAACGTTAATCGTTAATCGTTAAACGCTCACCCCTCACTCCTCACTCCTTAATCCCTAATCCCTAATCCCTAATCCCTAATCTCTAATCTCTAATCTCTCACCGCTCAATAAAAATGGGGGTGGGGAGGAGATTGTGCGGGGGAAAGTTTGCCGGTTTGTGTAAATTTTGTAAATTTGTGGCGTAATTGGCGAAATATCAGTAAAAAATAAATAACTAACTTAACTTAATCAGAATGAAGAAGACTTTTCTGACATTGGCTTTAGCTGCTTTGGCTTTGATGCCACAGGCTTTGCAGGCCAAGGTGGAGCATTTGTTGCCAAAACCGCAACAGATCACCGTGACTGAGGGTGCTGCACCATTTGCCTTGGGTGGCAGTGTTACCATTGCCTACAACGGCGGTGCACAGCAGTGTGAACTTCTGGAGGAGTTCTTCACCCAGAATGGTTGCATATTGGGCCAGGGTGGAACTACCGTTAGAGTCGACATTGTTGAAAGCATCGATGGCGCATACGACTATGAGTTGTACGGCTATGAGAACGAGGCCTACATGTTGAAGGTGACAAGCAGTGGTATCACCATCAGTGCCGTTACCAACACTGGTGTTATCCGTGCTGCACAGACTTTGGTGCAGCTGGCTGAGGGTTGGGATGGCAATGCTGCCATTGAGGCCCTGACAATGAAGGACTGGCCTGCATTCAAGCTGCGTGGATATATGCACGACGTGGGCCGCTCGTTCATCAGTGCCGACGAACTGGTGAAGCAGGTGGAACTGTTCTCGCGCTTCAAGGTGAATACCTTCCACTGGCACATGACCGAGAACCAGGCATGGCGCTTTGAGGTGAAGGCTTATCCCGAGCTGACATCAGCAGCCTCAATGACACGCTTTGCCGGTCAGTATTACACCCAGGAGGATTGCAAGAAGGTGTTGGCAGCTGCCAAGAAGCACGGCATGCTGGTGATACCAGAGATTGACATGCCTGGCCATAGCGCGGCTTTCGAGCGTGCCATGGGCTTCGGCATGCAGACCGAGGAGGGCAAGGCTGTGCTGAAGAAGGTGCTGGACGAAGTAGTAGAGGTATTTGCCGACGCCCCCTACATACACATCGGCGGTGACGAGGTGGCAACAACTGCTGCCTACCTGAACGAGATGATAGACTATGTGGAGAGCAAGGGCAAGAAGGTGGAGATATGGAACCCCATCAATGGCGTTGGCCAGGATGCCCTCCATGCCACCTATGCACAGATGTGGGGCACCCGCGGCTATCTTGCTTCGGGCAAGGCAAACATTGACAGCCGTTACAACTACACCAACCACTTTGACGTGTTTGCCGACCTGGTAGGTATCTACAAGAGCACCATATACTACAGCCAGAAGGGCACTCCCGAGGTGGCTGGCGCCGTATCGGGCTGCTGGAACGACCGCAAGGTGGCTGACGAGAAGGCCATCATGGCACAGAACAACGTGTGGGCAAATGTCATCGCTACTGCCGAGCGTGCATGGATAGGCGGTGGTAAGAAGTATATTGACAACGCAACAAACACCCCTGGCAGCTACAAGGCAAATCCTTATGGCGGTGGTGTGATGCTTCCAAACTCAGGCGAGGAGTACGAGGAGTTCAAGAGCTGGGAGACACGCTTCCTGTTCCACAAGGCAAACTCGCTGAAGAACGAGCCCATTCCCTATGTGAAGCAGACCAACGTGCGCTGGCGCATTACGGATGCCTTCCCCAACGGTGGAAGCGAGACAGCAGCCTTCGGTCCTGAGGCAGAAGGCAAGACTGCTTCTACGGAGATGCTTCCCGAGGTGTTCACACACGAGGGCAAGACATATTACACCGGTATAGCTACGGGTGCCGGCATATACCTGAGCCACACCTGGGGCAACAGCATCATCAATGCCTACTACGATGCCCCTGCCTTTAATCACACGGCCTATGCATGGACCTATGTCTACTCTCCAAAGGCACAGACCGTGGGAGCACAGATTGAGTTCCAGAACTATAGCCGTTCGGAGCAGGACGGTGCTGCACCTGCAGGTAAGTGGGACCACTTCGGTTCCAAGATCTGGATCAACGGCAAGGAGATTGCCTCCCCTGCATGGGACAATACCGGTGTGAGCATCAGCAGCAAGGAGGTGGAACTGAAGAACGAGAACTTCCCCGGACGTACACCCATCAAGGTGACTCTGAAGGAGGGCTGGAACAAGGTGTTCCTGAAACTGCCTTACTTTAACAAGGGCTACCGTCTGAAGAAGTGGATGTTCACCTGCGTGTTTACCGACACCGAGGGTAAGGATGCCGTGGAAGGACTTATCTACTCTCCCAACCAGTGCATGGACGAGGCTACGGAGATTGTTGCAGCCAAGGTTAGCGAGGTGAAGCGCCAGATGGGGCTGTATCTGAACGACAAGGTGGGCTGCTGGCCAGCATCACTGGGCGAATCATTGAACAGCAAGATTGCTGCCATTGAGGCAACATATTCAGAGAGCAAGACACATGCTGAGCGCGAGGCACAGGTGGCAGAGATTGAGGCTGCTGCTGTAGCAGTGCTGGCTTCGCTCACTGCTGAGAATATCAACAAGCCTGTGGCTGGAAAGACATACCGCATGTATACTCCCCAGCGCGATAGCAGATATCCCACCGGCAAGGGTGATGGCCAGGCTATCATCGGCGAGCAGAACCCTACTACCAACTCATCGGTGTGGAAGTTTACCGTTCGCAAAGATGGTTCATACGATATCCAAAACTTTCATGACCTGACCTACATCTCACCAGCAAGTGCAAATAACACTGCCCTGAACACGGTCAAGGCCGCTCCAAATGCCGGTTGGACAGTGAAGGCTGCCAGCGTGAAGGGTTTGGTGACCATAGTTAGCGGAAGCGCTCAGTTTAATCAGACAAAAAGCGCACAGAACTATCAGGTTTATAACTGGGGTAGCGGCACCAACACCGATGACACTGGTTGTATGTACCAGATTGAGGAGGTAACCGTGAATGCCGAAGAAGAGGGTGCAGGAGTCCCCGACGATGTTACCGCCCCTTTTAAGACTACCACTATCGTAAACGGAGAGTTTGCCAAGGGTACGGTGTGGTACACAATGCAGATTGGTGCTTCGCAGCACATAATCTCGGACAATGGCACAGCAGACAAGATTGCTCTGCAGACATCAAAGACTGACCTGAATGCTGCTGACCTGTGGTGCTTCGTAGGCAATGCGGAGAGCGGCTATAAGATCTACAACAAGCAGGCCGGTGCTACCAAGGTGCTGGCATCAAGCACAACAATGAACCCTTTGAGCGGCTATGGCGGCACAGGTGGCGCTACATATCCCACACTGCAGGCTGAGGCTTCGCTGCCCGAGGGCTATGTGGGAGCATGGGACCTGCAGGTTTCGGACGAGCTGGCAGATACCGAAGGCTACTTCCTGATTTTGCACGGCACACAGTATGCTGTGAACAATTTCGGCAATGTTGGCAACCTGGCCTTCTGGGCAGAGGGCAAGGATGCAGGCTCTACCGTTACTTTTGCCTTTGCCGAGGCAACACTTGAGATCAATGCTGCCAACGGTGAATTCACCGCCAGCAATGCCAACAAGACCTGGCATTCGAAGTGGGAAAGCAACCAGCTGGAGGGCTTCTCGCTGGAGTTGAACGCCAACAACATGCAGGCAAGCAACGGCTACCTGAACATCTTCTCTGGCCAAACCCAGTCCTGCTCCATCACTCTGAAAGCTCCCGAGGGTGCTATAATATATGACTATGGCTTTGACTACGTAAACAGTGGCAGCGGCTATGAACTGACTCTCAGCGTTGACGGCAAGGACTACAAGACATCTGGAACAAAGAAGAGTCTGAAGGTGACAGATGGCGATGCACGCACTGCATCGTTCACCCAGAAGGGTCAGAACAGCGGCGTGACATACAGCAACTTCATGGTGACAGTACGCCGTTCAATGCAGGAGGCAGAACCCCAGTACGAGGTGTTCACCACCACTGCAACTTCGGTGCCTTACCGTATTCCTGCCATTGCAAAGGCAAAGAACGGCAACCTGATTGCCGTGGCTGACTATCGTCATAGCGGTGCCGACATTGGCATGGCAACGAATGGACGTATTGACATACACGGACGTATCAGTAAGGACAATGGCAAGACCTGGGGCGATGTGTTCCCCATCATTGAGGGTCAGGGTGCTGCAGCAGCACAGACCAACTCCATGTATGTTGCCTTTGGCGACCCCTGCCTGGTGGCTGACAGCGAGAGCGACAAGGTGATGCTGCTGACCTGCTCAGGCAACGTAAGCTTCCCCAACGGACAGCGCAACAACCACCAGGGTATTGCACGTTTCTACTCAGAGGACGGTGGCGAGAACTGGGGCACTCCAGTGGATATATCTGAAAGCATATATGAGCAGTTTGACCAGCGTGCCGATGGCGGTATCCGTTGCATGTTCATCGGTTCTGGCAAGATTTCACAGAGCAAGACAGTGAAGGTGGGCAGCCACTACCGTCTGTACTGCGCTCCTCTGGTGAAGCTGGCTAATGGTGCCAATGTGAACTTCGTGCTCTACTCCGACGACTTCGGAGGCACATGGAAGGTGCTTGGCGGTGTGGAGAACAGTCCCATACCCAGCGGAGGTGACGAGCCCAAGGCAGACGAACTGCCCGACGGCAGCATTCTGATAAGCTCTCGTACAAGCGGTGGCCGTATCTACAACATATATACCTTCACCGATGTAGCAAAGGGTGAAGGCAGCTGGGGCGCTGCTGCCTGGTCGAACGCCAGCAACAACGGTACTGTGGCAACAAGCAACTCTACCAATGGCGAAATAATCTTCCTGCCCGTGAAGCGTGTGGGGGACCAGAAGAAGATGTACATGATGCTGCAGTCTGTACCTCTGGGCAGCGGACGTGCCAATGTAGGTATCTACTACAAGGCTCTGGAGAGCCTGAGAGACTTTGCCGCTCCCGACAGCATTGCCAAGGACTGGGACGGACGCCATCAGTCAAGCTTCCTCGGTTCTGCATACTCAACAATGTGCTGGCAGGCTGACAACACCTTGGCCTTCCTCTATGAGGAGGAGACACACTGCAATACCAGCCGTGGTGGCTATACCATAGTATATAAGAACTACTCTATAGAGCAGATTACCGACAGTGCATTTACATACGATGCTTCTTCAAAGGCAGAGGATGTGGTAAAGGCAGGTATTGACAGTCGTAAGATTCAGGCTGGCGAAGGCAAGTATGTTGGCGAATACAAGGCTTCTTCTGTTGCTACTGTTGATGAGGCCGTTGAGGCTTACAAGACAGCACCAAGTGCCGAGAACTATGTAGCAATCAACAAGGCTTTGGCTTCGGCTGACCGTATTGAGGTTGAGGAAGGTCAGATGTATCGTCTGCGCAATATCAGCAGAGACAATGCTACTTTGTATCTTGCTCCTGCAGACACTCGTTTCACTGCTGCTAAAAGTAATGTGGTGAATGCCGATCAGGTGTTTGCTTTCGTTCCTGCTACCAACGAGGGCGAGTTCTATATGTACAATCCCAACTACAACCTGTATCTTGGCAAACTGGTTGCAACAGAGACCCAGCCCGTGGTGATGAGCACCACAGAGAATGCCGGTACATGGAAGTTTGAGAGCAAGCCCAGTGGTGAGAGCAAGGTAATAAATGTTAACCGCGAGAGTGGTGGTAACGATGGCTTGCATCTTGCCGGCGACTGCCAGCGTCTGGTGCCCTGGACAAGTGGTGCTGAAGCATCTCAGTGGTTCATTGAATTGGTTAAGGAAGTGCCTGCTGTAGTACCCGCCGAGGGTTATGTAACCGCTAATCTGCCCTTCGCCGTTAAGTTGCCTCAGGGACTGGTTGCCTATAAGGCGGTAGCTCCAGCAATGGTGAACGATGTGATGTGCATGTATATTGAAGAACTGGGCACTGAGGTGGTTCCTGCCAATACTCCTGTTGTGCTTGCTGGCGAGGCTGGTGTGCATATGTTGCAGTTCGTGAATTTGCCTGCTGCTGCAACAGCTGACACAGAACAGGGTTGGAAGGGTACATTGCGTGCCACCACTTTGCAGGAGGAGTTCTTTGCTCTGCAGGGAGACCAGTTTGTGAAGACTACAGGCAGCATTGCTGCCAACAAGGCCTACTATATTGGTGATGTTGACGTAGAGGCAATGCCTATTTCCCTGGAAGATGGTACCGAGACTGGCATAGATGAACTGGAAGGTGAAAACGGAAGTGTGAAAACCGAGGTTTATGACCTGAGCGGCCGCCGTGTGGCAAAGCCTGTAAGCGGCATTTATGTGGTTGACGGCAAGAAGGTGCTGGTAAAGTAAGGAAACAGAAAGCTTTATGATATGCCCCTTCCCTCGAATAGTGGGAGGGGGCATTGACTTTTGAAGGAGTGGGAGGTCTGGAGATGACCGTTTTGTGAAAAAAAGGAGATACAGAAATGACTATACTTAAACGTGTGAGGACAGTGTTGCGCTGGGTGGTGGGGACGTTCTTCGTTTCCTCAATACTGGCGGTGACAGTGTATCGCTGGGCACCGGTGCCTGTGACACCCTTGATGCTGATACGCTGCTGCCAACAGATGCTGAGGGGAGAGAAGATACGGCTGAAGCATCATTGGGTGGATATAGACAAGGGTATAGCGCCAGACCTTGTGCTGGCGGTAGTGGCAAGTGAAGACCAGCGTTTTACGACACACCACGGCTTTGACTTTGATGCAATATCCAAGGCATGGGACGAACGCGTGGAGGGCAAAAGAAGGCGTGGCGCAAGTACAATATCACAGCAGACCGCCAAGAATGTGTTCCTGTGGCCAGGGGGAGGATGGCTGAGGAAGGGACTGGAGGTGTATTTTACAATACTGATAGAACTGGCCTGGGACAAGGAAAGGATAATGGAGGTGTACCTCAACAGTATAGAGATGGGAGACGGAATTTATGGTGCCGATGCCGTGGCGTGGCAGCATTTCGGCAGGGGGGCGGACCGCCTGACGCGTGCCAACTGTGCCCTGATTGCGGCAACGCTGCCAAATCCGATAAAATACAGTTCTAAGAATCCTTCAAGATACATGCTCAAGAGACAGACGCAAATCTTGAAACAGATGAGAAACCTGGGACGGGTGGAACTGAATTGACCATTGGGAACAGACATTCGGGATAAAGACCTAGGTTACCAAGGGACTCTTAGGGTCTTTTTTCGCTTAAGATGCTTTTTTGTAACGTAGACTTTGCAATTTGTGGAAAAAAGTGTATCTTTGTCTGCGTAATTATATATGTTAGTAGCATGTTGAAGACTCTTTTCAGAACGCACCAGTACTTGTTGGAGCATTTGGGCGAACCTATACGGAGGTCGCTGATGGATGAAATAAATTGGCGCGATCGTCTTATTGGCATCAAGGGCAGCCGTGGAGTGGGAAAGACAACTTTCCTGTTGCAGTATGCCAAAGAGAACTTCTCTCCAAAGGATACGCGATGCCTTTATGTCAACATGAACAGCTTCTTCTTCCAGACGTACAGCCTGACGAAGTTTGCTGGCGAGTTCTATAAGGCTGGTGGCCAGGTGTTGCTGATAGACCAGATTTTCAAACTGCCTAACTGGAGCCACCTGCTGCATGAGTGCTATGAGAAATATCCTTTGCTGCGCATAGTGTTTACAGGCAGTACGGTGATGAGGCTTAAGGATGAGAATCCCGAACTGAACGGTATATGCCACAGTTATAGCCTGAGAGGATTTTCCTTTAGAGAGTTCCTTAACCTGAAAGCGGGTATGGATATAAGGCCATATACCTTGAGGGAACTGGAAAACAGACACGAACGCATTGCCAAGGAGGTGTGCGAGAAATGTAATCCCTTGGAGTATTTTGAGGCATACCTGCATCATGGATATTACCCCTTCTTCCTGGAGAAGAGAAACTTCAGCGAGAATCTGCTAAAGGTAATGAACATGATGATAGAGGTGGACATACTGTTGATAAACCAGATGGAACAGAAGAACCTGAGCAGAATAAAGATGCTGTTCTTCCATTTGGCAACCCGGGGTACGGGAGCACCCAATGTGAGCCAGCTGGCAACGGATGTGCAGACTTCAAGAACGACGATAATGAACTACATAAAGTTCTTGGCCGATGCCCGGCTGCTGAATATGATCTACAGAAAGGGCGATGACCAGACGAAGAAGCCTGTGAGGGTGATGCTGAACAATACCAACCTGATGTATGTGATGATGCCAGGCAAGGTGAACAGGCATGAGCTGATGGAGACTTTCTTCCAAAACGCTGTCTGGGGAAAGCATAAGGTGAAGGTGGCAGACAGAATAGGGACATTCCTGTTGGACGACAAATACCGATATAGAATAATGGACAGCATACCGAAACGCAAGTCGACAGATGTGGTGTATGTAAATCCTGACATTGCCGTGGGTGCAGAGCAGGAAATGCCGCTTTGGATGTTTGGACTGATGTATTGAGGGAAAACAGGAAGTGCGAGATAACCTTGGGTGCCATGGGGGGGAGCCTGAGACTCTATAGGACCCGGAAGCAAGTCCTATTTGACAAATAAAGATAAAACAATTATTAACCGTAGCCGGGCTGTGGCCTGGCAATAAAACAAGAATAACAATGGCAAAAGAAAAGAAATTTGTGACTTGGGACGGTAATACCTGTGCCGGACATGTGGCTTACATGTTCAGCGAGGTTGCTGCCATCTATCCCATCACTCCTTCGTCTCCAATGGCGGAGCATGTTGACGAGTGGGCTGCTCAGGGCAGAAAGAACCTGTTTGGCGATACTGTGCTGGTACAGGAAATGCAGTCAGAGGGCGGTGCAGCAGGTGCTGTGCATGGCTCTCTGCAGGCTGGTGCTCTGACATCGACATTCACTGCAAGCCAGGGTCTGCTGCTGATGATACCCAATATGTACAAGATTGCTGGTGAGCTGCTTCCCAGTGTGTTCCATGTAAGTGCACGTACCGTGGCTACTCACTCCTTGTGTATCTTTGGTGACCACAGTGACGTGATGGCTTGCCGCCAGACTGGTTTCGCAATGCTGGCAGAGGGCAGTGTGCAGGAGGTTATGGACCTGAGTGCAGTGGCTCATCTGGCTTCTATCGAGGCCCGTGTGCCTTTCATCAACTTCTTCGACGGTTTCCGTACTTCTCACGAGTACCAGAAGGTTGAGCTGATTGAGGACGACGATGTTCGCGACCTGGTGGACATGAAGGCAGTGAGCGAGTTCCGCTCTCGTGCTCTGACTCCCGAGAAGCCTATGGCTAAGGGTATGGCAGAGAACCCCGAGACTTTCTTCGCACACAGAGAGAGCTGCAACCGCTACTATGATGCTGTTCCTGGCATCGTGGAGAAGTACATGGCTGCCATCAGCGAGCGTACTGGCCGCAAGTACGACCTGTTTACATACTATGGTGCAGAGGATGCAGAGAACATCATCATCCTGATGGGTTCTGCCACCGAGGCTGCACGTGAGGCTATAGACTATGCAAATGCCAACGGCAAGAAGTATGGTATGGTGAGCGTTCACCTGTATCGTCCCTTCTCTGTGAAGCACCTGCTGAAGGCTGTGCCTGCAAGCTGCAAGCGCATTGCCGTACTGGACCGTACAAAGGAACCTGGCAGCAATGGCGAACCTCTGTTGCTGGACGTGAAGGATGCTTTCTATGGCGTAGAGAATGCTCCCTTGATCGTTGGCGGCCGCTATGGCCTGGGCAGTGCCGACGTTACTCCCACCATGATTCTGGGTGTGTTCGAGAACCTCGAGCTGCCTATGCCCAAGGACCACTTCACCGTGGGTATCGTGGACGACCTCACCTTCACCTCTCTGCCCAAGAAGGAAGAGATGGCTTTGGGTGGCAAGGGCATCTTCGAAGCCAAGTTCTTCGGTCTGGGTGCTGACGGAACCGTAGGTGCCAACAAGAACTCAGTAAAGATTATCGGTGACAACACCGACAAGTATTGCCAGGCATACTTCTCTTACGACTCTAAGAAGTCTGGAGGTTTCACCTGCTCACACCTGCGTTTCGGTGACACCCCCATCCGTTCTACCTATCAGATCAAGACCCCCAATTTCGTGGCTTGCCACGTTCAGGCTTATCTGCGCATGTACGATGTGCTTCGCGGTTTGCAGCCCGGCGGTCAGTTCCTGCTCAATACCATTTTCGAGGGTGAGGAACTGGTGAACTTCATTCCCAACAATCTGAAGAAGTACTTCGCCGAGAAGAACATCACCGTTTATTATATCAATGCAACCAAGATTGCTCAGGAAATAGGTCTGGGCAACCGCACAAATACCATCCTCCAGTCTGCTTTCTTCCGCATCACCGAGGTTATCCCCGTAGAATTGGCTGTAGAGCAGATGAAGAAGGCCATTGTCAAGTCTTATGGCAAGAAGGGTCAGGACGTGGTAGACATGAACTTTGCTGCCGTAGACCGTGGTGGCGAGTACAAGATTCTGCCCGTAGATCCCGCTTGGGCAAATCTGCCTGCCGACGAGGCTCCTGCCAATGACGACCCCGCATTCATCAATAATCTGGTGCGTGTAATCAACGCACAGAACGGCGACCTTTTGCCCGTAAGCGCATACAAGGGCCTTGAAGACGGCACCTGGCAGCAGGGCACCTCTGCTTACGAGAAGCGTGGTGTGGCAGCTTTCGTTCCCCAGTGGAATGCCGAAAATTGTATCCAGTGTAACAAGTGTGCCTTTGTTTGCCCACATGCTGCTATCCGTCCTATCGTTATGACCGATGAGGAGTTGACTGGTTATCAGGGTGAGAGCATAGAAATGAAGGCTCCTGCTACAATGAAGGGTATGCACTTCGTAATTGCCGTTGATGAAAAGGACTG
>ERZ808032.91-NODE-91-length-13613-cov-3.612515_pt1 | contig 13613 bp, 12 predicted proteins | sample MGYA00380187_ERZ808032 | MGnify/ENA primary metagenome ERZ808032 (study PRJEB31490, sample SAMN06133378) | cow dung metagenome | isolation source: M10 | host: cow | place: China: Chengdu | collected 2015-05 ...
TGAATATCATCAATGAGAAGAACATCAACGTTTCGATATTTGTTTCTAAAATCATCAACCGTTCCAAGACCGAGCTTACCCTCTTGAAGAGCCGTTATCAGTTGGTTGGTGAACTCTTCACTTCTGATATACTCAATCTTCTTATAAGGAAAACGCTTTCTTATGTTGTTCTTGATTGCAAGCATAAGGTGGGTTTTGCCAACACCCGATGGGCCGTAAATAACAAGGGGGTTATAAACTATATTTGAGTTATCGGCAACGGCCAAAGAAGCAGCATGAGCAAAACGGTTGGTTGAGCCTACTATGAAGTTATCAAAGGTGAAAAAATCTTCAAATGAAAGACCTGCGCTATGCTCCTCGGCGTTTCTTATTTTCTCTTCGTTATCATCATAGATAATTTTAACAGGAACATCAATTCCCATAATCTTTTTGGTTTTCATTTCTATTAAGCGAAGATAGTTTTGTTCGATAATTCCTCTAAGCCATTCGTTTTCAACGGTTAAAACCAGCTGACCGTCAAGAGAAAGGGGAGATAAGGGACTTAAAAAGCAATTGAAAGCCGATTCGGTTATCTCCTGTTTGCATTCTTCGCATATTGCAGACCATATATCTTCTAAAGAATTTATAGCCATTTTTTTAACCATCCTTTATATATATATTATAATATTTAATATAATCTAAGTTAGTATACCATATATATATAAATTTTTCAACTTTTTTAATGCAAAAAGTTGCATAAATTTTTAAAGTTTTGCAAAATCTAAAAAAGGGTGATAAAAATGGCTCTGCGAACCGACCTTGCAATAGAAAAAAAGGAAATTAATGAAAATTTCGAAGAGGAAAAAATAACAAGAGAAAATATGGTTATAACAAGACATAAAAGAGAAGAGGAAAGGTATGTAACGATAGAATTTTCATCCCTTTTTCATATAACCGATTATGATGAATTGCAAGAAGAAATTATAAATGCACTCGAGTTTGTTTTTGTCAAAAGGCACGAAAGCTTTTTGATTTCGGGCCTTGGAAATACCGATATAACCGCCGATGCGATAGGACCCTTAACGGCTAATAGAATTTTAGCAACAAGGCATATAATGGGGCAGTTTGCAAAGGAAAACGGACTTGAGAGTTTAAAAAGCGTTTCGGTTATAAGCCCGGGAGTGCTTGGCAAAACAGGAATAGAAACTGCCGAAATTTTGAAAGGGATTAAGGAAAAAACAAACCCCGAGGCAATGCTTGTGATAGATGCTCTGGCAAGCGGCAGTATTTCGAGGTTATATAATTGCATTCAAATAAGCAATAATGGGATAAGTCCTGGCTCGGGAGTTAAAAACAGCCGAAAGGAAATAAGTGAGAAAGTTTTCGGTGTTCCTGTTATAGCGGTTGGAGTGCCAACGGTTGTTGATGCTAAAACGATAACAAATAAAAATTATGATATGGTTTTAACTCCAAAGGACGCCGATATTTTAACCGAAAAAATGAGTGAGATTTTATCTCGTGCAATTAACATTTTTTTGCAGAAAGAAACCGATAGAGAAATAGTTTTGGCGTTGGTATAAAAGGAATAAAAAAAGCATAGATTTATTTGAGGAGATGAAACTATGCGAATAGGCGGTATTATTAGATTTTTTGTGGTTTGCATTGCTTGTTTTTCAATATTTTTATATAACGCCGCCGATATTTTTTCGGCCCAAAAAACACCCTTAAAAGAGGCCGAAGAAAAGGAAATTTTTATAGAAGAAGAGGAAGTTGAAGAGGTGGTTTCAACCCCTGAAAAACAGGAAGAAAAACCCGCCGAAAGCACCTCTTCTGTGGCCGTGTCGGCAGGGGCGGTTAAGGGAAAAATAATAGAAAAATATATCTCTCCCTATACCGCAAAGTTAAGCTATAACAATGTTTATGTTAAAAATTCTTCGGGACTTTCGGTTAACATAAAACAGTTATTAGAGGCATCTTTATCCTTTAAAATTAAGAAAAATGATGAGCCTCAGGTGCTTATAATGCATACCCACACAACTGAAACCTTTATGGATAAGGATACCGATGTTTATACCGAAAATTTCAAATCAAGGGACAGGGATAACTCGAAAAATATGGTTAAAATAGGGGAAACTGTTGCCGAGAAATTAAATGCTGCGGGCATTAAAACTCTCCACGATAAAACCCAACACGATTACCCTCAGTATACAGGCAGCTACACAAGGTCTGCCAAGACCGTTTCTTCATATTTAAAGCAGTATCCGAGCATAAAAATTGTTCTCGATTTGCATAGAGATGCCGTATCCTCAGGGGAAAGCGATAAGATTAAGCTTGCAACCAAAATAAAGGGCAAAAAAGCGGCTCAGGTTATGCTTGTTATGGGCTCTCAATCGGGCTCGGTAACAAACTATCCAAATTGGCAGGAAAATTTAAAATTAGCCCTAAAGCTTCAACAGGTTTTAGAGGTTAAATATCCAACACTCGCCCGTCCCTTAAGTCTTGTTTCAAAAAATTATAATCAAAGCTTAACAAAGGGCTCCCTTTTAATAGAATTCGGCACCGATGCAAACTCTCTTGAGGAGGCGGTTTATTCGGCCGAGATGGTTGGGGAAGCCTTGGCTAGTTTACTTAATACAGAAGGATGAAAATGAAACTTTATTTTAAAACTTTATATATTTCCTCGGTGGTTATTTTTTGCCTTTTATTCGGCTTTATCGGAATAGCAAAGGCTTATGAAAATATCCGCCTTGTCGGGTTTGGGGAATACCGAAGCGCCATTGAAATAGAGGATGGAAAGCTTAAAATATTTGATATGGAAATAGTTTTGGATTGACATTCCTTTTATTTCTTATTAAAATGGGTTTAAAAGAGGAGGAATGAATATGGCTAAGATTTTCAGTTCAGCCGAACAGCTTGTTGGCTCAACTCCGCTCATTAGACTTAAAAAAATAGAAAAAGCCTTTTCATCTAAGGCTCAAATAATTGCAAAGCTTGAAAGCTTTAATATAGCAGGCTCTTCTAAGGATAGAGTTGCCCTTTCTATGCTTAATGAGGCCGAAAGCAAAGGCAAACTAAAAGAAGGCTCGGTTATTATCGAGCCAACCTCGGGAAACACGGGGATAGGTCTTGCTATGGTTTCGGCGGCAAGGGGATATAGGCTTATAATTGTTATGCCTGAGAATATGTCGGATGAAAGAAAAAAGCTAATCGCCGCTTTTGGCGCTGAGCTTATTTTAACCGATGCTTCAAAGGGTATGGCAGGCGCTATTGAAAAGGCTGAGGAGTTAGAAAAGAAAATAGAGGGCAGTATAATTGCGGGGCAGTTTTATAACCCTGCAAACCCCAAGGCTCATTTCGAAACAACCGGCCCTGAAATTTGGCAAGATACCGATGGCGAGGTTGATATTTTCGTTGCAGGGGTTGGAACAGGCGGAACTATTTCGGGCGTTGGCGAATTTTTAAAGAGCAAAAATAAAGATATTAAAATAGTTGCGGTAGAGCCTGAAAGCTCTCCCTTCTTGTCAAAGGGTATAAAAGGCCATCATAAAATCCAGGGCATAGGAGCAGGCTTTGTTCCAAAAACCTTAAACACCGAAATTTATGATGAAATTATAACCGTTTCGGATGAGGATGCCATGAGAATGGGCAGAGAAATCGCAAGAAAAGAGGGAATACTGGTTGGAATTTCCTCGGGGGCTGCTCTCTTTGCGGCAACAAAAATCGCAATGCTTGAAGAAAATAAGGATAAAAAAATAGTGGTGCTTCTCCCCGATACAGGCGACCGCTACCTATCAACCGAAATGTTTTAAAAAAAGAAAGCCAAGCGAAAGCTTGGCTTTTAATTATTTATTAACCTTTTTATCAATTTCCTTTGCGGCGTTTTCAAGGTAATCGGCCTTGAAAAGCTCGAAATCGCCATTGTCAACAAGAGTTGCAAGAGAGGTGTCAATCGGCATTTTTCCGAGCAGGTCAACACCAAGCTCCTCTGCTACCGATTCACTGCCCGAGCCAAAGATATGAAATTCTTTTTTGCAATCGGGGCAAACAACATAGCTCATGTTTTCAACAATTCCAAGAACGGGAATATTCATCATCTCAGCCATATTATAGGCCTTTTTAACAATGAGCGATACCAAATCCTGAGGCGAGGTAACGATAACTGCGCCATCAAGCGGAATGCTTTGGAAAACGGTCAAGGGAACATCGCCGGTGCCTGGAGGACAGTCGATAAATAAATAATCAAGGTCTCCCCAAACAACATCCTTCCAAAACTGCTTAACAACACCCGCAATAACAGGGCCTCTCCAAATAACAGGGCTATCGGCCTCTTCGAGCATAAGGTTAACCGACATAATTTTAATACCTGTTTTGGTTTCGGCAGGCAAAATGCCGAGTTCGTTTTGCATAGCACGGGACTTAATACCAAAGGTTTTTGGAATAGAGGGGCCTGTTATATCGGCGTCAAGTATTCCCACCTTATATCCCATACGGCTCATAAGAACGGCAAGAGAAGAGGTAACAAGAGATTTTCCAACTCCGCCCTTTCCGCTAACAACGCCGATGATATGTTTAATGTTATTGTATTCTCCGGTTGGCTCGATAAGGCTCTGAGGGTCATGCCCTGAGCAGCTTTTGGAGCAAGAAGAGCAATTGCCCGAGCAACCTGTTGTTTTTTCTTCAGCCATTTTAAAATCACCTTTCAAAAGATAAACTAATATGAAACTATTATACCCCTAAATTCTCAAAAAGGCAATGGTCAAACCCACAAAAAATATTTTTTTATAAGACATAATTCTATCATTTTTTCAGAATTTTTATCATATAATTTTCTTAAAGAAAGGCAAATTTTGCCCAAAAAGAAAGGTGAGAGAAATATGGATGGTTTTTGTCCTGAAGGATGGAAAACAAACGGGGGTAAAGCAATAAAATTTACCTCGGCAGATTTAGCAGAAGCAAAGGTTCAGGAAACGGTGCTTGAAGCACCTGTTGTTATGTGCGATTCGGCGCATAATCTTATTGTTAATCTTGGCTGTATGAAGGGAATTATACCTCGGGTTGAGGGTGCGGTTGGAATTGAGGAAGGCTCAACCAGAGATATTGCTTTAATTTCAAGGGTTGGAAAAACTGTTTGCTTTGTTGTAACGGCAATTACTGCCGATGAAGAGGGCAGACCCTATGCTCTTTTATCGAGAAGAATCGCCCAAGAAAAATGCAAGGATTATATACTCCAAAATAAAAAATGCGGCGATGTTCTGGATGCAAGGGTTACCCATCTTGAAAGCTTTGGCGCATTTTGCGATATAGGCTGCGGAAATATTGCGCTTCTTCCGATAGATTCGATTTCGGTATCGAGAATTTCCCATCCAAAAGATAGATTTTATGTTGGCGAAAGGATAAAGGTTGTTATAAAAAGCATTTCGGATGACCTGAAAATAACCCTTTCCCATAAAGAGCTTCTTGGCACCTGGGAAGAAAATGCCGAGCTTTTCTCGGCGGGGCAAACCGTAACGGGAGTTATAAGAAGTGTTGAGGATTACGGTGTTTTTGTTGAAATAACCCCCAACCTTGCAGGCCTTGCTGAGCCAAAGGGAGATGTTTATGTTGGCCAACAGGCAAGTGTTTATATAAAAAGCATTATAAGAGAGAAAATGAAAATAAAGCTTATAATAATTGATAGCTTTGATACAGGCTTTTTACCCGAAATCAAGTATTTCTATAAGGGAGAAAATATGAGCGAATGGGATTATTCCCCTGAGTCCTGCCAAAAAAGAATAACAACTAAATTTTGCGGATAAAAAAGAACACTCGAAAGGTAGGGTTTCCTAAAGACAGTTTTCAATAAAGAAAGTAGAATACGACAAAACAACTCCCGAAAAAGAATTTATTTTATCTTTTTCGGGAGTTGTTTTGTTGTCGATATATTGCTGTGCAATTCGATATTTTTTCCTGATGGAAAAATCGATATATTCACCTATTGGTAAATTCGATATGATATAAATCTTTTCACGCCCGCAGGACATATCGAGTGCGGAGCACATATCGAACACCGCAGGCGTATATCGAAAATCCTGTTAGGGATTTATATCGATGCCCTGTGTCCTTTAGAACACAGGGCAAAAGAGCGTTCTTTTATATTAGATATAATCCCGATTTTAAAAGAGCAAAGCGGTTATCCGAAACCTTAACATACTGATAAACAGGCTCTTCAAATTCCTCAAAATCGAAAACGTTATAGGTATTGAGGTTGATTTCGGTAAGCTTTTTGGAGCCATAATTACTAACCATAACCTTATCGCCATCCAAAAACAAATCACGAGGCTTATCAAAGGGAGAACGGTTGCCGCCAATTCTAAGCTCCTCTCGCATTGTTGCGAGGTTGAAGCGAAGAAGGGCGTTCTTCTCAGAATAGCAAACCCAAAGGGCGTTGTTATGAAGAATAACATCGTTTGGTGCACTTTGGCGGTAGCAAAGGTTTCCTGTCCAAATAGGCATACCATCGGTATCGAGCAGCTGGGCGTTGCCCTTAGGGTCCAGAAGAAATACCTTTCCGCTCGGCAAAAGAATGGATTTGACCATTATATAATTATTGCAAAACATAAGGGCTGATTTATAGTTGCTCCCGAATTTTGTTATTAAATACATATTCTTGGCAATATCGGTTAGCTTTCCTGTATCAAAGGAAAGCATTTTATATGCAACAACTATATCATCATTAACGAAATCCTTGAGATAGGAAAAGATTATGCCGTTTTGCATTGGCAAAATCTCAAAAACCTCGCCTGAAAAAACTTCTTTCATTATATAACTCCTATAAGTTTATTGCGCCCTTTTCGAGCATTTTTTGGGCAGCTAAAAGCACGCCCGCTTTAGCGCTATGGAAATTAAGACCGCCCTGCATCCAAGCGGCATATGGCTCTCTTAAAGGACCATCCGCCGAAAGCTCTATTGAAGCGCCGAGGGTGAATGCACCTGCCGCCATAATAACGGGGTCGGCATATCCGGGCATATCCCAAGGCTCAGGGATAACAAAGGAATCAACAGGCGCTCCGCTTTGCATTCCTTGACAAAAGGAAATAAGACCATCTGCCGAGCCTAATATAACGCATTGAATAATATCTCCTCTTTTTTCGAGGGGCGAAGGGGTTACCTCAAAGCCTAAAAGGGAGAAAAGAGCCGCAGTATAAACGGCGGTTTTCATAGCCTCGCCAACAACGTGGGGAGCTGAGAAAAGTCCCATATAAAGCTCCCTGTTATGCCCGAGCGTTGCTCCAACCTCTCTTCCAACACCCGCACAGGTCATCCTTGCGGCGCATTTTTCGATAAGGTCGTGTCTGCCTGCGATATATCCGCCCGAGGGAGCAATTCCGCCGCCCGGATTTTTAATGAGTGAGCCGGCGATAAGGTCGGCACCAACATCGCAAGGCTCTTTTGTTTCGGCAAACTCACCATAGCAGTTATCAACCATTATAATGCTATCGGGGGAAACCTCACGAACCGCCTTTATCAGCTCTTCAATATCGGAAATAGTAAGGCTGGGCCTTGTGCTGTAACCACGGGAACGCTGAATATAAGCCATTTTGCATTTTTCTTTTTTAAGGGTTTCTTTTATGGCTTCAATATCGGGCTTGCCGTTACTGTCGAGAGCCACCTCGCCGTATTCAATGCCGAAATCGGCAAGCGAGCCGTCAACCTTTTCGTCAATTCCGAAAACGCCTGTTATAGTATCATATGGTCGGCCTGTTATCGAAATAACCTTATCCCCGGGTCTTAAAACACCAAAAAGGGCAACCGATAAGGTATGGGTTCCCGAAGCGAAGCTATGGCGGATAAGCGCATCCTCAGCGCCCATACAGTCAGCCATAATTTTATCTAAAACATCTCTTCCTCTATCATCATAGCCATAACCTGTTGAGCCTGAAAAGGATGCCTCGCTAACCCCGTTTTTAATAAACGAGGAAAGAACTTTAAGCTGGCAAAACTCGGTTATTTTATCTATTTCTTCGAATCTTTCTTTAGATAGAGCAAGCGCCTTTTTATCAAATTCTAAAAGGCGGTTATCAACATTAAAAAAGTTATTAATATTCACTTATTTTTCACCCAATATCCTGCAAAATATAGCGGAGTAAATCCATTTTTTTCATAAAATCCTTTAACTTTTTCTCGGCAGCAAACCAAAAATTGTCTGCCTTTATTTTTTTGCAAAACCGCCCTTAAAGCAACCGAACCAAAGCCTTTTTTATGGCTTGCAATTCCGTTCATAATGGCGGCATTTTGGCAATTAAATGTTATTGCGGCGCAAGTGTCCTTAATTGCGAAGTAATCGGCAGTTCCCATATTAAGCCTTTTGCAAAAATCAACTGCAAAAAAGGGGTATTCGGGAAGAGAAAGACCATCAGTATCAAGAAGAGCATAAAGCTCTTTACTTGATAAGCTATCGCCTATGGTTTCGCCCTCAATATCGGCCTTTCTTGACATAACATATATCTTTTCTTTCGGCTCTCTGTCAAGGGCTTTCAGGGTTTCAAGGTCACTGAAAATGCAAACAGGGTTTATAACCCCTATAAACTCTTTAAGCTCCTCAATATCAGCCGAAATGTTATGGATTATCATATTTGAGTCCGAGAGGCTTATAACCGCTCGGGTTTCATCCTGAACCCAAAAAAGCACCCTGTCATCATTTTTATATGCTTGGAATAGGCAGTTTATCTTAATGCTTTCGGCATTTTTTTCCGAAAGGTCAGGAAGAGAAGATACAAGACTTATCATTTTGCCTCTCCGCTTAAAATTTTATTCATCATATATTCGCAAAGCTCTTTTGCACTATAGATATCATCCTTGTTGCAAACCGAAAATGCCGAATGGATATAACGGCAGGGCACCGAAATGGTTATGGTTTTAACACCCTTTCCCGTTAAATGAATAGCGCCCGAATTGTTTCCGCCCGAAACCTTAGCCTTAACCTGACATTTAACGCCGCTTTTTAAAGCTTCATCAAAATATGGGCGGTAGTAAAGGGTAGAGTTGTCCATAAAACTGATGGCGGCGCCCTCACCCAAAGAGCAAACCTTTTCGTTGTCAGGCGTGTCAGCGATATCAAGGGCGGTTGTGCCCTCTAAAATTATGGCGCTATCAGGCATCACCTGAAAAGCGGCGGTTTTGGCGCCTCTAAGTCCTAATTCCTCTTGCACCGAGAATGAAGCATAAAAATCGAACTCAGCTTCTTGCTTCAAAAGTGAAACAAGAATGGCACAGCCAACTCTATCATCAAGCGCTTTTGAAAGGATATTGTCTTCCGATATAGTCCATTCGCTTTCCAAAACTCCAAAATCACCAAGGGAAACTAACTTTAAAGCCTCTTCTCTTGAAGAAACGCCGATATCAATATAAAGGCTATCTTCCTTTGGTAGTTTCTCCCTTTCGCTCTTTTGGAGTAAATGCACAGGCTTGCCCGAAATTACTCCGTGCAAGGAGCCGTTTATTAAAACATTTCTAAACATAAGAGCCGAAACGTTTATACCGCCAATGGTTTTAAACTTTAAAAAGCCATCGCCCGTTACGGACGAAATTATAATTCCAACCTCATCCATATGAGCATCTATAAGAAGCTTTTCTTTTGGTGCTTTTTTGCCCTTTTTAAAGGCTATTATATTGCCGAGATTATCGGTTTTCCATTCGCAAAAGCCATTAATCTCGGAAATTATAATATCTCTGATTCTTTCTTCGTTTCCCGAAGTGCCATCAGTTTCACATAGGCGTTTTAACAAATCAAGCATTTAAAACACCTCCCGAAAGAATATATCTTTCTATCAAATCGCAAACCGAGTTTAAATCATTGAGGTTTAAAATCTCGCAGTCGGTATGCATATTGCGAAGAGGAATAGAAACGGTTGCGGTTTTAACACCCTTACCCGAAATCGATACCATATCGGCATTAGTTCCCGAGCTTCTCCCCATAACCTCTTCTGAGTATGGAATATTGTTTTCCTTTGCAATATTGCGAAGCTTTTTGGAAATATCACTGCAAAAGCTCGCCGAAAAACCGAGCATAGCACCGCCGCCGAGCTTTCCGCATTCCTCGGCACTAATTCCAACACCATCTCCAAATGAAACATCAACAACGATTGCCTCGTCAGGCTCGATTTCAAAGCAAGCGGGTCTGATACCCCTAAGTCCTAACTCCTCGCCATCGCTTAAAACAAAGCGGACCGAAATAGGAAGCTTTTTGCCCGAAAGCCTTTTTGCAAGCTCTAAAAGACAAGCAACCGAAGCTCTGTTATCAAAGCTTCTGCCCGAAACGGTATCACCCGATAAAACCCGAGGCTCAGTTTTAAAGGTTACAAAATCTCCAAGAGAGATAACCTCTTTAGCCTTAGCGCCAAGCAAACTATCAAGCTTTATTTTGGAAATATCATCGTATTTTTCCTCTTCACCCGATAAATGAGGGGGAATGCTTGAAAAAACGGCAGTGATTTTCTCCTTGCCGTGAACGGTAACCGCTCTGGGAGAAAGGGCGCGAATATCAATTCCGCCCGCATTTGAAACGGTTAAAAAGCCTTTATCATCAATATCGGTTACAACCATAGCAATCTGGTCGATATGGGCGTCAAGCATAATAGTATAATCGCTATCGCCTTTAATTTTTCCGATGATGTTTAGGTTGTTTTGCCTTTTGACATCCATATATTTTGAGAGCTCTTTTTCGGCAAAGTCTGCAGCCTCGCTGATATGACCTACCGCATCTCTTTTTGAGAGTTCAAATAAAAGTTCTTTAATTTCCATTAAAGCTTATTCACCAATTCTTTAAAATGATTTCCTCTTGCCATAAAGTTTGGATATGCATCAAAGCTCGCACAAGCAGGGCTAAGGGTTACAATATCTCCCTTTTTGGCACATTCGTGAGCCTTGTTAACAGCATCCTCTATATTTTCGCAATGGATAATTTCGGGAGTTCCCTTATAATCAAGGCTTGCCCTAACCGCATCCTCTATCTTTTCGGCGGTATTTCCGCAAAGATAAAGCTTTTCAACCTTTTCTAAGATATAAGGCACCATCGGTTCAAAAGGAATATGCTTATCATATCCGCCTGCAATCAAATGCACCTTTTTATCAAATGCTTTAAGACCTGCAATAGTTCTGGTTGGAGAAGAGGCGATAGAATCGTTATAATATTTAACTCCGTTTACCTCTTTAACAAACTCAATTCTATGCTCAACGCCTTTAAATTCCTTGGCAACCTTTTTAATGGTATCAACACCGACATATCCCCAAACGGCTGCAATGGCGGTCAGGTAGTTTGCAACGTTATGGTCGCCCAGGATGGTAATATCCTTTTTGTGCATAACAGGAACATCAATGCCCCTATATGCCATATGGAGATAACCCTTGCTGTCAAGCCAAGCGCCGTTATGAAGCTGACGCTCCATACTAAAGCCTAGGGACTGACCTCTAACAAATTGTCTGAAAGATTCGGTTATATCGTTATCTCTGTTTAAAACAGTTCTTGAAAAGGCATTTTGATGAAGAATAACATTTTTCTTTGCCTCAACATATTCGTCCATACTTTTGTGAACATCAAGATGGTTGGGAGCAACATTGGTAACAACCGCAACATCGGGGCTCTTTCGCATAGAAATAAGCTGGAAAGAGGAAAGTTCGGCAACAACAAAATCCTCGGCGGTTATATTCTCAATTTCGGGAAGCAGGGGCTTGCCTATGTTTCCGCCAACGAAAACCTTTTTACCCTCAGCCTCAAGCATTTTGGCAATAAGGGTTGTTGTTGTGGTCTTTCCGTCCGAGCCGGTAACCGCAAAAACGGTTGCAGGGCATAAATCGAAGAAAACCTCCATTTCGCTTGTAACAGCGATACCCTTTTTTCTTGCCGCCTCAAGCTCGGGAAGATTAAAGTTCATACCGGGGGTGCGGAAGATGATATCAACCTCCAAATTATCGAGATATCCCTCGCCCAAGCAAAGCTCGGCGCCCGCCTCTTCAATTTGGTCGGCAATAGGGCCTATAAGCTCTCTTGAACGGCGGTCGCAGGCATAAACCTTTGCGCCCTTCGAGAGAAAATCAAGAATGAGCGGTGTGTTAGAAATTCCTATTCCGCACATAGCGATTTTTTTACCCTTTATTTGTTCGAAAAACTTTTTGCAATCCACTAAAAAAGCCCCCTTAATCTATCTACATATATTATACTTAATTAAATGGAAAATATCAACAATAAACTACATAACCGAACGGAAATAAAGTCCTCTTGTGTATTTAAAGTCGCAAGGAGTGGCGAATTTATAGTTTTCTATGATTTTTTGAGCCTCGGTTTTGCTTTCCCTTGTGAAGTAAAGAATATAAAAATCGAAGTTCGATAGGCTATCCTTTTTATCGGCAAGGTAAATAGGAACCGAGTTTAAAAGCTCGCTAAAGCCTATTCTGCAACGAACGGGAAACTCTATTCCCATTCTATCACGCAAAACACCCTTTTTATCACATTCGGCACATTCCTTGCCGTTTTTAATCGGGCAGTTTTTAAAGAGCATAAGGGGGATATTGCCGTATGCAATAATACCCTTTTTCAAACCGAATAGATTTTTGCTTTCGGCAATGCTAAGCTCAGGGGAAATAACCGCCGATTTTGCGCCGAAAGAAGAAAGCAAGGAAATACTTTCGCTGTTTGTTATGTTAAGGGAGGTATCGGCCATAATCTCAAGCCCTGCCTCTTCTATTATCGGCAATAGGGCGATATTCGGGCAAAGGGCCTTTTTAAAGCCCTTTTCTTTGGCATTTTTGAGCATTTCAAGGATTTTTTCTTCGGATTTTATTCCTCTTGGAATATCGGCAATAAGCTCGCCTGAAAAATCTATCTTCTCGGCTTTTTCCAACGGCAAAATTATTCCGAAAATGCCCTCTAAATTATCGGGGATTTGCTTTATATCCTCAAATCTAGCATAGATTTTTGGTTGCTTTTCTTGGTTTACATAATCTTTTTTGAAGGTATATTCGGCAGTTGAATTTCTATCATTTTTCGCCCTGAGTTTATTAAGCTCTTCAACCGCATTTCTCCGAAGCTCGTTAAGGTCTTTTGATGAAACAAAAAGTCCCTCATCAAACCTTAAACCGCCCCCTATCGCATAGTAAGGAGTTGAGCCGAATTTTGTTAAATTCTTAAGGGTGTCATCGTAATTTATGCCTTTAGTTTTTGCAATTTCGGGGATAACTCCCGTAGCAGTAACGCTGTTACCGTCCATATCCTTAAGGGTTAATTTTATGGGTTTATCCTTTAAAATTTCGGCATTAGTTTTGGCGGCAACGCTTTGCCTTTCGGCTCGGTAAATCGAATGAAGATAAGGAAAAGCCTTGCTTGAAGATAAAACATCATCCTTTGTTCTGATGCCAAACATATCTCTTCCGAGCCTATCTTTATAATAGCCATCGGTAAAGCCTGAGCGGGAAAAAACATCCCTGAGAGTTTCTAAAAGCTCCTCGTCCCTCTTTCCCTCGAGGGCATTTTTGCAAGCGGCAGTTGCGGCGGCAACATATTCCTGTCGCTTCATTCGGCCCTCAATTTTAAAGGAATAAACACCCATATTTTTAAGCTCATCGAGATAATCAATGAGGGACAAATCTTTAAGACTTAAATC
>ERZ808032.92-NODE-92-length-13589-cov-3.921699_pt1 | contig 13589 bp, 6 predicted proteins | sample MGYA00380187_ERZ808032 | MGnify/ENA primary metagenome ERZ808032 (study PRJEB31490, sample SAMN06133378) | cow dung metagenome | isolation source: M10 | host: cow | place: China: Chengdu | collected 2015-05 ...
GGATGAGTATGGTATTGAGCCCGCTGCTGCTGCAGTTGCAGTTGCTGCTCCTGCTGCTGGTGCTGGTGAGGCTGCAGTTGAGGAGAAGACTGACTTCGATGTAGTATTGGTTGACGCAGGTGCTGCTAAGCTTCAGGTTGTTAAGGCAGTTAAGGAAGCTTGTGGTCTTGGCTTGAAGGAAGCTAAGGAGATGGTAGACGGTGCTCCTAGCACTTTGAAGGAAGGCATGCCCAAGGCTGATGCTGAGGCTCTGAAGAAGACTCTCGAAGAGGCTGGTGCTAAGATCGAGTTGAAGTAATTCAAAACTTCCTGATTTCAGGAAATACGGTAAAGGATCCTCTGGTAGAGGGTTCTTTACCTTTTTGTGTCTATAGAATCGCAAAGTCATCCAAAAAGCCAATTAGATGTCTAATATTATTAACAACAGAGTAAATTTTGCTTCAGTCAAGGCTCCTTATGCTTATCCGGATTTTCTTGACGTGCAGTTGAAATCTTTCAAAGATTTTCTCCAATTGGATACTCCACCTGAACTTCGTAAGAATGATGGTTTGTACAAGGTATTCAGTGAGAATTTTCCTATAGCAGATACTCGTAATAACTTTGTTCTCGAGTTTCTGGATTATTATATTGATCCACCCCGTTATTCTATTGAGGAATGTCTTGAGCGTGGACTCACTTATAGTGTTCCCCTGAAGGCTAAGTTAAAACTATACTGTACAGATCCAGATCATGAGGATTTTGATACAGAGATTGAGGATGTTTTTCTTGGCCCCATTCCTTACATGACAGATAATGGTACCTTTATTATTAATGGTGCCGAACGTGTTGTTGTTAGTCAGTTACATCGTTCTCCTGGTGTTTTCTTTGGTAGCAGTGTCCATAGCAATGGAACACAATTATACTCTGCACGAATTATTCCTTTTAAGGGAAGCTGGATTGAGTTTGCTACAGACATCCAAAATGTAATGTATGCTTATATTGACCGTAAGAAGAAGTTACCTGTAACGACTCTTTTACGTGCAATAGGCTTTGAGAATGATAGGGATATTCTTGAAATTTTTAATCTGGCAGAGGAGGTAAAGGTTACAGAAGAGAACCTTAAAGCTCATCTTGGCCAAAAGCTTGCAGCTCGTGTTCTTAAGAGTTGGGTTGAGGATTTCGTTGATGAAGATACTGGCGAAGTAGTATCAATCGAACGTAATGAGGTTTTGCTTGACCGTGAGTGTGAGCTGACAGAAGAGAATATCCAACAGATTCTTGAGAGCGGTGAGGGTTCTATTCTCTTACATAAATCAGAAAACAAGGGTACTGACTATAGCATAATATTCAATACTTTACAGAAGGATACCTCTAACAGCGAAAAGGAGGCTATCTTCTATATCTATCGCCAGTTGCGCAATGCTGATCCTGTTGACGAAGCAAGTGCTAAGGAAGTTATCTTTAACTTGTTCTTCTCGGATAAGCGTTATGATTTGGGTGAGGTAGGTCGTTATCGTATCAACAAGAAACTTAATCTTACTACAGATACAGATGTTCGTGTATTAACAAAGGAGGACATCATTGAGATTATCAAGTATTTGATTGAGTTAATTAACAGCAAGGCTAATGTTGATGATATTGACCACTTGAGCAACCGTCGCGTTCGTACTGTAGGTGAACAGTTGGCAAACCAGTTTGCCATTGGCTTGGCTCGTATGAGTCGTACTATACGTGAACGAATGAACGTTCGCGACAATGAGGTGTTCAGTCCAACGGATTTGATTCATTCAAAGACAATCTCTGGCGTTATAAATACATTCTTCGGTACTAATGCCTTGAGCCAGTTTATGGATCAGACTAATCCTTTGGCCGAGGTTACCCATAAGCGTCGTCTTTCTGCCTTAGGTCCTGGTGGTCTTTCTCGTGAACGTGCGGGTTTTGAGGTTCGTGACGTACACTTTACTCACTATGGTCGCCTTTGTCCTATTGAGTCTCCTGAAGGTCCTAACATTGGTTTGATTAGCAGTCTTTGTGTTTATGCGAAGATTAATGACCTCGGATTCATTGAGACTCCATATAGAAAGGTGGAGAATGGTGTTGTTGATCTTTCTCCAAAGGGTATTAAATATTATAGTGCGGAAGAGGAAGAAAAACTGGTTATCGGTCAGGGTAATGCCCCGTTGCGTGAGGATGGAACCTTTATTCGTAAGGTGGTAAAATGCCGTTGCGATGATGATTATCCTGTTGTTCCTCCTGCTCAGGTAAACCTGATGGATGTTGCTCCTCAACAGATTGCTTCAATTGCAGCAAGTTTGATTCCTTTCTTGGAGCATGACGATGCTCACCGTGCATTGATGGGTAGTAACATGATGCGCCAGGCAGTTCCTCTGCTACGTACAGAGGCTCCTATAGTTGGTACAGGTATTGAAAAGCAGGTTTGTGAGGATAGCCGTACAATGATAACAGCCGAAGGTGATGGTGTTATTGAGTATGTTGATGCGACAACAATACGTATTCTTTATGATAGAACTGAGGAGGAAGACTTTGTAAGTTTTGAGCCTGCGATGAAGGAATACCGTATCCCCAAGTTCCGTCGTACCAACCAGAATATGACCATTGACTTGCGTCCTATTTGTGAAAAGGGACAGCGTGTTAAGGCTGGTGACATCTTGACTGAGGGCTATTCTACCGAAGCCGGTGAATTGGCACTTGGTAAGAACTTGTTGGTAGCTTATATGCCATGGAAGGGCTATAACTATGAGGATGCTATTGTTCTTAACGAGCGCATTGTTCGTGAGGATATCCTGACCAGTATTCACGTAGAGGAGTTTAGCTTGGAGGTTCGCGAGACCAAGCGTGGTATGGAAGAGCTGACCAATGATATTCCTAACGTCAGCGAGGAGGCAACAAAGGACTTGGACGAGAATGGTATTATTCGTATTGGTGCTAATGTTGTGCCTGGCGATATCATGATTGGTAAGATTACTCCTAAGGGTGAGAGCGATCCCAGTCCAGAAGAGAAACTTTTGAAGGCAATTTTCGGTGACAAGGCTGGTGATGTCAAGGATGCTTCATTGAAGGCAAGTCCATCGCTGAAGGGTGTTGTTATTGATAAGAAATTGTTCTCTAAGGCAATCAAAACACGTGCTGCCAAGGCAGAGGATAGAAAACGCATAGCTGCTATTGACGAGGAATTTGAATGCAAGGTAGCAGACTTGAAGGCAATCTTAATAGACAAATTGCTTGAACTCACCAATGGTAAGATGAGTGCTGGCGTGAAGGACTATATGGGTGCCGAACTTATTCCTGCAGGTGTGGAGATTACTGGTCATGTTTTGGAAACATTTGACTTTACCGCAGTACAGTTGAGTGGTTGGACTGATGACGAGCACACCAATGAACTTATCAAGAAGTTGGTCATCAACTTCCTTAAGAAATATAAGGTTCTTGATGCAGAAATCAAGCGTGCTAAGATTGCGATTACTATTGGTGACGAGTTGCCAAGCGGTATTATCCAAATGGCAAAGGTTTATATTGCCAAGAAGCGCAAGATTGGTGTAGGTGACAAGATGGCTGGTCGTCATGGTAACAAGGGTATAGTATCAAAGGTGGTACGTCAAGAGGACATGCCATTCTTGGCTGACGGTACTCCCGTAGATATTGTATTGAACCCACTTGGCGTTCCTAGCCGTATGAACATCGGTCAGATTTTTGAGACTGTTCTTGGTGCTGCAGGTAAGAAACTTGGTGTGAAGTTCGCTACTCCTATCTTTGATGGTGCTCATTTGGAGGACTTGAATGAGTGGACAGATAAGGCTGGGTTACCACGTTACTGTTCTACCCAGTTGTATGATGGTGCAACAGGTGAACCATTTGACCAGTTAGCAACCGTAGGTATCGCTTACATGCTCAAACTTGGCCATATGGTTGAGGATAAGATGCATGCTCGTAGCATTGGTCCATACAGTTTGATTACCCAGCAGCCTCTTGGAGGTAAGGCACAATTTGGTGGTCAGCGTTTCGGTGAGATGGAGGTTTGGGCTATCGAGGCATTCGGCGCCAGCCACATACTGCAAGAAATCCTGACAATCAAGAGTGATGATGTAGTAGGCAGGAGCAAGGCTTATGAAGCGATTGTTAAGGGTGATACAATGCCAGCTGCTGGTATTCCTGAATCACTGAATGTATTGCTGCATGAGTTGCGCGGTTTGGGCTTGAGAATAACATTGGATTAAAAAAGACAGAAACAAGATATGGCTTTTAAGAAAGAAACCAAGGTGAAAAATAATTTCACCAAGATTACAATCGGACTAGCATCTCCTGAAGAGATTCTTGAGAACTCTTTTGGTGAGGTGTTGAAGCCTGAAACCATCAACTACAGAACATATAAGCCTGAACGTGACGGTTTGTTCTGCGAGCGCATTTTTGGTCCCACCAAGGATTATGAATGTCATTGCGGTAAGTATAAGAGAATTCGTTATAAAGGTATTGTCTGCGACCGTTGTGGTGTTGAGGTTACCGAAAAGAAGGTTCGCCGTGAAAGAAGCGGTCATATCCAGCTTGTTGTCCCAGTGGCACACATTTGGTATTTCCGCTCATTACCTAATAAGATTGGTTACCTTTTGGGTATGCCAACCAAGAAGCTTGACAGCATTATATACTATGAGCGTTATGTCGTAATTCAGCCAGGTATTCTTGGACCTCGAAACGACAAGGATGAGCGTGGTATCCAAGACGGTGTTGCCAGAGAAGGTGACTTGCTTAGCGAAGAAGAGTATATTTCATTGCTTGATAGGCTGCCTCGTGAGAATCAGTACCTTGAGGACAATGATCCAGACAAGTTTGTTGCCAAAATGGGCGCTGAGGCAATACTCGATCTGTTGCAGCGTGTGGATTTGGACAAACTCAGTTATGAGTTGCGTGATAGTGCCAATATGGAAGGTGCACAGCAACGTAAGAACGAGGCATTGAAGCGTCTGCAGGTAGTTGAGAGTTTCCGCGCAAGTCGTGAGATAAACAAGCCCGAGTGGATGATTCTGCGCATCTTGCCAGTAATTCCCCCAGAGTTGCGTCCTTTGGTGCCATTGGATGGTGGTCGTTTTGCAACTAGCGACTTGAACGATCTCTATCGTCGTGTTATCATACGTAACAACCGTCTGAAGCGTCTATTGGAAATCAAGGCTCCAGAGGTTATTCTTCGTAACGAGAAGCGTATGCTTCAGGAGGCAGTTGACAGCTTGTTCGACAATAGCCGTCGCGCTAGTGCTGTTAAGTCAGAGAGCAACCGTCCTCTCAAGTCACTTAGCGATTCGTTGAAGGGTAAGCAGGGTCGTTTCCGTCAGAACCTGTTGGGTAAGCGTGTTGACTATTCTGCTCGTTCGGTTATCGTCGTTGGTCCAGAGCTTAAGATGGGTGAATGTGGTTTGCCCAAGCTGATGGCAGCTGAGTTGTACAAGCCATTTATCATTCGCAAGCTTATTGAGCGCGGCATAGTAAAGACTGTTAAGAGCGCCAAGAAGATAGTAGATCGCAAGGATCCCGTTATTTGGGATATCCTTGAGAATGTGATGAAGGGTCATCCTGTACTCTTGAACCGTGCACCAACACTGCACCGTTTGGGTATTCAGGCCTTCCAGCCCAAGATGATTGAGGGTAAGGCTATCCAGTTGCATCCTCTGGCTTGTACAGCGTTTAATGCTGACTTTGACGGTGACCAGATGGCTGTACATCTGCCTTTGTCAAATGAAGCGGTTTTGGAAGCTCAGCTTCTGATGCTACAGAGCCATAATATTTTGAACCCTGCCAATGGTGAACCTATCACTGTTCCTTCTCAGGATATGGTTTTGGGTCTCTATTATATTACCAAGCTTCGTCCAGGTGCTAAGGGTACAGGCATGAGTTTCTATGCCCCTGAGGAAGCAATCATTGCCTATAACCAGAACCGTGTAGAGATTCATGCTCCCATTAAGGTTATCGTTGATGACCTGCTGGAGGATGGTACCTTAGGTAAGCGTCAGGTAGAGACCTCTGTAGGTCGTCTTATCGCCAATGAGATTATACCTGCAGAGATAGGATACTTTAATGATGTTATTGCCAAGAAGACGCTTCGTGGTTTGATAACCTCTGTTATTAAGAGCGTTGGTGTGGCTCGTGCCTGTGAATTCCTTGATGGTATCAAGAATCTTGGTTATAAGATGGCATATGAAGGTGGTCTGTCATTCAACCTTGGTGATATTATCGTTCCTGAGGAGAAAGCAGAACTAGTACAGCGTGGTAACGACGAGATTGAACGTATTACCATGGACTATGGTATGGGTTTCATCACTGACAAGGAACGTTACAACCAGGTTATCGAAACTTGGACAAAGGTAAATAATGACTTGTCTAAGATTTTGATGAAGACCATGAGTGAGGCTGAACAAGGCTTTAATGCAGTTTACATGATGCTTGACTCTGGTGCCCGTGGTAGCGCTGGTCAGATTAGCCAGTTGTCTGGTATGCGTGGTTTGATGGCCAAGCCTCAAAAGGCAGGTGCAGAGCCATTGACCATTGAGAACCCCATTCTTTCTAACTTTAAGGAAGGTATGAGTGTGTTGGAGTATTTTATTTCAACCCACGGTGCTCGTAAGGGTCTTGCCGATACTGCGTTGAAGACTGCTGATGCTGGTTACCTGACACGTCGTCTTGTTGACGTATCTCATGACGTAATCATTACAGAGGAAGACTGCGGAACATTGCGAGGTCTTGAGTGCACAGCACTTAAGAATGGTGATGAGGTAATCAGTTCACTGTATGACCGTATCCTTGGTCGTGTCAGTGTTCATGATGTAATACATCCCACTACAGGTAAGATGATTGTTGCATCTGGCGAGGAAATCACCGAGGCTAAGGCCAAGGAGATAGAGGATAGTCCTATCGAAATGGTTGAAATCCGTTCCGTTCTTACTTGTGAGAGTCGCAAGGGTGTCTGTATCAAGTGCTATGGACGCAATCTGGCATCCAGTCGCATGGTACACAAGGGCGAGGCTGTAGGTGTTATTGCGGCTCAGTCTATCGGTGAGCCTGGTACACAGTTGACTCTTCGTACTTTCCATGCCGGTGGTGTTGCTGGTAACGCTGTTGCCAATGCACAGATCAAGTCAAAGTACGAGGCACGCCTTGAGTTTGAGGAACTCCGCACCGTTGATGCACAGACCGACAATGGCTCTGCACAGGTTGTAGTAAGCCGTTTGGCTGAAGTGCGTTTCGTAGAGCCCAAGACAGGCATTGTGCTTCTTACTCAGGATGTACCTTATGGCAGTACCCTCTTTAAGCAAGAAGGAGAGATTGTGGCCAAGGGCGATGTTATTGCTCAGTGGGACCCCTTCAACTCGGTTATTGTAACAGAGAGTGCCGGTAAGGTTAAGTTCGAAGATGTTATCGAGAATGTAACCTACCGTGTTGAAACAGACGAAGCTACACGTCAGAGTGAATACATCATCATCGAATCAAAGGACCGTAACAAGATACCTGCATGCCACATATTGGATGAGAATGGAGACATTTTGCGTACCTATAACTTCCCAATCGGTGGTCACATAGCTATTACTGACGGCTCTGATGCCCGTGTGGGTGAGATTCTTGTCAAGATTCCTCGTGTTGTCGGTGGCGGCGGTGATATTACCGGTGGTCTGCCTCGTGTAACAGAGTTGTTTGAGGCTCGTAATCCAAGCAATCCTGCTGTTGTTGCAGAAATCGATGGTGTTGTAACCATGGGTCGTCTAAAGCGTGGTAACCGTGAAATTACCATTACATCAAGGGTAGGCGATGTTCGCAAATATCTTGTTCCAATATCTAAGCAGATTCTTGTACAGGATAATGACAACGTACGTGCCGGTACTCCTCTGTCTGATGGTGCTATCACTCCTGCTGATATCTTGGCTATCAAGGGTCCTACAGCAGTTCAAGAGTACATCGTTAATGAGATCCAGGACGTATACCGTCTTCAGGGTGTAAAGATTAATGACAAGCACTTTGAGGTCATTGTACGCCAGATGATGCGTAAGGTGCAGATTGCCGAGCCTGGCGACACACGTTTCTTGGAGACACAGGTTGTTGACAAGCTTGAATTTGCAGAAGAAAACGACCGCATCTGGGGCAAGAAGGTTGTAACAAATGCTGGTGATAGCGAGACAATGCACGCTGGTCAGATTGTTACTGCACGTCGTCTTCGCGATGAGAACTCATTGCTGAAGCGTCAGGACAAGAAGATTGTTGAGGTTCGTGATGCAATGCCTGCTACATCAACGCAGATTCTCCAGGGTATCACTCGTGCTTCTCTTGCTACAAGTTCGTTCATGAGTGCTGCCTCTTTCCAGGAGACAACAAAGGTGCTTAATGAGGCTGCTATCAATGGCAAGAGTGACTATCTGGATGGTATGAAGGAGAACGTTATCTGTGGTCATCTAATTCCTGCTGGTACAGGTATGCGCGATTATGACAAAATTGTTGTAACTTCACGTGACGATTACGAGCGTACTCTTGCCAACCGCAAGGCACGTCTTGACTTTGATGACTTTTAAATGACACTCTAATGCTATAACGGAAAGAACGCTTTGCCGAGGCAATTTAGCCTTGACAAGGCGTTTTTTCTTTATCTTTAGTCTATGACTTTAACCCAAATCGGTCATTAGACTATTATACGCTAATGACCGATTTGGGTTTAATGTTCCATATTCCACTAAAATATTATTCATTATGCCTATTACCAACCCTATGCACGAGCTTCGTCTGAAGGTTCGCGACTATGAATGTGACCTTCAGGGTATTGTAAACAATGCCAACTATCAGCATTACCTGGAGCATGCACGTCATGAGTTCCTTCTGGAGAAGGGTATCAGCTTTGCCGAAATGCATACCCATGGCATTGATGCCGTTGTGGCGCGCATCACTATGGAATTTAAGGTGCCCTTGCGTAGCCGCGACGAGTTCATCTGCCGTCTTACCGTCAAGAAGGAAAACGTACGGTATGTGTTCCTTCAGGAAATATATCGTGCCTCCGACGAGAAATTGTGCCTGAAGGCCAAGGTGGATTCCGTTTGCATCCAGGACGGACGTTTGCTGACATCTTGCAACGAACTGGATGAAAAGCTCTTCGCCTGATGCCCATTCTTTCGTCCATTGACCGCCGTATCCTTGGCATTGCTCTGCCAAGCATTGTCAGTAACATCACCGTTCCGTTGTTAGGAATGGTTGATGTTGCAGTAACCGGTCATATGGGGAGTTCGGACGGCAATGTTGCAGATATTTCATTGCCCGCCTCATATTACGTGGGTGCCATTGCCGTGGGAGGCATGCTGTTCAATATTATTTATTGGATGTTCGGTTTCCTGAGAATGGGAACCGGTGGTGAAACCGCCCAGGCTTGGGGGCGCAGGGATTTGGATGGAGTTGTATTCCTGCTTGTCCGTAGCCTTCTCCTTGCCTTTGTTCTTGCTTTACTGCTTATGGCACTTTCGCCACTTGTGTGCGAAGGTGCCTTGTGGTACATCGCCCCAGAGACCGAGGTAGCAGCCCTCGCGCGCACGTACTTTAATATATGTATATGGGGAGCAGTTCCTGCTCTTGGTCTCTTTGCTATGAACGGATGGTACATAGGCATACAGAACTCGCGCTTCCCCATGATTGTTGCCATAGTGCAAAACTTGCTGAACATCATCTCTAGCCTTCTTTTTGTCTACGTGTTGGGAATGCGCATAGAGGGTGTAGCATTTGGAACCTTGCTGGCTCAATGGCTGGCGTTCGTCCTTGCCCTACTCCTTTGCCAGAGGTATTATGGCAGGTTGTGGAAGAGGGAGTCGTTCTGCATGCCGTCGTTTGGCCAGCTTTTTCGCCAGGCGCTTGCTCCCCGTAGTACCGCCAACCGCCAGAACTTCTCCCTGTTCCTGCGCACCTTGTGCCTGATAGTGGTGCATTTTATGTTTATTGCTGCCGGGGCAGCGCAGGGCAGTGTGGAACTTGCAGTCAATACCCTGCTCATGCAGATGTTCACCATCTTCAGTTACTTTATGGACGGTTTTGCCTATGCCGGCGAGGCGCTTGTGGGCAAGGCAATAGGTGCGGCGAACGGTGCTTTATGCCACTCTGTGGTGCGTCGGCTTTTCCAATGGGGTGGGGTACTGGCCCTGCTCTTTGTGGCATTGTATGCTTTAGGAAGCGAATGGTTCTTGTCGTTTCTCACAGACGATGTCCAAGTGCTGGAAACCGTATCCAGTTATCGTCATTGGACTCTGCTTCTTCCTGTATGTGGCGTAGCATCCTTCCTGTGGGACGGAATTTACATCGGTGCCACCTCCCCCCGCCTTATGCTCCTGTCTATGGTCATTAGCATGGTTCTTTTCTTGACAGGTTATTATCTCATCATCCCCTTCTGCGGCAACCATGGTCTGTGGATTGCTTTTCTTTCATATCTTGCTTGCCGAGGCATTGTGCAAACGCTGACATATAGGAAGATTCTACCTTAATCCCCAAATCGGTAATTTGCTCGGTTCGTTCAAAAATCCTTACACCCTACCTTTCTCGTTTTTCCTTCAAAAACGCATTACAATCTTCGGCTCCTAAGATTGTAATCTTCCGTCCTTAAGATTGTAATCTTCTGCCCCGAAGATTAGGGCGCGTTGAACTGAAGATTAGGGCGTCTGTTTTTCTGTAGCATAAAGCATCATCAATTACATCGTAAAAAATGTTTGCGTACAACTATAACTGTTTATTCTTGAGTTATTTGTGTTTTTAATCTTGTTGCAATGTTATTTACATCATTCCATATCATCATAGCATTGTTCTTGCATTAATAAGTCTAAAACTTTATATGTTTCAGTTTATGAGGTATGGTAAGAAATATTTACATCTGCGCCTTCTGGTCCACACTATTCCAAATTAGCCATTAGACTATTATACGCTAATGGCCGACTTGGTATTAAGGCCAATTTCTCTTCTCGCAATCACATGCCTTTGCCAGGCACCAACAGTCTCGTTCTCATAATTTGCAGGTACTTGCAGTTCTGTATAATATTAGAGCTGCATCAGTTATTTGTTATTCTCTATAGAATATTACAACCTCTCTCCGCTCATTGCCCTCTTAACCAAGAAGAGGCAAATTTTCAATTTCTTGCTCATATTTCTTGTTAAATTCATCCGTAGCACAGAAAATTTATATAATTTTGTCGTTGGTAACGTTCTTATCCTGAGTTTACGTAAAAATGGAACTTTTGTGTGAGGAACAATAATTTAATAATAAAAACCCCCATATCATTATGTTGTTTGAACAGATTAGCAAAGACATAGTCGTGGCCATGAAGGCCAAGGACAAGGTTCGCCTGATGGCGTTGCGCAATGCCAAGAAGTATTTCCTGGAGGCACTCACCGCCCCTGGTGCCGATGCCGAACTCTCCGATGAGCAGGCACTGAAGATTCTTTCCAAGTTGGTGAAGCAGGGCAAGGACACAGCCCAGCTCTATGTGGAGCAGAACCGTCCCGACCTGGCAGAAGAGGAAATGGGACAGGTCCTCGCCCTCGAGGCATACCTTCCCAAGGCTCTCACTCCCGAGGAACTGGAAGCAGAACTCCGCACTATTATTGCCGAGGTTGGCGCCACCAGTGCTAAGGAAATGGGCAAGGTTATGGGTGTTGCCAGCAAGCGCTTGGCAGGACGTGCCGACGGCAAGGCAATATCTTCCAAGGTCAAGGAACTGTTGGGATAGAGAACAGAGCGGAGAATATAAGATCAAATAGCTCTGGTTGAGATAAAAGGAAAAGGCGTTGCACATGTTGATGCAACGCCTTTTCTTTGTGATGTTGTGCAGAGTTTTGAGTCTTCTTACTTCAGTTGGTTGGCAACGAAGTCCTTCATCTCCTGGCCACGCAAGTTGCGTTTTACAATGGTGCCGTCGGGACCGAAGAGCATGATCTGTGGAATGCCCTGGATGCCGTAGAGCTCGGTGGCATTGACCTTGCCGTCGCGGGGAACGTAGATCTGGGGATATGTGATACCCTCTTCCTCCAAGGCTGCCTTGAACTTGTCTTCTTGGTCCCAGACATTCACGCCCAGCACCACGAACTTCTCACCGCCAAACTGCTTCTGCAACTCAATGAGGTTGGGAATTTCCATTTTGCAGGGACCGCACCATGAGGCCCAGAAGTCGGCGAGCACATACTTGCCCTTTCCTACATAGTCAGAGAGCTTTGATTCGTTGCCCTCGAGGTCAAAACCGCTGAAATCAACGAACATCTTGCCTTCCTTGGTTTTCTCGGCAACCTCCAGGAATGTGCGCAGATCGTTCACTGCCTTAATCTCGGTGGCGTACTTTACTTCGGCAATTACAGAGTCCAGCTTGGTCAAGTCGCTGTAGAACTCACGTGCCACCATACCCAGAATGCGTGCACCCACGAGGTTCTCCTTGTTTTCGTTGATTGCGTTACGGTAGATGTCGTACAGAGCCTCGATGTCGCCCTGGATAGAGTCGCGTACTTCGGGATATGCCTTACCCTCGGCCAACAATGCCTCTGCTTTCTCGTTGATGGCCTTGCTTGCCTCGGTTATCGTCTGCATGATGGTGTTAAGCTGGTCATTCAGCCCGCCATTGTCATTTACCTTGGCAGGAGCCTGTGTCAGGTCGGCTGTGATGTTTGCTCCGTTCTGTACCAGTACGGGCACTCGGGTCTTCTCGACGCTGATCACGTATGCACTTTGGTCGGCGGCCAAGCCAGAAAAGGCAAATGCGCTATCTGCCACAACGCAGGAATCCAATGTTTCGCCATCCTTGTTCTGCAACAGAGCCAATTTTCCTTCCAACTCGCCTGTGGTCTTGCCATTGATGTTGTACTCTTTGGGACCACAGCTTGCCAACAGCATAGCAGGAATGGCAAGTAGTAATAACTTTTTCATAATGTAGTGATATTTTGGTTAAATATATATTTTTGTGCCGACAAAGATACTATATTTTAATGTAAAGCTCCCGAAGCATTACGTTATTTTAATTTAAAACCATTAGTATTGATGCCGTTTGCCTGCTTTTATGCTTGCTTGTTGTCGGACTTGACCTATCGTCGAAGATACTTTTGCTTGGAAGTAAAAATAATTATATTGTACTTCTCTCGCTTATTCCCGAATCTGCATAAAATGAATTGGGCTTAAGACACCACAGTTTCTGTTTTGGTTGCCTGTGTTTTCTGCTGGCTCGCATGAAGTACTATTGCAAGGCAGATGTGGCATATTTGCACAGAAAAACGTCTAAAAAAATGAACGATGAGCAATTATTTTATTGAAATCGTACCGCTTTTCAGAATTTTGTTGTACCTTTGCAACCCGAATGGGCATATTGTGCCCCTCCTTATCGTATATACATAATTAATATATATAACAAATAAAAAATTAACAAAATGCCTACAATTCAACAATTGGTAAGAAAAGGCCGTGCTGTGTTGGTAGACAAGAGCAAGAGCCCCGCTTTGGACAGCTGTCCACAGCGTCGTGGTGTTTGTGTTCGTGTTTACACAACCACACCTAAGAAGCCTAACTCAGCTATGCGTAAGGTAGCTCGTGTGCGTCTGACAAACTCTAAGGAGGTTAACTG
>ERZ808032.93-NODE-93-length-13525-cov-3.801681_pt1 | contig 13525 bp, 13 predicted proteins | sample MGYA00380187_ERZ808032 | MGnify/ENA primary metagenome ERZ808032 (study PRJEB31490, sample SAMN06133378) | cow dung metagenome | isolation source: M10 | host: cow | place: China: Chengdu | collected 2015-05 ...
CAATTTATTTTGCTTAGGCAATTATTCAAGGCTTCGCATTTAATGAGTTTTCACTTATGGACAATCAAGTCTTTTAATACAGAGATTGATACAAAAAAAAGGAACGAAATTGCTTTCGTTCCTTTTTTATCGATTAGCCGATTTGTCGGTTAGTCGATTTGTCAGTGTGCACTGTTGTGCGCTTTATATTATCCGCCAAAGTCGTCGAAGTGGATCATGTCTTTTTCTACGCCTAGGCTGTCTAACAAGTCAAGCACAGTTTTTGCCATCATTGGAGGACCGCATAGGTAGTATTCGATTTCTTCGGGTTCTTCGTGTTGTTTTAAGTAGGTATCGCCCATAACAGGTGCAATAAAGCCTGCGGTGTACTTAATACCCAATTTATCGGCTTTGGGGTCTGGACGGTCAAGCGCCAAGTGGAAGTGGAAGTTGGGGAATTCTTTTTCCAATTCCAAGAAATCTTCCAAGAAGAACACCTCGTCGATAGCACGTGCACCGTAGAAATAGTGCATTTCGCGGTCGCGTGTTTTAAGGGTTTTAAGCATGTGCATAATTTGTGCACGCAAAGGAGCCATACCGGCACCACCACCTACCCAAATCATTTCGCGTTTGCTATCAAATTCTGGGTGGAAGTCGCCATAAGGACCACTCATGGTAACTTTATCGCCAGGTTTAAGCGAGAAAATGTAAGTAGAAGCAATACCACAAGGCACATCCATAAAGCCAGGACCTTGGTCTTTTGGTTTAAATGGAGGAGTTGCAATACGTACCGTTAAGGTAATGATATCACCTTCGTCTGGATAGTTAGCCATAGAGTACGCACGAATGGTAGGCTCGGTATTTTTTTGTTTTAAGTTAAACAAACCAAAGTTTTCCCAAGCAGGTACGTACAAATCGCCAATTAACGAGCGATCAAAGTCTGCATAGTTCAAATCGTATTCTGGAATAACAATTTGAGCATACGAACCTGGCACAAAGTCCATGTGTTCGCCAGCAGGCAATTTAACTTTAAATTCTTTGATAAAGGTAGCCACGTTGCGGTTAGAAATAACTTCGCATTCCCATTCCTTAACACCCAAAACAGATTCGGGCACTTTTACGCTCATGTCGCCTTTAACTTTAACTTGGCAACCCAAGCGCCAGTTGTCTTTAATTTGTTTACGGCTAAAGTGAACGGTTTCGGTAGGCAAAATTTCGCCACCACCTTCGGGCACTTGGCAACGGCATTGACCGCAAGAACCTTTACCACCACAAGCCGATGGCAAGAACACGCCTTCTACAGCCATGGTACCCAAAAGAGTACCACCAGAGGCTACTTCCATGGTTTTTTCGCCATTAAGGGTAACCTTAACAGGACCTGAAGGAGACAAATAACGTTTGGCTACCAACAGCAAAATAACCATTACTAGGATAATTCCAAGGAACACAGCAATACTGGCTCCAATCATTGTCATATTGATTGCTAATAACATAGTTATTGTCCTTTCTTAAATTTTTAAACCAGAGAAACACATAAATGCCAAGGCCATTAAACCTACGGTAATAAAGGTAATACCCAAACCGCGCAAAGGTTTTGGCACATCGCTAAACGCCATTTTTTCGCGAATAGCAGCCAAGCAAACAATGGCAATTAACCAACCAATACCCGAACCTAGGGCATATACGGTAGCTTCGCCTACGTTTACAAACTCGCGTTGTTGCATAAACAAGCTGGCACCCATGATGGCGCAGTTTACAGCAATTAGGGGCAAGAAAATACCCAACGAAGCGTAAAGCGAAGGAGAGAAACGTTCTACTACCATTTCTACCAATTGTACAATAGCAGCAATAATAGCAATGAACAAGATAAAGCTTAAGAAGCCTAAATCAACACCAGGTAACAAAGCATCAGCTTTAAGTACATAGTTTTCTAGCAAATAGTTTACGGGAACGGTAATAAGCAATACGAAAATAACCGCAATACCTAAACCAAATGCCGTTTTAACGTTCTTAGATACAGCCAAATACGAGCACATACCCAAGAAGTAGGCAAATATCATGTTGTCGACAAAAATCGACTTAACAAATAAACTTAATAGATTTTCCATGATGATTCTGTATTATGGGTCATTAATCGTTTAACTCTGGATTTTTAGCACGTTGGAACCAAATAATGCAACCCAATAAAATAAGGGCCATAGGAGGCATAAGCATCAAACCGTTGTTCATGTAACCAAATTCGTACACACATTCGGGAATTATCTTAAAGCCTAACAAGGTACCAGCACTGAACAATTCGCGTACAAAAGCCACTACCACTAAAATAACAGCATAACCAAAGCCGTTACCTAGACCGTCAAGGAAAGACGACCAAGGACCATTAGCCATAGCAAACGCTTCCAAACGACCCATTAAGATACAGTTGGTAATGATAAGACCCACATAAACAGAAAGTTGTACACTAACATCGTAGGCAAATGCTTTTAATACTTCACTTACAATGGTTACCAAAGCTGCAACTACCACCAACTGAACGATGATACGAATACGGTTAGGAATGGTATTACGAAGCAATGATACTACTAAGTTGGCAACTGCCACAATAATGGTTACCGAAAGGCCCATTACCAAAGCAGGTTCTAATTTAACGGTTACAGCCAAGGCCGAGCAGATACCCAACACTTGCATGGTAACCGGGTTGTTCATCCATAGCGGAGACAAGAATGCTTCACGATTTTCTTTTGAAAATAAACTCATGGTCTGCTCCTCCTTATTGTTTTAAAAAGTTAACATATTGACCTAAACCATCATTCAACATGGCATCAACACCTTGCGATGTAATGGTACCACCCGAAATGCCGTTTACATAGTCGCGACCTTCTTCTGCATTACCAGGTTTTACAATGGCAACAGAAGTAAATTCGCCTTCTTTTGCAATTTGTTTTCCTGGGAATTGCGATTTAAATGGTACAGAAGTAATTTCGGCACCCAAACCAGGGGTTTCGCCTGCGTGCGAGAAATACACACCAAAAATGGTTGATTTATCGTCGTTTAATGCTACATACCCCCAAATAGGACCCCAAAGACCTGCGCCATATACTGGCAACACATATTTGGTAGCACCTTCTACTTGACATATAAACAAAGGCAAGTTACGTTCTGCCAAAGGTTTAGCATTTTCTACTTTAGAATCGATAGCAAATGCACCTTCTTCTGCTTTAATAGAGCCATCGGCCGACAAAAGAGGTTCTTGTTTTACGATTTCGCTATAAAGTTGTGCAACATCTGCACCTTTAATATCTACGTTAAGAGCAGAAAGGATTTGTTTTTTCTTATCTAACTCTACGTTTTCGTTTTGTTTATCTTTTAACGAAGAAGAAACAAACGCTAGCAAGAAAGCCACGATAACTACCATGACCGATGCATATACAATGGTATAAGTATTACTATTAGTATTCATGGTATGATTAATTAAGAGTTAATAGCTTTAGTTGCACGTTTAGCACGTTTAGAAATATTGCGTTGTACTACCAAGTAGTCAAACAAAGGTGCAAATACGTTACCAAACAAAATGGCAAGCATCATACCTTCTGGATAACCAGGGTTTAGTACACGAATAATGATGGCCAATGCACCAATTAAGCAGCCGTACATCCATTTACCAGCCTCGGTACGAGCCGAGGTAACAGGGTCGGTAGCCATAAACACAGCACCAAAGGCAAAACCGCCTAAAATAAGGTGTTCGTACCAAGGAAGTGCAGCTACTGCGGTATCAGGACCAATTGCATTGAAAATCCATGCCATTAAAGCACCGCTACCAAAAATAGAAAGCATGATTTTCCAGCTAGCAATGCGAGTAACCAATAACAAGATAGCACCCAAAGCAATGGCAATAACGCTGGTTTCGCCAATTGAACCTGGGATAAGACCAATAATAGCATCTAATATGGTAGAAGGTTCGCCAACTGCATTTACCAAGGTGGTTTGAGTAGTAGGCGATACCGCTACTTGACCTAATGGAGTTGCACCAGTAAAGCCATTTACTACGGTTCCTTCGCCCAAACCTAAAATACCGTCTTTAGCAATCCAAACGCTATCGCCCGACATTTTAGAAGGATACGAGAAGAACAAGAACATACGGGTTACAATGGCCACGTTAAAGATGTTCATACCAGTACCACCAAAAATTTCTTTAGCAAAAATTACTGCAAACGCAGTTGCCAAGGCCAACATCCACAATGGGCAGTCAACTGGAACAATCATAGGAATGATAATACCAGAAACCAAGAAACCTTCGTGAATTTCTTCGCCTTTAAACTGTGCCACGGTAAATTCAATACCCAAACCTACTAGGTACGAAACCACAATTTTAGGCAATACTGCTAACAAACCGTAAGCAAAGACAGTCCAAAAACCAGTTTCTGCCAACTGACCAATGGCCAAATAGTGTTGATAACCCACATTGTACATACCAAATAGCAAAGCTGGCATCAAAGCGATAACCACCATAATCATGATACGTTTTGAGTCGACCGCATCGTGAATATGAGCACCCGATTTAGAGGTGGTATTTGGCACAAACAAGAAAGTTTCAAATCCGTCGAATACCGAACGGAACATCGATAATTTACCACCCTCGTTGAAGGTTGGTTTTATCTTATCGAGCATTTTTCTTAAAGCATTCATTATTTGTCGATTATTAGTTTCTTATTAACACATTTCTTTTCTCAATAAGTCTAAGCCTTTGCGCACAATTTTTTGCAACTCCATTTTAGAAGAGCAAACAAATTCGGCAGCAGCAAAGTCTTCGGGTGCCACTTCGTAAATACCCAACGCTTCCATCTTATCGATATCGCCAGCAATAATGGCTTTAAGAAGGAATTCTGGATAAATATCCATAGGGAACACTTTGTCGTATTCGCCCGACATAATCATATGACGTTCACCACCTAAAATACGGGTATCAAAGTGGAAGGTTTTATTTTTACGCATGCAAGAGCACAAACCAGACAAGAATGATCCGTTCAAACTGAACATGCTAAAACGAGGCATAATCCAACCCAACATTTCGTGTGTTTGATCGCCTTCGGGAAGTACGGTTAATTGAGAAACCATGGGGTTTAACCACGATTCTGCAGTAGTTTGCATACCCGACAAAGGATTACCAGCTACTAAACGAGAAACTACACCTTGGCTTAAATTAGCACGGGTAAGAGCCGCAACAGGAGAACCCATGGTTACCTTATAATATTTAGGAGCTACTACGTTTTCGCCTACCAAAGCAACGGTTTTAGAGAAATCTAACACACCTTTTGCAATGTAACGACCCATAATAACTACTTCTTGAGGAGCAATGGTCCAAACAATTTCGCCACGGTTAATAGGAGCCAATTTGTTAATTTGAACACCTACGTTGCTAACAGGATAGGCACCATCAAAACAGGTTACTTCTGCATTTTGCAACGATGCTGCCCAAGTAGCGTTTTTATCAACACCTACATAAACAGGGGCTATTTTTGCCAACACATTAATAGCAGCTTGAAAATTAGCACTTTCTTGCGATAGAATAAAATTCATATCGGGAGCCAAAGGTGCTTTATCAAAAGCCGAAATAAAGATAGCACGAGGAGAATCGGCTGGGTTAGCCATTACATCGTAAGGACGTTGTTTGAAGAAAGCAAACATACCTGCATTTGACAAACCTTCCTTAATTTCGTCTACACTACCAGACCAGTTTACAGCAGGCAAAGTAGCTTGTGTTGCTTTTAAGTCGTTAGCAACAACAATGTCTAAAATTTTACGACGTTCACCACGATTAATAGCCGATACCACTCCACTAACAGGAGACACAACTTTAAACATTGGATTCTTTTTGTCGACAAACAAAACAGAACCAATTTCGACTTTATCGCCTACTTTGGCAATGGGTTTAGGTGTTATACCGTAAAAATCATCGGGGTTGAATCCGATGTTTGCGGCTTGCGACACCTGTCCGTATTCTTTAGCAGCAACACCTGCCATACGGATGTCGAGACCCTTCTTGGTTTTGATTACTTTAGCCATATAATAATGAAAATAGTATACTTCTAATGTAAAATAGGGTACAAAGATATTAAAAATAAATTAAATAGCTACGACTAATCGAGTAAAATTTATTGACGAATTGAAAGGAGTTAGAAGTTAGGAGTGAGGAGTTAGGAGTTATTATTCAACAAGCAACAAGTGACAAGCGACAACGACAAGTGACAAGCGACAAGTGACAAGTAACATAATTTTATTATCTTTGCAGCATGAATTGGCAAAAAACAATACTTGTTTTGGTTAGTTTGGCATGGGCTCTTTTGGGGCATGCGCAATACACCACACGTTCTTGGGGCAACAACATCAAGAGCGTGCAAATTGCCAACTATCATCGAACCCCCTACTACCCTGTTATAGAACTAAATAGCGACGAGAATATACAGCTATCGTTTGACGATTTAAACAGCGATGCCGCCACCTATTCGTACCGTATTACGCATTGTACGGCCAATTGGCAAAAATCATCGTTACAAGAAAGCGAATACATGACAGGATTTACCACCAACTACATAGACCAGGTTAGCACGTCGTCTAATACCTACTTTACCTACGACCATTACGAGTTAACCATCCCCAACGACAACTGGCAATTTACCATTAGTGGCAACTACGTTATAGAGGTGTTTAAAGACAACGAATCAAGCACCCCTGCTTTAACGGCGTGTTTTATGGTTGTAGAGCCTAAGGTGGGTTTTAAAGGCGAAGCCACTGCCCGCACCAACATAAGCTATCAAAATAAGTATCAACAAGTTAACTTTACCATCGACTACAGCGGATACAACATCAAAGACCCATACAACGAGGTAGTAGTGGTAGTTGAACAAAACAGACGACAAGACAACAAAGTAACGCTAACATCGCCCGATTATTGGGAGAAAAACAAACTACGCTACCAAAATAATCAACAACTTATTTTTGAAGCTGGTAACGAATATAGAACATTCGACATTTCGTCGGAACGTGTACTAAGCGACCGCGTAGAAAGTATTGAATACCACAACCCGTATTTTCATGCTACCTTGTACCCCGATGAGTGGCGAAACAAACTGCAGTACGACTTTATAGAAGATGTAAGTGGCAGGTACCTTGTTAACGTACAATTTTCTGATCAACCCGAAGTGGATGGCGATTACTACTTTACTCACTTTACGTTGCCTGCCGAACAACCACTACTGGATAGCGACGTATACATTGTTGGCGAATTAACGGGGAATAACATTACTCCCGAAGCTCGTATGCAATACAACCCGCAAAAACAATGCTACCAAAAAACATTGCTACTAAAGCAGGGTGGCTATAACTACCTATACTACGTTGCTCCCAAAGGTAAAACCAAGGGAACCCTACAAACCGTAGAAGGAAATTTATGGCAAACCCAAAACGAATATGCCATTTATGTGTACCATTGTCCATTTGGTAGCAAACACCACCGTTTAATTGGCTTTACTACCCTATGGGCTAATACTGCATCTAACTACTAAATTTTAATATGAAAATTTTTTACACCATTTTGCTGTTGGTTATATCCAACACGTTTATGACATTGGCTTGGTATGGCCATTTAAAACTAAAAGAATTTAAGTGGTTTGAAAGCTGGCCACTAATTGCCGTTATTGCCCTAAGCTGGGGCATTGCCTTGTTTGAATACTGCTTTCAGGTACCTGCAAACCGCATTGGGTTTAGCGGGAATGGCGGCCCTTTTTCGCTACTTGAGCTAAAAGTTATACAAGAAGCCATCACCCTTATTGTGTTTATGGTTTTTTCGGTGTTAGCTTTTAACGAAAGCATCAGATGGAACCACATTGTGGGTTTTATCTTGATGGTATTATCGGTTTACTTTGTATTTAAAAAGTGATTTATCAGAATATTAACCAAAAAGTTGGTAAAATAAACGCTTTTTTGTACTTTTGTTAGCATTAAAATCATAAAGTTATGGCAAACGAACGTATTTTAGTAGTTGACGACGAAGAAGATTTGTGCGAAATCTTACAATTTAACCTAGAACAAGCAGGTTATATGGTAGACGTTGCTTATTCGGCCGAAGATGTATTAAAACAAGACAATTTAGATTCGTACCAATTATTTATGCTAGACGTAATGATGGGCGAAATTTCTGGTTTCAAACTGGGTACCATGTTGCGTAAAAACGACGCCACGGCCAATATTCCCATTATATACCTAACAGCAAAATACACCGAAGCCGACAAATTACGTGGTTTTTCTATTGGCGCAGACGATTATATCTCTAAGCCCTACTCTATTAACGAGGTTTTGGCACGCGTTAAAGCAGTATTAAAACGCACATCACAGGCCAATGCCAATATAGTTGCGGCTCCTAAGCCTAACGAAATTATCCCCAATAAAGAAGAAGACATATTGATTTACAACGATTTACAAATCAACCTTATCAATAAAACCACCTTTATTGGAGCCAACGAAATTAGTTTGACAAAAAAAGAATTTGAGCTATTGGCCCTATTCTTGCAATGCCGCAACCGCGTGCTATCGCGCGAACAATTGTTGGAAAACATTTGGAAAGGCGAATCGAACGTACTAGACCGCACCATTGATGTTAACATAACGCGTTTACGTAAAAAAATTAAACCTTACGACAAAAACCTACAAACTAAACAAGGTTACGGGTATATCTTTACCGAAAAATAATTCATCCCCAAACACACAGCAGGCTGACAGTTTCTGTCAGCCTTTTTTATTGCCTTGCGTTTTATTTGGCAGTTTTTATCGTTTTGGCACTATTTTTGCTTATTCATCGACAAGAACAATTATAAAACTAAATACAAACATGAAACAAGGTAACATTGGAGTAACATCGGAAAACATCTTTCCAGTTATCAAGAAATTTTTGTACAGCGATCACGACATTTTTTTGCGTGAATTGGTATCGAATGCCGTTGACGCTACCCAAAAGTTAAAAACCCTATCGTCGGTAGGTGAGTTTAAAGGCGAACTAGGCGAACTAAAAGTAAGCGTAAGCGTTGACAAAGAAGCCAAAACCATCACCATATCAGACCGTGGTGTGGGTATGACAGCCCAAGAAATTGATAAATACATCAACCAAATTGCTTTTTCGGGTGCCGAAGAATTTTTGGACAAATACAAAGACGATGCCAATGCCATTATTGGTCACTTTGGTTTGGGCTTCTACTCATCGTTTATGGTGGCTAAAAAGGTAGAAATTATTAGCCAATCGTACAAAGAAGGCAGCCAAGCAGTAAAATGGAGTTGCGAGGGCAATCCCGATTATACCATGGAAGAAACCACCAAAGCAGACCGTGGTACCGACATCGTGCTTTACATTGACGACGAAAATGTAAGTTTCTTAGAAGAGGCTAAAATTACCGAGTTACTAAACAAATACTGTAAATTTTTACCTATTCCTATTGCATTTGGCAAGAAAAAAGAATGGAAAGATGGCAAAGAGCAAGAAACCGACCAAGACAATATTGTAAACAACGTAGAACCTGCTTGGGTAAAGAAACCTGCCGACCTTACCGACGAAGACTACAACAAGTTTTACCGCGAATTGTATCCTTATGGCGAAGAACCATTGTTCCACATTCACTTGAATGTAGATTATCCGTTCAATTTAACCGGTATTTTATACTTCCCCAAGGTAAAAAACAACATTGAGTTGCAACGCAACAAAATTCAACTTTACTGCAACCAAGTATTTGTTACCGATAGCGTAGAAGGCATTGTACCTGAATTTTTAACCCTACTACACGGGGTAATTGACTCGCCCGATATTCCGCTAAACGTAAGCCGTTCTTACTTACAAAGCGATGGTAATGTAAAGAAAATATCCAGCCACATTACCAAAAAAGTAGCCGACCGTTTGCAAGAAATTTTCAAGGCAGAACGTACCGAATTTGAAAACAAATGGGACAGCCTTAAAATTTTTATCAACTACGGCATGCTAACCGACGAAAAATTTTACGAACGTGCGGTTAAGTTCAACCTATTTAAAAACACCGACGGCAAATACTTTACTGCCGAAGAATACAAAACCTTAGTAGAAAGCAACCAAACGGATAAAGATGGCAACCTGATTTATCTTTATACCAACGATGCTGAACAACAATTTAGCTACATCGAGGCAGCCAAAGCCAAAGGATACGATGTATTGGTTATGGATGGCCAATTGGATGTACACTTGGCCTCGATGTTGGAACAAAAGAACGAAAAGAGCCGTTATGTACGCGTTGACAGCGACACCATCGACAACATCATTTTAAAAGAAAATGCCGCTACAGTAGAACTAACCGCCAATGAGCAAAATGCCCTTAGCAGTATCTTTAAAGCCGAATTGCCCGAAGATAAAGACAATAATTTCTGGGTTAGTTTTGCTGCCTTGGATGCCGAAAGCATGCCCGTTATGATTACGCAACAAGAATTTATGCGTCGTATGAAAGAAATGGCTGCCACCCAAGGAGGTATGATGAGTTTTTATGGTCAAATGCCCAACAGCTACAATTTGGTAGTAAACACCAACCATGCACTTATTAAACGCTTAATGGACAACGCTCAACAAAACGTGGGCGATAAAATTGCTCCTATTGATAGCGAGATTACCGAATTGCGCAACATCGTTGATAGCATTAACACGGCTAATAAAGACAAAAAAGACGAAGAAATTGCCGAAACCGACAAAGAACTTATCAAAAACAACAACGATAAGATTGCCCAATTGGAAAAAGACAAAGAAACCATTTACAAAGACTTTGCCAAAGGCGAAGATATGGTAAAACAATTGGTAGACTTGGCATTGCTTGCCAACAACATGCTAAAAGGCGAGGCTTTAAGCAAATTTGTTAAACGTAGCACGATGTTCATTTAACCCCTTGTACTAACTACAAAAAAAACTCGATTCTGTGGAATCGAGTTTTTTTTTGCACTATTTTTAATTAGTCCTTATTAACAAAAGTAATAATTTCCTTTCTAAAATGCCAAACTAATAACAAACCATACATCAAAACAACCGAAAGGAAAATGTATTTTTTATAGGTAATAGTCCAGTGAGTTAATGGCATAGCGTTTAATGACATCGGAGAAATTACTTCTACTGGATCCGACATATACGATAGGGTATTTTGCATATACATAATTCGATTGTGCAAATCTATCACATCGTTGTGCAGCAAACGTGGTTGCTCACGTACAATCATATCTCTACCCGACTTGTCATTCACTAAAATTGCACGTCTAGAGTTTTCTAAGTATTCAATTTCGCGTAAACTATCCAGCATAGCTATTTCATTCTGCAAAATAGCAATGTTGTTTCTTAACTCGTTTAAGCGTATATTGTTAGCATTTTTCACAAACTCGTCTTTTTTAAAGTAGTTGACGATAGCATCGCCCCATAAACGAATTTGAGACGAGTCAGAACTACGAACCTCTACTGCAAATACATTGGGAAGAATTGATTTATTGGAATTGATTTTTTTGTTCTTTGAATCGACAAAGTAACCCGTATTTAAGGTATCTATAGGATATACGTAATGAGGGAAAACACCACGATACGTTACCATAGCCTCTATGGGCACTTCAAACTTCTTGCTAATTACTTTGGCGGATTCTTTACCTAAAGCTTGCAATGTGTTTATGTAATCACTACTTTGTCCAACACGGGTTTTAATAATCATTTGCCCCGAATAAGTAGTTTTATAGAATTTTGGGGTTAAATAAGCAATGCCAAAACCTACAAAAACAGCCAATAGCATAAAGTACCACTTTTTTAGGCCAAAACGCACTAAAAACACGAATGGTTGCCAGCAATAAGTTACAAAAACGCCCCAACCCCAACGAATTAGGTCTAACAAATCATACTCTTTTTTTTGCTCCATGATACTTGATTTTTAACAATTTAGCGCAATTTAAGTCGTTTTCCAACTTCTGCTTTTTGCGTGTAAGACATATTATTTAAATCGTATAATTTATGCAATTGAATGCCATAAGCTTGCGAAATGCTGTGCATAGACTCGCCAGCTTGTATAATGTGTGTTCCATTGCCTTTTTCTACCGATTTTTTCTTTTGTTGCAAATACACAATTTCACCTTCTTCGGGCTGACGCGTTTTACGGTCTACATCATTATAACAACAGATTAACGAGAAAGGAATTTTGTGCGCTTTAGCAATGGTATAATACGATTCGCCTTTTTGCACAATAACGTACTTTAATCCTTGGTTGTTTTTAACCGCCTTTTGTTTTACAGGTGTTTGTACATCTTGCTTGGTAGAGGTGTATGATTCGGTATCAAAACGATGCAAATCATTCTCTTCGATTAACGCAATAAGGCGCTTTGCATAATTAGGATCGGTGGCGTAGCCCGCTTGTTTAAGCCCCTTTGCCCAAGCTTTATAGTCGGTTTTATCTAATTCAAACAAAAATGAATACCTAGATTTATTTTTTAAAAACAACGAGTGGTCTACAAACGAATCTTCGGCACGTTTGTATTTACGAAAGCATTCGTTATTTTTATCATCGTCATGATAAATCTTTTCGCCCGTCCAATCGTTATGGCATTTAATACCAAAGTGGTTATTAGCTTTTACGGCTAATTCTGATTTACCAACACCCGACTCTAAGATACCTTGTGCCAACGTGATACTAGCAGGAATGCCGTAATCGTTCATTTCGCGCATGGCAATATCTTTGTATCGCTCTATATAAGCATCGTATTGCGCACAAAGGGGAGACGATAATAAAAATAGAAGCACCCCAACGACTCCTACCAAACAAGATCTATTTTTTTGCATATCAATAAAATATTTGGTTGCAAAAGTAATCGTTTTTCACGATATTTAGAACCTATTTTTTGTAAAATTCTTGAATTTCACCTACTTTTGTAGTAATTATGGATAGCACATTGCATACATCATTAACACCTGCCTACCAGAATTTAGTTAGCATGGCCCAAAAAGCAACCCAAACGGCTTATGCTCCCTACTCACTTTTTAAAGTTGGAGCAGCTGTTTTAATGGCAGACGGACGCATTTTTAGTGGTTCTAATCAAGAAAATGCGGCTTATAGTGCTTGTCTGTGCGCCGAAAGAGTGGCTCTTTTGTATGCTTGTGCCAATGCCAATAATTCCTACCCAATTGCTATTGCCATTGCAGCTTGGAAAAATGGGGACTTTATACATACACCCATTACACCCTGCGGCGAATGTTGTCAGGTAATGGTAGAAATGGAAGCACGGTTTGGGCATCCCATAGCAGTTTGCCTTTATGGTAAGCAAGAAACAAAAGTTTTAGCAAGCGCAAGCTTATTACTACCATATCGTTTTTCTAACCAACACTTAACCCCCTAACGTTGCAATTAAGCACCTAAAACGACTAAACGAACAAACGACTAAACCTCTAGAAAAGTGCTAAAACACATAGACCGCTACATACTAAAAAACTTCTTTAGAACATTTACGGCTACGTTCTTTGCCAGCCTTT
>ERZ808032.94-NODE-94-length-13509-cov-3.455405_pt1 | contig 13509 bp, 10 predicted proteins | sample MGYA00380187_ERZ808032 | MGnify/ENA primary metagenome ERZ808032 (study PRJEB31490, sample SAMN06133378) | cow dung metagenome | isolation source: M10 | host: cow | place: China: Chengdu | collected 2015-05 ...
TGCGGAAATAGCTCAGTTGGTAGAGCACAACCTTGCCAAGGTTGGGGTCGCGAGTTCGAGCCTCGTTTTCCGCTCAAAAGACAAAACCAACAATGGTGCGGTAGTTCAGTTGGTTAGAATACTAGCCTGTCACGCTAGGGGTCGCGGGTTCGAGCCCCGTCCGCACCGCAAGAGGAGAGTTCACGCTCTCCTCTTTCTTTTTTTCAAAGCACTACAGACAACGCGCACGAAAACTATGGAAAGCCAAAAGAAATTCTATCTGGAAAGCCCTGTGAAGGTGCATACATACGACACCGACTACATGGGCATAGTAAGCAACACCGTGTATCCCAAATATTTTGAGGACCTACGCAATGCCATACTGGACAAATACTTCCCTCTGGAGGAAATGATGAGGGAACACAACACGCCCATACTGGCCGAGACCCACATCATGTACAAACGTCCGCTCACTCTGGCAAGCAAACCTGTCGGCAGAATAAACATCACACTGACCGGTGCCAGCCGCTGGGAGGCAGAAATAGAAATCGTGGAAGGAGAGCGCATATACTGCAACGCACACCAGGCGGGATATTACTTCAACCTGGACAGAAACAAGCCAGTACGCTTCCCCTAGGAGTTTCTTGACTACTATGAAAGCATCTGAATCAGGAAAACAAGCATATTAACAAGCAAAATGCAATTTCTCATAAAATAAACAGGCATAATAGCATATAACACATTTATTTTATTAACTTTGCACAGAGGAAACTCCAAAAAGTGCAAAGTTTTTATTTTATGCCTATTACTAACCATTTATACTATTAATTATGAGAAAACGTAATCTTTTCGTATTGGTATCAGTATTGCTGATGTCAATCGTATTGGGTTCATGCTCCCAATCTGCCGATTACCAGTCTGTAATCCCAGCAGAACCAGTGATTGTGGTTAAAGCAAATGTTGACAGACTCCTGACAAAATCAGAAGTGTTGCAAGACAATCAGGTTACAGGACTTTTGAAAACAGGCATCAACGAAATGCCTGAGAATTCACGCGAACTGATGCGCGGGATACTGAACGACCCTGCCAATTGCGGACTTGACCTTAAACAGCCTGTATTTGTAGTAATGGACAACATTGAACAGACAAGGGGTTTTGTCTTGTTTGCCGTTAAGGACATTGAAAAGGTAAAAGGGCTGTTTGGCCTTGTTGAGGAAAACAATGAAGACATATCTTTGGAAGAAAATGGCGACTATTACATAGTAAAGAGCAACAACAGCAATACCGTTGCATTTGACAACACCAAACTGATTGTTGCCTTTGCTCAGGGCGCCTTTGACGCTACAGAGTATATCACCGCCACAGAAAACGGAACAAAGAGCGATGCACTGAAAAACTTCATCGCCTCTGACAATGACGTGGCATACTACATGGCATACAAAGATATCCTGAGACTGGCAGAGGGACTCAGCCCAGAAACTGCTGGTTCAATAGACACAGAGCTGTTTAAGGATGCCAAGTTGATTTGCGCGCTCAATTTCGAGGCTGGCAAAATCGTAATGAACAGTAAACTAGAGGATGCCGACGAACTAATGGCAAAAAGCAAGGAGTATTTGGTAAATCCCAACACAGACCTTCAGGAATACTTCCCTGCTGCAAGTTATGGCTACATGCAGATTGGCGCAAAGGACATGGGAACCAACATTGAGGAGAATGTTCCCGAAAGCCAGCGCCCCATCCTGGATGAGTTTCTCTCTAGCGTTAACAGAGAATTGAAGAAAAACGGTGCTGACACCGAATTTACCTGGTCAATGCTGAACTCGCTTGACGGCACCATAGCCTTTGGTGTGTCAGAAGCAGACATGGCAGCAGCTTTGCCACTGCCACAGATGACCCTGATTGCCGAATGCCAGGACAAGGCCCTGTTTGAACTGATAGCAGAACTGCTGGTTGCAAACAGAATTGCCAGCAAGTCAGGAGAAGACACCTACTCTATCATGGGCATGTACAACTTTGCATATGTGGACAACAAGATGGTGGCAATGCCATCCAATATGTTTGGGCAATATTGTGCCGGCGGTTCCATAAATGCAATGCAGGAAAACCTCTCTGAAAACGAGATGACCAATTTCATTGGCAATGATAACGGCATGGTAATAGACATCCAGGCCATTGCCGACATGGTTGAACAAATGGGTCTGATAAAGAGAAACCGCGACCGTGCCGCACTTAACATCTTACGCAACTTCACCTATTCTGCCTATACCATTAACGAAGACCTTGAGTTTGAGTGGGTAACAACATTTAAAGATGGCAGCACAAACTCTTTGAAGCAGATAAAGGACATGGCTGTTGCTGGTGCCATCAACCAATCTTCGTTTTAGTGATTTAACACAATGATTGAGACTATCCGTTTCAACAACGTTGTACCAAACGTATTTGTCGGCTCGCCCCCAGGGGGCGGGCCTTCAGATGTCTGGCAACAGTTGATAGATTTCCATAAGGGCAGGTCATATCTGATTGAAGCCGCTTCGGGCAGAGGCAAATCATCGTTCTGCTCCTTCCTGTGCGGACTACGCTCCGACTATCAGGGAGAAATACAACTGACAGACGAACATGGCAATGCCATCAACAAGAACGAAGCAGGGGGATATATGCTGCGCCGCAATTCACTGGCAATGATGTTTCAAGACCATCGTCTTTTCCCCGAACTTACAGCCGTGGAAAATGTAATGCTAAAAAGCATGCTTACCAATCATTACACGGAACAGGAGATAAGAGAAATGCTTATCAGACTGGGTTTGCAGGAAAGACTGGATACTCCGTGCGCCCGCCTATCCCTGGGGCAACAACAAAGAGTGGCATTTGTCAGAATGCTTGTCCAGCCGGCAGACTTCTTCCTGCTTGACGAACCAATAAGCCACCTGGACATAACCAATGCAGAGATCATGAGCAATATGTTGCAGGAAAGGGTTGAGAGGGACGGAGCAGGAGTGATTGTTACCTCCATAGGCAACAGACTGCCCTTTGAATACAACGAAATAATCAAACTCTAACATACAACAAATACATTGATGAACGGGCGGATGAGACTGCTTTTCAAATTGCTAAAACAAAACATAAGCCTATGGCAAACCATAGGTTTCGTAGTCGCCAACCTCATTGGCGGAGCAATAGTGCTGGTGGGAATACAGGCTTACCAGGATTTCAACCGGTTTATACAGAAGGAAAGCGGACTCCTTTCTGAAGGATACGTAGTAATCACAAAACCTATAAACACCCTGTCCTCTATCAGCAACCTTATTGGGGTGAAACCTGTGTTCCGAACCAACGAAATAGAGGAACTGAAACAGCATCCCAATGTCAGCGACATAGGTGTGTTTTCTTCGGCAAACTTCAGGATAAGGGGAAGCTTCTACCTGGGCGAACTTGGCATCTCCACCGACCTTTTCATGGAATCCGTGCCCGACCGCTTCATTGATGTGAAATTTGACTCACCATCTGAGTGGAGCGCTGATGTTGACGGCAATTTCATCCCCGTCATCATACCACGAAAATACCTGAATATATATAACTATGGATATGCCGCCACCAAAGGCCTACCACAGTTAGCAGAAGGACTTACATCAGCCTTCCCCATACATTTAGCCGTAGCCGGAAACAACGGACAAAAGCAAACATACAACGCCAGAATAGTAGGATATACTGACAGGCTCAACACCATACTTGTGCCAGAGGGGTTCCTGAAAGAGGCAAACAACAGATTTGCTACAGACAACAAGGCGGAAGCTCCATCCAGACTTATCATTGAGGTAAGTTCCGATAACGGAAGAAATGACTTCCTAGACTATTTGACAAAAAAAGGCTATAGCATTGAAGGGGACACTGAGGCACTAAAGCTACAGACTCTGGTAAACGGAATTCTGTGGGTAGTTATAGGTATTGGAAGCGTTGTCTCTATATTGGCATTCTCGCTCCTGCTCATCAGCATACTCCTGTTGATAGAGAAGAACAAAGAAAAATTCATCAACCTTCATTCTATGGGATATTCGGTAAGCGAAATTGCACGACCATACACAATACTGGTTACTTCTGTTGATTGCGCCGTATGGCTCGTCGCCATTGCTGCAATCAGCATTGCATATCCGCATCTATTTGCCTTCATCTCGGTCATTTCTCCCGACATGCAGCTTACATCCCTCCTGCCTTTATGGTTAATAGCAGGGGCTTTCGCTGTCGTATTCTCAATCTTTCACAATTGGATAATAATTCGGCAGTTGAAACGTTTCTGCCCATAGAAACCCATGTTGCAAGAATTACTCAAAGGCAAAGGTATGAGTCTGCAAAACCACACATAAGCTTATTATGAAAATAGTCAATAAGGCAGCAAAGCATATCAAGGAATAGACAAGACTTATGCAAAATGCCTTTGCTACCGATTTTACCCAAGAGCTCTTTTCATATACATTTCTGACTGCAATAGTAAGATACAGGCAAGAGGACAAAATCATTATCCATTGCAAGATTTGCATATCAGGATCTATGGTAAGGTACAGCAAATAGACAATCAACAGCATCAGTTCAATGAAAGCTGTGTAATGTAAGGCAAATATAAAGTACGTTATTGTTGGTTTTCTACGTTTCAGGTGCAACAGCTTTATGGCAAACGCCAATAGAGGAGACGTCAACAGAAATATCATTGGGAAATACTGAGTTAATATTTCCAACAACTTACGCCATAAACTTGAGAAGAAGTCCAACGCCAATGTCTTGTCAACAATAGCATTTTTTTCTGCAAAACTGTAAACACCAGAATCGCTTCCTACTATTACTTTATCCTGAACCAATATTTGCGGAATGCTGACCAAAAAGGTATCCAGTTTATTTCCCTTGTGATTTGTTATTGTGCTGATTGGTGTAATAAATTCAGGAAATTCCTGCACAGTAGACCAATGTAGAGCCAACTGGAGCGTATCCCTCTTAGACTCCTTCATTTTTGCCAAATAATCCGCATCGGTACGAAGTGTCGCTAGAGACAAATTCGGACGGACAATTTCATTTTTTGCTATATCATCAAGGGCATTGCTAGCTTTCTGAACATCAGAAAAGAGAAAGAAAAGAGTGACGAACACAAAAAGAAAGAACATGTTCAACTTCAGCGGATGCTCATATGCCACGAATTTACCTGAATTGAACTCGTTGGTGAGAAACCCCGGACGACGAATAAGTTGCCATATCGTCGAGAAAAAATTCCGGTCCCAAATGAAGGCATTGTTCATGTATTCAAAGATAAATTCCGAAACCTTGGGAGTCGGATTCGTTGCCTGTTGTCCACACTTATGACAATATAAGCCTTGCAAACCTGTGCCGCAATTCAAACACTTTTTATAGGGTATGCCTTCTTTCTCCTTTAATTTTGAAGTAGATTGCTTTTTCATCCTCTCTTGCTAATTTTATGCAAAAATAAGCAAAAATCATATTATAGTCCAAATCATACTGTATACATTCGGCTTACATTACAGTAAAATTGCAAATATATTTGTAGACTTACAGAATTTGTTGCATTACTTTCTATGATTTTTCGATTATAACATAGTAAATTTGTACCCCGAAAATAACAGTCCCCATATTCAAGGGTCGATATGAAAACACATAAATCACTCACACCTAAAATTCTCCTGATATGAAAAGAAAGCTTTGCATAATTATCTGTTTGCTTCTCTCCTTGTGTACCTATTCACAACAGCGCGTGATAGATGCAACTGACAGTATCCCGGTTGCGACGGCATCTGTCTTTGATTTTGACGGCAATGTGGTTGGATATACCCTGGCCGATGGTACACTTTCGGAAATACCGGAAACCGCATATCCTATAACTATCCGCTGTTTGGGTTATGAGCCATTGGTCATTGCAGAACCAAAGGATACCGCCTGGCAAATGAAGCAATGCTTCTATGACATGCCCGAACTGGTAGTGGTGCCTGTAGACAGGGATGTCTTGAAGCAGACATTTTACATAAGGAAGTATTTCAGTCTTTCCAACACCACCGACACAGTTACGTATTTCGTAGAGCAAATGGCCTATCGTTATATCCCCGCAAGAAAGGGAGCAAAGACTGGGGTGAGCAGTTCAATACATACATCAAGCAACAGATGCTATTCTATGTACAAGGTTGAAGACATAGATAGTGTAGCCTATGAAGAGAACTCTGATTCCTACCTATTGACCACAATATTAACTCTTAGTGATAAAGAAATCCGTACTCATAAGTCATTCAAGGCTGACTCTACCGGATATTATGAAAAGGTAGGCAAATCTGGCGTCTCGCTCGTACAGAAACAAAGTTCTGGCGTATTTACCAACACAGAGGACAGACTTGCAGAAAAGAAGGGGCATAGCCTCTCTCCATGGCCATTGAAGGCCATTGGCATGACCGTAGAGATAAATCAGCTCTACACCACCCAAGCCTTCCGTGCGAATAATACCGACACCTATCTGCCAAAAGATCTGATGGAAGCAAGTGTTGTCATGGAAGCGGAAGGAAGGGGCAAATATCTCCGCAAGGCACTGAAATCGCAGGTTCCGGTGACTGTCCGTCTAATGCTCGAAGTGTATGTCGTCGACCGCGATTTCCTCACCAAGGAAGAGGCAAAGGAAGAGAGTGCCAACAAGACTTCCAAGATGGATTTTGTGATACCATCCAATATTCCGTCTGTGAACGATGCTACCCGCAGGTTGATAGAGCGCGCCAAGGATAAAGCAAAGAAGTGAAAACGTTCGAAGACATTAAACCCAAATCGGTCATCAGACTGTTATGCACTAATGACCGATTTGGGTTAAACAAAGCGAGACACTACCCTACTCTCTTGGGTGTGCCTCGCTTTTGTTTTACATGTGAGTCTCAAAAATCCGAGCGGAAGGTTGAGGCTGGCATGCCTGCTCCGTTCACAAGGTTGGCCTTGGTGTAGGGCTGCCATCCATAGCGGACAATGGTGGGATTCTTCACTTCCTTGCTCCACACCTTCACACGGTTGCCCTCTACCACGGCCTTGGCAGGATAGAAACGGCGGTCCTCGCCTGCTATCTCGAAGGTAAGCAACTCCTCGCCTTCCTTGGCAGGTCGAAGCCCCTCGTCATAGTCGAAACTTACATACGCCGCACCCTTCTTGAACTCTACACCCGAGTATAGAGGACCGGAAGGAACGACATTGCTGAAACCGTATGTCTCGTTCAGTGCCCAATATGCCAGGCGCTGACCCACTTCTCGCTTCTCCGTGGGGTGCACATCGGTGGGATTGCCCTTGTCGGTGCTTACAGCCATGCCCAAGTTGTCGATGTCCTGCAACATACGGCGCTGACTGTCGCGGAACAAGGGCCATGAGGGACGGTTCAGACTTGACAACTGCACATAGTAGAAAGGCATTTCCTCGTCCTCCCAATACTGACGCCAACTGCGCACCAGACGCTCGAACAACTTTTCGTGTGCCTCTATGTTGTGAGCATTCGACTCGCCCTGATACCAGATAACGCCACGGATGGGGAACTGCTGCATGGGCAGGATGGCAGACTCGAAGAGGTAGCAGGGCTCGTAGGGGTGGCGCTGGAACTTGTCCTTGGACTTGCGTATGTTCTGTGCGGCACGACCACGCACCCAATCCTGAATGAAGTCGTTCTTTGTCCAATCGCGCAGGATGGCCGGGAACTCAAACTCCAGCATGCGGCGCGATACCCATGCCTCGGTGGGCGAACCACCCACGGCATTGCAAATCAAGCCTATGGGCACCTGCAGACTGTCCTGAAGCATCTTGCCGAAGTGGTAGGCAATGGCAGAGAAGCGAGCTGCCGTCTGTGGTGTGCACTCTGTCCACTGGGTGTCGTGGAAATATTGCAGATGATTGAGCGAGTCAAGTACCGAAGCATCCCACTCCACGGGGTTGGTGCGCCAACGCGCCTTCATGTCGAAGAGACGGATGTTCCTGTTCTCGGCCATAGGAATGTCCTCCTTGCCAGTGGCTGACTGATTCAGCTGGAACTCCATGTTTGACTGACCCGAGCAGAGCCACACCTCACCGGCCATCACGTTCTTGTACACCAGTTCCTTCTTGCCAGCCTCAATCTTCAGAGTGTAGGGACCGCCAGCCTTCAGAGGGGAGAGAACCACCGTCCACTTGCCGTCGGTGTCTGCCGTGGCACGATGCTTCTGTCCGGCAATGCTCACGCTCACCTTCTCACCGGCATCTGCCATGCCCTGCAACTCTATCTGGCGACCATACTGAAGCACCATATTGTCCGTGTAGTAAGGCGACATCTGCAAACCTCCATAGTCGCCCGTAATACCGCCATACACTATCTTTGCAAGCATCTCGGCACCCTCGGCATTGGGGTGTATGTTATCCTCCAGAATGAAGGGATATGGATGCAGGGGTTCGAAGAAGTTTATCATCTGTATGCCCTCGGCACGTGCCACACAGGCTATGGCCTCCTGAATCTGTTCGTGCCAGTCGCGAGTGCCCGATTCGTAGCGCCAATGGCGGTCGGACAAGGGAGTCATGCGTGCTATCAGGAAGCGCGCCTTGGGGTTGGCCTCGCGGAAGGACTGGATAAGCGAGCGATAGTCCTCGATGAACTCATCCTGATAGTTGGGCCAGTTTCTGGGGTCGGTATCGTTGATACCCAGATGTATCACCACAATGTCGCCGGCAAAGGCAATGGCATCCTTATACTCCTGCTGCTGGGTGTAGGGACGATGTCCCTTGTTGAGCAGCGTGGCACCAGGCTTGCCGAAGTTGCCCACCTCGTACTCCTCGCCCAGCATGCCCTGCAACTTCACAGGGTAGGCATTCACCTCACGGTTGGCCACACCGCTACCATAGGTGATACTATTGCCCACGCAAGCCACCTTGATCTTCTTTTGTTGGGCATATGCACCAGTGCAGCACAGCACAACCATCAACAGATAAATTATTCTCTTCATAGTTTAGATGTATAGTTTTATTTCTATTTTCCTCTTCGTTTTCTCACCGCTCCTCGCTCACCGCTAACCTCTCACCGTTCATCCGTTCATCAAGCTCCGCAGTCGCAAAGGATTGGATTATCAAAGAGCAATGTCCTATCACGCTGGCGCTGGATTAGTGCTGGCTACGCGCGATGATTTCGCAGAGTTTTTGCGTAATCTGTCGTAGTATAGCTTACAACAAATTATCTTAATCTAGCGAAGCGCCATACTCTTGGGGAACTCTGCTTCTTCGCGCTATCTGCGTGGCAAGAACACACCGCTCATCCGCTCACCGCTCACCGCTAACCTCTCCTCGCTCACCGTTCATCCGCTCACCGCTCATCCGTTAAAAACCGTTCCCTCCTCGGCAGTTTCCTCGCCACCAACTCGTAGCTATGCCTTATGAGTTCCTCTATCAGTTCGTTGGGCAGATGTCCGAACAGGTTCAGCTGATTCCAATGCTTCTTGTTCATATGCCACGCAGGAGCAATCTCTGGGTAACTCTCGCGCAACTCAAGTGACCTGTCCGGGTCGCACTTCAGCACAAACCACTCCGTTCTCTCTAGGTCAATCATAGCAAATATCTTGCCCCCAATGCGAAATGCCAGCGTCGTCTCATCAAAGGGGAAATCCTCCGTTGCCCCAGGCATAGACAAGCAATATTCGCGTACACTCTCGATGTTCATTGCCCCTGGTTTATTGTTTTCACCACCCTGCATGGATTACCCACCGCCACACTATTGCTGGGGATATCCCTCACCACCACGCTACCGGCACCAATGGTGCAATTGTCGCCTATGCTCACCCCCGGCAGTATGGTGACACTTCCGCCTATCCAGCAGTTATCGCCTATGCTCACCGGTCGCGCCCACTCCCTGCGAGTGTTCCTCTCCTTCGGGTCGGTACTGTGGCAAGCCGTATATATCGCCACATTAGGACCGATAAAACAGTCATCGCCAATGGTGACCGTAGCCTCATCGAGCACCGTGAAGTTAAAGTTGGCAAAGAAGCCCTTTCCCACATGGATATTCCTGCCCCAATCACAATAGAAAGGTTGCACTATAAAGGTATCATCATGATAACATCCCAATATCTCACGCAAGACCCTTTGCCTTTGCTCCATATCAGTGGGGCGCAAGTTATTGTATTCCCAACATAAATCCTTCACCCGGTTCAACTCTGCTAAAAGTTCAGGTTCTATTGCAGAATAGACCTCACCCGCCATCATCTTACGGAACTCTTCGTTGTGGATTGGTTTGTTGTTCATGACTCTTACCTGTTCATTTTGCTCTCAAAGATAATACTTTTATAAAGAATGGACAAAAGTATACTCATGATTTTTCAATATTGATTTTTAATATATACCTTTGCATCAGGATTATTCATAACAGACACCCATGACTATAACGACCGAAAACAAAACAGAGATAAATAGAACCTCGCGACTTCAATCACTTGATACTCTTAGAGGTGCAGACATGCTCTTTATTATGGGAGGGGGAAGTCTGTTCTCTTCATTGGGTCACTTGTTTCCCAACACCTTGCTTGAAACATGGGGGCAACAAATGAACCATGTGGAATGGAACGGATTTGCTTTCTACGATTTGATTTTCCCGTTATTTCTATTTATTGCTGGAATATCTTTGCCCTATTCTGTTGAAAACAGTTTCTCACGGGGAATTAGCAAGCAGAATATTTCCAAGAAAATATTTAAAAGAGGTGCAACACTCATATTCTTGGGTATCGTCTACAATGGTTTGCTCACGTTTGATTTTGAGAACCTACGCATTGCCAGCGTGTTGGGCCGAATAGGTTTGGCATGGATGGTAGCTGCATTACTCTATATCTGGTCATCCAAGAGGATTCGTCTTGTCTTTACCTTATCTGTATTATTTGGATATTGGGGCATACTTGCCTTTTGTACCGCACCAGACAATCCCGAAGCATCGCCTTTTTCAATGGAAGGTAGCATAGTTGGATACATCGATAGGATGTTACTCCCTGGCAAACCATATCTAGGGATACACGACCCAGAAGGCATACTCTCAACTCTACCTGCTATTGTGACTGCCCTACTGGGTATGTTTTGTGGTCAGTTTGTAAAATCATCACAAACCAACGGACACATGAAAACCCTCATTATGCTTGGCATAGGAATATCTCTATGGTGTATAGGATGGGGGTGGGATATGATTCTACCTGTCAACAAAAACCTATGGACCAGCTCATTTGTCTGTGTTGCCGGTGGTTTGTCCATAGTCTTATTTGCTATATTTTACTGGATTATTGATGTGATGAAATACCGCAAGTGGACATTTTTCTTCCGTGTGATAGGAATGAACTCCATCACAATATACATGGCCCAGCAATTCCTAGACTTTTATAAACCAGTAAAAACCATATTCGGAGGTGTGCTGGGGTTCGTTCCCGAACAATGGTATGCCATAGGTTATTGGAGCGCATACATTATGGTATGTTGGGGCTTCCTCTACTTCCTATACAAGAAGAAGATTTTCCTAAAGGTGTGAGAACGAAGAAACTGTGTTCCAAGTGCTCCGAGTATTCCAAGTTCTTGGATATTTCTGTTTTCACTTTTCCGTTTGAAAAGCTCTCGCTTACTCACAGATTTCCCTTTTCCCTTTTCACCTTTATTCGCCTTCGCTCATCAAGCTAAAGCAGTCACCTTTGTAAGGCGGAGGGGGTGGATAAGTCGCTAACCCCTCCTCGCTCATCCGCTCACCGTTAGGAGTTAAAGGTTGAGGGTTAAAGGTACTCCTCGTCTTCGTCCTCGTTTTCGTCCAACTCCTCGTCTTCCAAGTGTCAAAGTTAATGTATTCTGTCCAATCTGCAAAAGAAAAGGCGCATTATTTGGGAGGTGCAAGAGAAGAGTGGTTTATTATCTTCGCGATTTCTATTGCAAAGATACGACATCCCAATGGCGCTCGTATATTTAGCGATAATTAGAGATAATTAGAGAGAAATAATTTTACGAAAGAGCGATTATGACCTGCTATTGATGAGGAAATTATATTATATCATCATTCTGCTAGCGCGGTGAGTTCTTGTCACGCAGATTGCGCCAAGGGGCAGAGTTAGCCAAGAGTATGGCGCTTCGCTGGATTAACAAAATTTGTCGTAAGCTACACTACGACAGATTACGCAAAAAGCTCTGCGAAATCATCGCGCGTAGCCAGCGACAATCCAGCGCAAGCGTGATAGGACATTGCTCTCTGATAATCCATTCCTTTGCGACTGCGGAGCTTGATGAGCCCAGGCGAATAAATCTGCGTGAAAAATAAAAACGTAGAGCGGTAGTCATCGTTAAATCCTTTGAATTTTCTTTACACATCCGAAAATAGTATTTTGTTCGAAAATCGTTCTGTCGTCTGCGCCTCGTCGTCGGGTGGAATTTACTTGGTGAACATAGGGAGTGAGTGCCGACGATGTGGTAATGGCGGTTAATGAATATGTGGGCTCTCTCAGTGTTTTTCGCTCCGCCTTTGCAAACCTCGGAGAGGAGTTGTGGGTGGTAGTTGCAATCGTCTGTAAATCAATAGCATAACAAACAAATTGATATTGGCACCCCACTCTATTTGTCCCCCTAAGACAGGTGAAACAAGCGCGAAGGGCAGAGGGGGTATGACCAAATCACAATCAATGCAGATATTGAAATATCTTTACATATCGTTTCTATATCCGGTACAAGGTGTCCACAGTCCACAGTCCACAGTTAATATTTCGCCATATCACTCCCCCGCCCTGTTTTACCTAAAAAGAATTTTTAATATATATATTAAAGTATATTTTATATACATTTTCCCATTCCAGTACATTGCCCTTAAAACGAACTGTGGACTGTGGACTGTGGACACTTTGGGTGTCTGCATTGTGGCGTAATTCTTTGAATGTCAGTTTAATCGCTGATTGCCGACCATAACAAATCGCTTACTTGCAGATTTTAACTTTACTCTCTTGACCATTGTCCCTTGACCCAAAACACCGTTTGACTATACTGAAAACCTTGACCACCACACCCAGAAATGTTGACCCTTTTACTGAAAAGGATGACTTTTGAATGAAAAATTATACAGCAAGAACGATGCCAGATGTCAGATGTCAGTTTGTTTTTATGCCAAATCGGAAAATGTGAATAACAATCATCCGCAACACCTCGCCACTTTGGGGGTGCTGCGGATACGTTCTGATGTTTACCTTCAGTGTTAAATTTCGTTGTTGTTATTAGTTGAGCGCAACTATCTTGCCAAAGTTGTTCCAAGGGGCTGTTGCTTTATAACTCTCAATAGAAGCTGCAGGAACATGAAGGGTGACATTCTGATAATTAGAATCGTAGAAAACAGAACTACGTGTTGAAGGAACCTCCTCTGCATGGCAGTAGACATTCTTCAAACCAGAGCAACTATAGAAAGCCTGCATCCCTATGCTCGTCACACCACTGACTATAGTCACCGAGGTCAAACCAGAGCAACCAGAAAAAGCCTGATTACCTATGCTCGTCACACTATTACCTATAGTC
>ERZ808032.95-NODE-95-length-13477-cov-4.273657_pt1 | contig 13477 bp, 11 predicted proteins | sample MGYA00380187_ERZ808032 | MGnify/ENA primary metagenome ERZ808032 (study PRJEB31490, sample SAMN06133378) | cow dung metagenome | isolation source: M10 | host: cow | place: China: Chengdu | collected 2015-05 ...
CGACAAACGTACCTACCAAAACCAAGCACACCAAGACCAATTGGATGCTGCTACTATCTACCAAATGTTGGAAGAAGAAATCATTCCTTTGTATTTCAGCAAAAACAGCAAAGGTTACTCTCCAGAATGGGTGGGTTACATCAAAAATTCGTTCGCAAAAATCGCTCCTATCTACACCACAAAACGTATGTTGGACGATTATATCGATCGTTTCTATAGCAAACAAGCTAAACGTGCTAAAACTTTAAAAGCTAGCAACTTTGGTAAAGCTAAAGAAATTGCTGCTTGGAAAGAAAAAGTAGCTAACGTATGGGATAGCATCGAAATTTGCGAAACCAACATGAACCAAGGCCACCAAATTACTGCAGAATCTGGCGCATCTAACTCGTTGGCAGTTACCATCGACGTTAAAGACGCTGCATTGGCAGATAGCTTCGGTATTGAATTGGTTACCTTGAAAAACGTAGACGGCATGGACAAACTAAACAAAACCTTCGAACTTCAAGTGGTTCGCAAAGAAGGTTCTAAAGTTACCTTCGAAGGCAACTTTATGTCTACTGCTAGCGGTGCTTACAAAATGGCATTACGTTTGTTCCCTAAATCAGCAGATCTTCCTCACCGTCAAGACTTCTGCTACGTACGTTGGTTCTAATAAACAACCTACATACAACAAAAAGACCTCCCAGTGGGAGGTCTTTTTTTATTACATTTGGCACTAAACTAAAACTCGGTGGGCGAACTATTGTAGGGACGCACGGTCGTGCGTCCGCAAAAAAAAGGCCGATTCAAAAGAATCAGCCTTTGGGTGAAAGACGGGGCTCGAACCCGCGACACTCGGAACCACAATCCGATGCTCTGCCAACTGAGCTACAATCACCATGTTGTCTTTAAGACGATGCAAAGATACTACAATTTTTGTATTCTACAAGTGTTTTTGTAATATTTATTTTTTTACCAATACAATACCATTGTCTTTTAGCAAGATAAGTCGTTTTTTATACAACTCGCCCACTGCTTTTTTATAGGTTTTCTTGCTCATACCGCACACTTCGTAAATGGTTTCGGCAGGGCTTTTATCGGTAGTTGGCAAATACCCACCCGATTGTTGCAACAAGGTAAGCAATTTAGCAGCCTCGCCCTCTATGGCGGCATAACCCGCCTTATTCAATCTTACATCAATTTTACCATCCGCACGCATACGATGAATATAAGCAGGCATTACATCGCCTATTTGCAAAGGTTTAAACACCTCGTTTTGGTATATTAACCCTACAAACGCACCGTTTATCAACACGCGATAACCCAATTCGGTTTTAGCGGCAATCATAACTTGCACCTCATCGCCTTGAGCAAAGGTAGGCTGCAAGGTTTTATCCAATAAGCGTCCCCAACGCATGGTTGCCACCACCCTGTTGGTTTTACTGTCAAGGTACAAACCTACCACCACGGTATCGCCTTCGTTTACATCGGCTGTTTGTTCGCTAAAAGGCAAAAACAGGTCTTTCATGATACCCCACTCCAAAAAAGCACCGTAAGAGCCCACAGCCTTTACTTGCAAGGGAACTATATCGCCTACCGCAGCTAGGGGTTTATCGGTAGTAGCTATCAGGCGATCATCGCCATCGGTATAAATAAAAACGTCTAAATAATCGTCTACTTGCGCATCTGCAGGCACATAACGATTGGGAAGCAAAATCTCGCCTGCTTCTTCGCCGTCTAGGTACAAGCCAAACGCAACGCGTTTTACTACTTTTAGGGAATTATAAGAACCTATGTTCATAATTTAAGACTAATCGGTGAATCGGTGAATCGGTAAATCGGTAAATCTGGAAATTAGAACTCTGAAGTGAAATGGAATTTTATATTCTTAAAGTCACTTTGCGCCATTTGCAATACATAGTTAGAATCGGCCAAGAACACATCGCGGCCTTCTTTGTCTTTTGCCATGTATTGGTATTTACGCTTTTTAAAGTTCTCTAGTTCGGCAGCATCGTCGCTTTCTATCCAACAAGCCTTGTATAGGTGAATGGGTTCCCATTTACATTGCGCCCCGTATTCGTGCAACAAACGATACTGAATTACCTCAAACTGCAATTGCCCTACCGTACCAATAATTTTACGGCCGTTAAATTGATTTACAAACAGCTGTGCAACCCCTTCGTCCATCAATTGGTCAATGCCTTTTTGCAATTGTTTTTGCTTCATCGGGTCGGCATTTTCGATGTATTTAAACATCTCTGGCGAGAAACTGGGCAATCCTTTAAAGTGGATTTGCTCGCCCCCAGTAAGGGTATCGCCAATTTTAAAGTTACCCGTATCGGGCAAACCAATAATATCGCCAGCAAAGGCTTCGTCAACGGTTTCTTTCTTTTGCGCCATAAACGCCGTAGGGGCAGAGAATTTCATCATCTTGCCATGGCGAATGTGCTTATAGTTAACATTGCGTTCAAATTTACCCGAGCAAATTTTTACAAAGGCAATGCAACTGCGGTGATTAGGGTCCATGTTGGCGTGTATTTTAAACACAAAGCCCGAAAATGCATTTTCGTAAGGGTCTATTTTGCGTTCAATGGCCTCTACGGGACGGGGCGATGGCGCTATTTCTACAAAGCAATCCAACAATTCTTTAACCCCAAAGGTATTAAGCGCACTACCAAAAAATACGGGGGCCAAATCGCCTGCCAAATATTGGTTTACATCAAATTCAGAATAAACGCCCTCTATCAGTTCCAAATCGTCGCGCAATTTTGCCGCATCGCTATCGCCTACATAGTCTTCTAGTTCTTGGCTATTTAAATCGATGGCTACGGTTTCGCTAACGGTTTGCTTATTGGGGGTATATAAATTTAAGCTGGTTTGATGAATGTTGTACACCCCTTTAAACGATGCACCGCTGTTAATGGGCCAGCTTAAAGGACGTACATGAATGCCCAATTCCGATTCTACTTCGTCTAGCAAATCGAATGGATCTTTACCCTCGCGGTCCATTTTGTTAATAAACACCATAACGGGGGTTTTGCGCATACGGCACACCTGCATTAACTTGCGAGTTTGGGTTTCTACCCCTTTTGCCGAGTCTATCACAATAATTACGCTATCTACGGCTGTAAGGGTACGGAACGTATCTTCGGCAAAGTCTTGGTGACCGGGGGTATCCAAAATATTGATTTTGTAATCTTTGTACTCAAATCCCATTACCGATGTTGCCACCGAAATACCACGTTGTTTTTCTATCTCCATCCAGTCGGACGTAGCGGTCTTTTTAATCTTGTTCGATTTTACGGCACCTGCAATGTGAATAGCGCCCCCAAACAACAACAATTTTTCTGTCAGTGTGGTTTTACCTGCGTCAGGGTGCGATATAATGGCGAATGTGCGTCTGCGGTTAATTTCTTCTTTCAAATCCATGCTCAATGCGCTTATACTAGGTTTAAAATTTGCACAAAAATAGTCATTTTTTACCGATTTGGCAAGTTGCCTATTTTGCAAAAAAAGTTACCTTTGCATCTACAAAATAAATAATCTTACTTTATGGAACAAAAATACGAATGTCGCATCCGTTACGAAAAAAACATTGACGGAAAATTAAAGAAAGTAACCGAGGCTTACTTGGTAGATGCCTTATCGTACACCGAAGCAGAGGCTCGCATTATTAAAGAACAATGCCAATACATTGGGGGCGAGTACCAAATTACCAACATTAAACGCGCTAAATATGCCGAGCTATTTCCTAGCCAACTAGACAGCGACGACCGTTGGTACAACTGCAAAATTCACATTATGTTGCTAGACGAGGCCAAAGGCGTAGAAAAAAAGGTAGCACAAATGTTGTTGGTACAAGCATCGTCGGTAGAATCGGCCATTAAATACCTAAACGAAGGCATGAAAGGCACCCTATCCGATTACGTGATTGTAGCTGTATCAGAAAGCCCCATTGTAGATTTCTTTCCCTATACCCCCGATAGCGTGATTGTAAAATCGATAGAATAAACTCGCTACGCGAGTTGTTGCTTGTCTCCTGTCACTTGTCGCTTGTGAATAACTTGACTATTGACAAGTGACTATTGACAAGTGACTATTGACTAGCGACTATTGACTAGCGACTATTTAACGGGTAATTTTATAACCTGTCCAATTTGAAGGACGTTTAGCTTTTTAGGCGCGTTGGCCTTGCGAATTGCCGCAACCGACACGCCTTTCTTTTTGGCTATGGTCCAAAGATTATCGCCAGAGCGCACCTTGTAGGTGGTTTGCATGGCAATCTTATTTTCTACCTTGCGCGATATTAACTCACTTTTATGCGCTACAATTGAATCTTTTTTGGTTAAATAACGATAAGCATAATCGCTGGGCAAGCAAAGGTTACAAGTTTTGGCATTGCCTGGAATAAGGTCGTAGCGGTACTGAGGATTTAAGCGACGCAACTCGTCAATGTGTACCCCCAAACAATCGGATATTTGCTCTAAGTGCACGCGATAGTTAACACAAACGGTATCGGTAGCCAAGGGTAATTTTAACTCGGCAGGGCAAATATGGTACAAATCTTCGGCATAGTGCATGGCATAGTTGGCCGCAATAAAGGCAGGCACATAGCCACGGGTTTCGCGGGGTAAGTATTCGTAAATATCCCAATAATCGGTTTTACCTCCCGAACGACGAATGGCCTTGTTTACATTACCTGGGCCGCAGTTGTAGGCAGCAATTACCAGCATCCAATCGTTGTAAATAGCATACAAATCTTTAAGGTAGGCCACCGCTGCTTTAGACGATTTGTAAGGGTCGCAACGTTCGTCTATCAACGAGTTAACCTCTAACCCGTACAACCTACCCGTTGCTGGCATAAATTGCCACAAACCACCAGCACCCACATGCGATTTAGCAGAGGGATTCAGTGCCGATTCTATAACAGGCAAGTATTTTAGTTCTAGGGGCAAGCCACCTGCTTCTAATGCGTTTTCAAAAATAGGGAAATAGTACTTAGAAAGTGCCAACAACGACGATAAGCGTTTGGGGTAACGACGCACATACGAATCGATGTACGAACGCACCACCTGATTGTAGGGCATTTCTATAATGGTAGGCATTTGCGAAAGGTAACAAACGTAATCCTCTTTTTTTAGGGTATCGGTCCATTGAACAGAAGCACACGAATCGTTTTGGTGCAAATCGTAACGCCAACGCACATACGACTCTTCTATAATGCGGTTAAATACTGCAATTTCTGTGGTATCGGCTAGCAAACTATCGGCAGTAACGGCTAGCGTATCCGCAACCGTGGGGGTAACAAGGGTAGAATCTTTTGCTGCTGTAGTAGCCGTAGTGGCATATAAACTTCCTAAACTTAGGTATAAGGTAACTAAAGAAAATACAATTCGTTTCATTAAAATTTTAATTTACAACGCAAACCAATAGAGGTGTCGGTTTGCTGATATTGACTAGGTGGCAACACGGCAGGCGCCACTTGTAGCGAAAGGTCGGGACTGATGTCGTAATCGGCCATTTGGGCATCTACGTAAGCATCAATCAAGGTTAATAAATACAATACCCCCGTACAAATAATGCACAAATCGCGGTTGCGCTGGTAGGCATCTTGCTTATTTTTAAGGGTACGGGTATAGTAATCTTTGTTAGAAGCATCAATAACAACCCCATTGGGTAGCACCTTAGTATAAAAGGTAGAGTTAGGGTCGGCATCAATTAAATCGACGTAGGCTTTTCTGTAATCAATGTACATTTGATTGTTCCAAGAAATGGCATACCCCAACCCCATGGCACCGCCATACACAATGGGCAGTTTCCAATACTGACGGTTGTAGATTTGCCCTAACCCGGGCACTACAGCAGCTAGCCACACCGCCATATCGGGGTCGGCCTTATAGTTGCTTTTAACAGGCGTTCCAGGGGGAATGGTTTGCTTATCGGTATGCAAGTACACCACAGGGCTCTGGGCTTGCGTAGTATCTGCCACTACTTGTGTAGTATCTACCGCGCCCAGCACAAAAGTGGTATCCACTATTATTGGACTAAGCGAATCTGTAGTTACCTGAAAGGCACTGGCATATACCCCTATTGTGCACAACAACCAACCAGCTACTATGTAAAGTAGTTTTTTCAAGCGTTTTGGCGAATTTGATCCATGGTTGCCAACAATTTTTCTAATTCATCGTCGTTAGCAAACTGCAATACAATGCGACCCTTGCCTTTGTCGTTGCGCTCAATTTTTACCGATGCGCCAAACAAGGTAGACAAATGCTTGCCCATTTGTTCGTATTCTGCTTTAATCTCGGGGTCGGATTGTTTTTTAGAGGCTTTTGGGGCAGACAAACTTTTTACTAATTCTTCTACCTTACGTACCGAATACCCATTTTTTACAATGTCTTCGTACAGTTTTATCATTACCGCAGGGTCGGCCACATTGATAAGAGCACGGGCATGCCCCATATCAATTTCTTTTTTGGTCAAGCCCAATTGGATTTCGGCAGGCAATTTAAGCAAACGCAAGTAATTGGCCACGGTAGCCCGTTTTTTGCCTACTCGTTCGCTTAATTTTTCTTGGGTAAATTGGTATTCGTCCAACAAACGTTGGTAGGTAAGGGCAATTTCTATCGAGTTAAGGTCTTCGCGTTGGATGTTTTCTACCAACGCCATTTCCATCATGGTTTCGTCTGATACGCGTTTTACGTAAGCAGGAATTTTGGTTAATCCTGCCATTTTAGACGCACGATAGCGACGCTCGCCAGCAATAATCATGTATTTACCGGGTTCGGTTTCGCGCAAGGTAATGGGTTGCACTACGCCCAACTCGGCAATAGAAGCTGCCAATTCTTTTAGGGCTTCTTCGTCAAACATGGTACGGGGCTGCGTAGGATTGGCTACAATCTTAGACAACTCCACCTCGTCTATCAACGACGAACCGCTGGTTTGCACCGTAGGTTGCAAATCAATCAAGGCTCCTAATCCTCTGCCCAATGCGCTCTTTTTTTCTGCCATATATTATGCGTTTTTCTTTACAACTTCTTCTGCCAACTGCAAGTAATTGCGTGCACCGGTCGATTCGGCATCGTACATCAACACAGGCACCCCGTGACTAGGCGATTCGCTAAGTCGGATGTTACGTTGAATGATGGTTTCAAACACCATGTCTTGGAAGTGTTGTTTAACCTCGTCGTACACTTGGCGCGCCAAACGCAAACGAGCATCGTACATGGTTAGCAAGAAACCTTCAATTTCTAAATCGGGGTTAAGGCGGCTTTTAATAATTTTGATGGTTACCAACAATTTGCTGATACCCTCTAAGGCATAATATTCGGCTTGCACAGGAATAATAACCGAATTAGCCGCGGTTAAGCAGTTTACGGTAATTAGGCCCAACGAGGGTGAGCAGTCTATAATGATGTAATCGTACTGATCTTTTATGGGGTGCAAAATGCGTTTTAAAAACTCTTCGCGGTTTTCTAGTTTTAGCATTTCGATTTCGGCCCCTACCAAATCGATGTGCGATGGCAAGATATCCAGATTATCTACTTCTGTTTTTTTAATGGCATCTTGAATGGGCATAGCATTTACCAAACATTCGTAAATGCTTTCGTGAATGTTGGTAATATCGATGTTTAAACCCGACGAAGCATTGGCTTGTGGGTCGGCATCTACCAACAATACTTTCTTTTCCATAACGGCCAACGATGCCGCAAGGTTTACTGCCGTGGTGGTTTTACCTACCCCACCCTTTTGATTGGCTATAGCAATAATTTTTCCCATAATGATTATGTCGTTTGTTGCTTGTCGTATTGACTAGCAACAGTTATATTAGGGGCAAAGATAGTAATTTTAAAACGACTAATAAAGTTACATAATCATAATTTATGCACAAAGAATGTATAAAAAGTTGATAACTTTTTTAAGAATCGTTTTCTGCTTGCTAAACGAAAGTTTTTCTTACATTCTTATAACAAAAAAATATTTCATAGTGTACAGAAAAAGTTGTATTTTTGCAGCGTTTACGTAAACATCGATGATTATGAAGGACAAGATTAACAGTCTATTACTTGAAATTAAGGGATTACAACCCCAAAGCAAAGAAGAAGTAGAAACCCTACGCATTAAATACCTTAGCAAAAAAGGCATTTTAAACGATTTGTTCGTTGAATTTAAAAACGTACCCGGCGAAGAAAAGCGCGCTATGGGTCAGTTACTTAACGAACTTAAAAACGTTGCTCAAGATAAATTTAACGAGCTAAAAGCTAGTTTTGAAGACGGCGCTAATGCCGAAAAACTAGACCTTACCCGTACGGCTACGGCCATCGATTTGGGTACTCGTCATCCCCTATCGTTGGTTAAAAACGAAATCATTAGCATCTTTTCGCGCCTTGGTTTTACCGTATCAGAAGGTCCCGAAATTGAAGACGATTGGCACGTGTTTGGTGCGCTTAACTTTCCACCCGAACACCCTGCCCGCGATATGCAAGATACGTTCTTTATAGAAAAGAACCCCGACATTTTGTTGCGTACCCACACCAGTAGCGTACAATCGCACGTTATGTCTACCCAAGAACCTCCTATCCGCGTGCTTTGCCCCGGACGCGTGTACCGCAACGAGGCCATTTCTTACCGTGCACACTGTTTCTTTCACCAAGTAGAAGGTCTTTACATCGACAAAAACGTATCGTTTGCCGATTTAAAACAAGCCCTTCTTTACTTTGCTAAAGAAATGTTTGGCGAATCTACCCAAATTCGTTTACGTCCTTCGTACTTCCCCTTTACCGAGCCTAGTGCCGAAATGGACATTTCTTGTAACCTATGCGGTGGCGAAGGTTGTCCTTTCTGCAAACATACCGGTTGGGTAGAAATTTTGGGTTGTGGTATGGTAGACCCCAATGTATTGGAAGCCTGCGGCATTGACTCTAAGGTGTACAGCGGTTATGCCTTTGGTATGGGTGTAGAACGTATTGCCAACCTAAAATACCAATGCAAAGACTTGCGTATGTTCTCTGAAAACGATGTTCGTTTCTTAAAACAATTTGAATCGTCTATCTAAATGAAATTAAAAAATAGCCAACTAATTATAGGAGCCTTAGGCGATAACATGGACGATGCGGGATTTATTCCCATTATAGCCGAAGAGAGCGAAGACGATTCGTTTCAACTATCGGACGATAAGTTATTGCCCATATTGGCGTTGCGCAACATGGTATTGTTTCCTGGCGTGATGATGCCAGTGGTGGTGGGCCGTAAAAAATCGTTGCGTTTGGTGCGCGAAATGTACAAAAAAGGACGCGCCATTGGCACCGTTGCCCAAATTGACAAAAACACCGACGACCCCAAACTAGCCGACCTATTTAAAGTAGGTACGGTAGCACAAATTGTGCGCATTTTAGAAATGCCCGATAACACTACTACGGTTATTTTAAGGGGTAGAAAATCGTTTGTAATCAACGAGGTAGTTAGCGAAACGCCCTACATGACCGCATCGGTCGAACTGCGCAAAGAAATTACCAAAGTTCCTAAATCAAAGAACTTTACCGCATTGGTCGAAGCCATTAAAGACTTGGCTATGCGTATGATTCGTATGTCGAGCAACATGCCTCAAGACTTGTTGTTTGCCATTCGCAACATCGAAAAAGAACAATTCATCATCAATTTTATTGCTGCAAACATTGGTTTGGCATTAGAAGATCGTCAGCAACTGCTAGAAATTGGTCACATTGAAGAACGTGCCTACTTGTTGCTTAAAATGCTTACCCAAGAATCGCAAATGTTAGAAATTAAGTCGTCTATCCAGTCGCAAGCCATGGAGAACATCGACAAGCAACAACGCGAATATTTCTTGCAGCAACAAATTAAAACCATTCAAAAAGAGTTGGGCGGTTCGGTGCAAGAGCAAGATTTAAGCCAATTGCGCCAAAAAGCAGCCACCAAAAAGTGGAACCAAGCCGTTAAAGAGCAGGTAGAAAAAGAAATTGCCAAACTAGAAGGCATGCCTACCCACTCGCCCGATTTTTCCATTCAAATGAACTATGTTCAAACCTTGGTAAACCTACCTTGGAACGAATATACCAAAGATAATTTTAACCTAAAAACAGCCGAGCGCGTGCTAAATCGCGACCATTTTGGGTTGGACGATGTAAAAGAACGCATCTTAGAACACTTGGCGGTTTTAAAACTAAAAGGCGATTTAAAATCGCCCATCATCTGCCTTTATGGCCCTCCGGGAGTGGGTAAAACCTCGTTAGGCAAATCGGTAGCCGAAGCATTGGGACGCAAATATGCCCGCATTTCGTTGGGCGGTTTGCACGACGAGTCGGAGATTCGTGGTCACCGTCGTACCTATTTGGGTGCCTTACCTGGCCGTATTATTCAAAGTTTAGAAAAGGCGGGGTCGTCTAATCCCGTGTTTATTTTAGACGAGATTGACAAAATTGGCAGCGATTTTAAAGGCGACCCATCGTCGGCATTGTTAGAAGTGCTAGACCCCGAACAAAACGGGGCTTTCCACGATAATTTTATCGACATCGACTACGACCTTTCTAAGGTATTGTTTATTGCTACGGCCAACGATTTGAGTACCGTATCGCGTCCGCTACTAGACCGCATGGAACTGATTAACATTAGCGGTTACATTGTAGAAGAAAAAATAGAAATTGCCGCCAAACACCTTATTCCCAAACAATGGGAAAACCACGGCATTTCTACCAAAGCGGTGCAAATTCCTAAAAAAACCATTAAGGCCATTATAGAGGGTTACACACGCGAATCGGGTGTGCGTGGTTTGGATAAACTGATGGCTAAAATTGCCCGCAAAGCAGCCCGCAAATTGGCCATGGACGAGAATTACAGCATTACGCTTCAACCTGCCGATTTGTACGACTTTTTGGGGGTTGCTCCGTTTGATGCCTCGGAACAAAGCCAAAAAGAAGAAATTGGCATTGTAACAGGTTTAGCATGGACATCGGTAGGGGGCGAAATTTTAGAAATCGAAACCAGTTTAAGCAAGGGCAAAGGCGAAAAACTAACCCTTACGGGCAACTTGGGCGATGTGATGAAAGAATCGGCTACCCTTGGACTTCAGTACATTAGAGCGCATGCCAAAGAATTGGGTATACAAGACGATTTCTTTGAAACCCACAACATACACATTCACGTACCCGAGGGGGCTATTCCTAAAGATGGTCCATCGGCAGGCATTACCATTGCCACCAGTTTGCTATCGGCCATTACAGGCAAAAAAGTACGCAAACACCTAGCCATGACGGGCGAAATTACCTTGCACGGCAAAGTGTTGCCTGTGGGCGGCATTAAAGAAAAAATCTTGGCTGCCAAACGCGCTGGTGTAACCGACATTATGCTTTGCTACCAAAACCGCAAAAACATAGACGAAATTAAGGACATTTACCTAAAAGGCCTTACGTTCCACTATGTAAAAAATGTGGAAGAGGTGTGGGCTTTTGCGTTAAAATAACTTGAACTTTAGACGCATTACATACACGCTATTATTTGTGCTATTCTCGATGATGGGAATGGCACAAATTAATACGCAACGCCTTATAGACATAGGCCGTAATGCGTTGTACTTTGAAGACTACGTGGTAGCTATTCAGTACTTTAACCAAGTAATCAAAGCCAAACCTCACCTTACCGACCCTTACCTGTACCGCGCCTATGCCAAACTAAGTTTGGAAGACTACCAAGGTGCCATTTTAGACTGCAACCAGGCGTTAGAAATCAATCCTTTTTTGCCCAAAGTTTACTATTGTCGCGGCTATGCCTATCGACAAATTGGGCAACTAGAAAAATCGACCGAAGATTTAAAAAAATCACTAGAATTTGAGCCTAATAACATCAATACCACCAACTTGTGGATTGAAAACCTAATTCGTTTAGAAGAAACCAACGAGGCATTAAGCGTATGCGATTCGCTCATTAAAGAATACCCAAAATACACCGAAGGGTACATTTTAAGGGCACAAATTCAACTGCAAAAAAACGATACGTTGCAAGCCATATCCAACCTTGACACGGCTATTTTATACAACAACAAGGCCGATTTGGCGTATGCCATGCGCGGTATGATTCGGTACGAAATTGGGCAAAACGAGCCTGGGTTATCCGATTTAGACCAAGCCATTAGCATCAATAGTTACAGGAGCGATTACTACGGTAACCGTGCTATTATTCGCATGAAAATGAATAATTTACGCGGGGCCATGAGCGATTTTGACACGGCTATCGACATCGATAACAAAAATGCACTATCGTACTTTAACCGAGGCTTGTTGCGTGCCAATGTAGGCGACGACAACCGCGCTATTGACGATTTTAGCACTTGCCTTGCCCTAGACCCCAACAACTACAATGCCTATATGCAACGTGCCATTTTAAGCACCCAAGTAGGCGACTACAAAGGGGCTATAAACGACTATACCATTATTTTGGCGCAATACCCCGATTTTATTCCTGCCTATTATGGACGTAGCAAGGCCAAACGCAAAATGCACGACATTATTGGCGCCGACAAAGATGAATACATGGCCATGCAGATTGAGCGAGAAGTGCGCAGTGGCAAACGCCCTCCAAAAACATCACAGCAAAAAGCGTTAGAACCCAATGCACAGGCTAGGGCCATTGTACACCAACTAAATGCACAGAAAAAAGACCGTTATAACAGCGACATTAGGGGGCAAGTACAAGACAAAGACGTGGCCATTGTGCCGCTTTCTAACTTTATTATTGGCACCCCCGACCCCGATGCACAAATTAAACGTCAGTCGCTATACAATGCCCAAATTGATAACTACAACAAGTTAACAGGCAGCGACTTAGAATTTTGCACCGTACAGAAAGCCAAAAAGGCCACCGATGTAAATACGTACTTTAGCACCATAGATAGCTGCAGCGAGCAACTACGCACCAATCCTACCCACCAACGTACGCTAATGCTACGTGCATATTGCTTAACGCAGGTAGAAGATTTTAGCAGTGCCATTGCCGACTTTGACCTGCTTATTAAGCACTACCCTGCCAACGTATTGGCTTACTTTAATCGTGCCAATGCCCGCATCAGAGAGGCCGAAACATCCAAAGACGGACTTACCCAAGCCACCTGTATGCTAGCCATTAACGATTTGTATATGGCCTTGCAACTAGACCCCAAACTGATTTATGCGGTGTACAACATTGGCTACATTCATTTGCTACAAGAAAAATACAGCGACGCCATTGCCTTTTTTACCCAATGCATTGACACCTACCCCGACTTTGCCGAAGCCTACTACAACCGCGGCCTAATTTACATCTATCAAGGCAACAAAGAGCAAGGTCGTAAAGACCTAAGCAAAGCAGGCGAACTAGGCATCCACGAAGCGTACAATATTATTAAGCGCTACGCTTATTAGTCGCGTACTGCGTACGCTCCGACTAATCGACTAATTGACTAATCGACTAATCGAAATTAAAAAAAACGTCTACACAAATATTTTGGATT
>ERZ808032.96-NODE-96-length-13394-cov-4.297514_pt1 | contig 13394 bp, 17 predicted proteins | sample MGYA00380187_ERZ808032 | MGnify/ENA primary metagenome ERZ808032 (study PRJEB31490, sample SAMN06133378) | cow dung metagenome | isolation source: M10 | host: cow | place: China: Chengdu | collected 2015-05 ...
AAAATGCCGTGCCGGTGTAAACGGCATCAGTGGCATTTTCTTAGCAAGCATCGTGGTTGGATATCCACAACCACATTTACTTGGGGTAACCCCAAACCCTTATGAACTGAAAGGAGTCAATTATGAGAACAAGAGATAAGCAGATCATCCTCCGGCTGACGGAGAAAGAATATGACGAGTTAAAGGCCAATGTTGCCAAAACGAACCTATCCATGCAAGCCTATTTGCGCACGATCATTGCCGGCATTCAACCGAAAGAACGGGTGCCGATGAACCTGATCGAAACACTGCAAGGCTTACAGAAAGTCAATACCCAATTGACGATCATTGCGCTGAATGCGCGGATGCTGAACGAGATCGATGCCGATGCTTACTGGAAGGTAGTCAAAGAAATGGAATCTGTAAAAGGCAAACTTTTGCAGGTAATGTATGGAGATTGAGAATATGAACTTTAAATTCTACAGAAATATTTTTAGCCAGGAGCAGGAGTACCGTGTGGGGCAAGTCCGCTACATTGTGGAATCCCACTTCTGCCCTTTCCCGGATTCGGAGCAAAAAACTATGCGTGATCGAGTGGAGAGATTGCTGACCGGAGATTTAGTTAATTTGACATTGCTTGAGGTAACGGATACAATAGAGGCAGAAAATGTGTGTTCGGTTGCCGGAAAGGAGAACTAAATGCAACCGAAGAATAACTCCATTGGTATTACTGCTCTGTATTGCCGTCTGTCCCGTGATGATGGAGCTGACGGTGACAGTAATTCCATTTCCAATCAGAAAAGAATGCTTTCCAAATATGCCAAGGAGCATGGTTTTGACAATACCCGTTTCTATGTGGATGACGGCTACACCGGCACAAACTTCAATCGTCCGGGTTTTCTGAAAATGCTGGAGGATATGGATGCCGGGTATGTGTCTACCCTGATCATCAAGGATATGTCCCGTTTAGGCCGTGACTATCTGCAAAGCGGTTATTACACCGAAAGCTACTTCCCCGACCGAAACATCCGGTTTATTGCCATCAATGACGGTGTGGACAGTATCAACGGCGACAATGAATTTATCCCTTTCCGTAACATCATGAACGAGATGTATGCCCGGGATATCAGCCGCAAGGTACGCTCCGCACACCGCATCCGTGGCAATATGGGTGAGCCGTTGGGACAGCCTCCCTATGGGTATATGAAATCTCCGGAGAACAAGAAGAAGTGGATCATCGATCCTCCTGCCGCTGCCGTGGTGCGCAAGATCTTCCGCCTATTCCTTGAGGGAAAAGGGATTGATACCATCGCACGGATGATGCAGGAAGATGGGCATTTGAACTGCACGGCCTACTGGCAATCCAAGGGTATTGGACGAGGTGGCAAAAAGGTGCAGCCGAATCCCTACAAGTGGAAATGCTCCACGATTTCCGGTATCCTGCAACGGCAGGAATACTGCGGAGATATCATCAATTTCAAAACCACCTCCAGATCCTTCAAAAACCGCAGACGAATCGACAATGCTCCGGAAGACCGGGTCATTTTCAAGGATGTCCACGAGCCGATCATAAGCCGTGAAGATTTTGAAATTGTACAGAAGCTTGCAGGAAATGTAAAACGCCGTCCTCCAAAACCGGAAAACGGCGACAAGAACATATTCTGCGACCTGCTGTACTGCGCAGATTGCGGCAAGAAGCTTTGGTATCACACCAATACCAACAACAGTAACATCCACTATTTCAGCTGCTCCAACTATGTCAAAGACTATCGAGGCACTTGCCCGACCCGGCACTATATTCGTGTAGAAGGCGTCGAGCAGGTAGTGATCCGGGAATTGGCAAGACTTGCCGCCTACCTGGAGGAAGACGAGGAAGCCTTTGTGGAGCTTCTTGCCAAGAAAAGCGAGAAGGATGCCCAGATGGAGAGAAAACTGCTTCAGAACGAACTGCAAAGTTCCATCGCCCGTAACGAAGCAGTTGCACGGCTATTTGAAAAGCTTTATGAAGACAATGCTACCGGCAAGGTAACAGACGATTGGTTTATGCAGTTATCCCACAAATATGAGTTGGAACGCGTTGCCCTCAAAGAAAGGATCAACGAGATTCAGATCAAGCTTCACGATATGGATCATCACAAGCAAGGGTACGAACGGTTCGTATCCATTATCCGGAAGCTGCTGGATATGGAGGTTTTAACCTTTCCGATCCTGCGGGAGCTGATCGATCGCATCGAAGTTTATGAAGCTGAAGGCACCGGCAAAAGCCGGACACAGCGGATCGCGATTTATTACCGCTTTGTCGGATATCTGGAATTGCCTGCGGGCAAGATCAATCCCCATTACACTGCCGATCTGCGTCGCGGTGTTGCAATCGAGTATATTCCGAAGCAACCCGCATAAAAGAAAACGCCCCGCCAAGCGGGGCATGGATGGGCAAAAAAGTTAGTGGAGATAACGAAGTCCGTTATCTCCACTCGACATGGTTGCGGAGGCAGGACTCGAACCTACGACCTCCGGGTTATGAGTGGCGATATTCTGAACTTTTTTATATTAAAACTACGCGATTAATTGCGAGTAATTGTAAATAAGTAAACTTATTTGTCGAGTAACAAAATCCATCTTCCCCAATTTTAAGTGCTTCTTCCCCAAATCTTCCCCAAGGACTTTTGCTTAAAAGTTCAGCACTTAATAGTCTTGACAACAGTACAGGCTGCAATCAAGGACGGCAGGAATTAAGTTCTGATTACCTGCTGTTTGCGACATTCCTTGTGACAAGCGAAGATGCGAAAGCGTATTTGTACAGCATGAGCAATAAACGCAGAGTTCACAAATGGAAAGACATTCGGGTAAACCTTTATATCTAAGCTATATGCCCCGGTTCTTCGGAACCGGGGCATTTTTCGTTTGCGGTAAAGAACTCTGATTTTAGCACTCTCTTCTTTTGAGTGCTAAAAGTTTACGGTTTTGTCACACATTTTACGCTTAAAGGGCTTATAATACAGACAGTAAGCAAGAGAACGCTGATCAGCAAGAATGCGAACTAGGCTCGGCAAGTGCCGACCTTGCCGTATGACCTACACAAGTCGGCATATAATATCATAAAACACAGGAGGTATTACTATGTTTGGACTTACAAGACGTAATCAGGATATGACCACTTTTAACCCCTGGCGGGAGATGGAGGAATTTGAAAAAGCCTTTTTCGGAAGACCTTTCGGCAGCTTCTTTGACACGCCTGCCTTTGCCCAGTTTCGCACCGATGTGACGGATGAGGGCGACCACTACCTGCTGGAGGCTGACCTACCCGGTTTTGAGAAGAAGGATATCACTTTGGATATCCAGAATGACACTCTGATCGTCCGGGCCGAGCGCAAATCCAGGGTGGAGGAAAAGGACAAGAAGGACAAAGTGATCCGTATGGAACGTTCCTATGGCTCCTATACCAGAAGCTTTGACATCTCCGGCGTAGATGCCGATAAGATCAAAGCTAAGTATGTGGACGGCGTTCTGTGTCTGACCCTGCCCAAGCTGGAACAGCGCCTACCGGAAGGCAGACGCTTGGAAATCGAATAATCTGTTTCGTCAGACACCTCCCGGGAATGCTCCCGGGAGGTATTGCTGCATATGAAGGCTTTTCTTTGTACATTTGTCAGTTTTTCTTTTTTTCTGTAGAATCTAGGTAGAAACCAAACAAAGGAGGAAAGAATATGAATATCCCATACATCCGCTCTGGAGACTACTTCATCCCGGATCTGAAGTTGCCCGAGGAAACTCGCCCCACCGCCGCAGCGGTGCGTACCGCATAAATTTGCTTCGGTGTAATTTAAGGTGATGTTATCACAGAAAAGTATCCGATGGAAATATATACTAGGCCCACAAAGATCAATCAAGGAGGTACCGACTATGAAAAGGATTCTGCCGATTTTCCTGGTGGCACTTCTCCTGGTAGGCTGCGCTGCACCTGCGGAAGAAATTACCTACCGCCAGGTCAATATGGATGAGGCCATAACCATGATGGAAGAAGGCTCCGGCTATATTATTCTGGATGTACGCACACCGGGGGAATTTGAGGAGAAGCATATACCCGGAGCAATCAATGTTGCCAATGAAACCATCGGTACAGATGAAATACCGGAATTGCCGGATAAGGATCAGCTGATTCTGGTATACTGCCGCAGCGGTAACCGCAGCAAGCAGGCATCTGAAAAGCTGGTGGCGCTGGGTTACACCAACATTGTGGAATTTGGCGGCATCAACGATTGGCCGGGAGAAACAGTAACTGAATAACAGAAATCTGCCGGATGAAAAGTCCGGCAGATTTTTACATATTTTCTGATTAGGTGATGTCATCACGGAAAAGCCGATTTCTCTCGGTTATAATAAGGCCATAAAGAAAACAAGGAGGGCTAACCTATGGCAGCTATCAATATCAACAACAATAATTTCCTGAGTGAAGTGATGAATTCTGAAAAGAAAGTTCTGCTGGACTTCTGGGCACCCTGGTGCGGCCCTTGCCGTATGGTGGTTCCCATGGTAGAGGAGATCGCAAAGGAACGCCCCGACATTAAGGTCGGAAAGATCAATGTGGATGAGAACCCGGAACTGTCCAGCCAGTTCGGTATTATGAGTATTCCCACGCTGGTGGTAATGGAAAACGGCAAAATTGTCAACCAGGCCATGGGAGCAAGACCCAAGAACGCGATTCTTGCGATGCTTTAAGGAGGTGCAGTTATGGGATTCTTCGACTTTTTGAAACAGCCTGACATCAATGAGGGTGTCATGGAGTACCGTAATACCGATGGAGCAGTCCTTTTGGATGTACGCACTCCCCAAGAGTATCGGGAAGGTCATATTCCCGGAAGTAAAAATGTACCGTTGCAGACCATTGACAAAATCAGCTCTGTAGCCGACAATAAGAATATCCCACTGTTTGTGTACTGCTATTCAGGCGGCAGAAGCCGCCAGGCAGCCTCCATGTTGCAGCATATGGGATATAATAACGTTCAGAACATCGGCGGTATCACCGCTTATTCCGGGAAGGTGGAGTGACTATGAAAGTTGTAATCGTAGGCGGCGTGGCCGGTGGAGCCACGGCAGCAGCAAGAATCCGCAGACTGAATGAGCAGGCTGAAATCGTTGTATTCGAGCGGTCAGGCTATATTTCCTATGCCAACTGCGGTCTGCCTTATTATATCGGCGGCGTCATTGAAGATCCGGAGGATCTTACCTTACAGACTCCGGAAAGCTTCTTCTCCCGGTTCCGCATCCATATGAAGGTACACCATGAGGTCACTGCCATTCACCCTGATAGTAAGACGGTCTCCGTAAAGAATCTGGAAACTGGTGAAATTTTTGAGGAAAGCTATGACAAGCTGCTTCTCTCTCCCGGTGCAAAGCCTGTCTGGCCCAACCTTCCGGGAATGAATAGCGACAAGCTGTTCACGCTTCGTACGGTGGAGGATACCTTCCGGATTAAGGAATTTGTGGATCAACAGAGACCTAAATCTGCTGTTATGGTGGGCGGCGGCTTTATCGGCTTGGAAGTGGCTGAGAATCTGCGGGAACTGGGTATGGAAGTCACTATCGTCCAGCGGCCCAAGCAGCTGATGAATCCCTTCGATGCTGATATGGCTTCCTTTATCCACAGTGAAGTCCGCAAGCATGGCGTGAAGCTGGCACTTGGTTATAGTGTGGAGGGATTCGCAGAGAAGAACAACGGCGTGGAGGTATTGCTGAAAGACCAGCCTTCCATCCATGCGGATATGGTAGTGTTGGCCATCGGTGTCACCCCGGAATCCAGCCTTGCCAAAGAGGCCGGTCTGGCTCTCGGTATGAAGGGTAGCATCCTGGTCAATAACCGGATGGAAACCTCCGTACCTGACATCTACGCGGTGGGCGATGCGGTACGGGTAAAGCACTATGTCACCGGTGAGGATACTCTGATTGCTCTGGCAGGGCCTGCCAACAAGCAGGGACGGATCGCTGCGGACAATATCTGCGGCGGCGACAGCCGATACTTAGGTTCTCAGGGCAGCTCTGTGATCAAGGTCTTTGATATGACCGCAGCCACCACCGGCATTAACGAAACCAATGCAAGAAGGTCCGGTCTGGACGTGGACACGGTGATCCTGTCTCCCATGAGCCACGCAGGCTACTATCCCGGCGGCAAGCTAATGACTATGAAGGTGGTATTTGAAAAGGAAACCTACCGCCTGCTGGGCGCTCAGATCGTGGGCTACGACGGTGTGGATAAGCGGATCGACGTGCTGGCTACCGCCATTCATTCGGGAATAAAGGCAACTGATCTGAAGGATCTGGACCTTGCCTATGCGCCGCCTTACTCATCTGCAAAAGATCCTGTAAATATGGCAGGCTTTATGATCGATAACATTTCCAATGGTTTGAAGCAATGGCATCTATCTGATGCTGCCAATCTGCCTCGGGACGGCAGTGTGACTCTGCTGGATACCCGGACGGTGGGGGAATACAGCCGGGGACATATCGACGGCTTCCGAAACATCCCCGTGGATGAACTGCGGGAACGGATCGATGAGATCGAACCCGGAAAGAGAGTCTATGTGATCTGCCAGAGCGGTATGCGCAGCTACATTGCTACCCGGATTCTTGAAGGGTATGGCTTCGAAGCCTACAACTTTGCCGGTGGTTTCCGGTTCTATGATGCGGTCATGAACGACCGGGCATTAATCGAAGCAGCCTTTGCTTGTGGTATGGACAAGTAAGAAAAAATCAAAATCCACGCTTTCTGCAAGGAGAGCGTGGATTTTCCTACGCCCAAAAGGTGATGTCATCACGGAAGGCATGGTCGCCTTGCGATATACTGTGGTCAAACAAAGAAAAGGAGCTGATCTCAATGAAGGTAAGTTTGAAGAATTGGTTGATCCCGTTGCTGTTTACCCTTGGGGGTGCTTTGGTGGGGCTTGCTTATTACTATTTTGTGGGATGCGCTACAGGAAGCTGCGCCATTACTTCCAACCCTATTAACTCTATGCTCTATATGGGGCTGATGGGCTGGCTTCTGTCCGGCGTGTTCAGCGGAGGATGTGCAGGCGGCTGCAGCCTATGATTGGAAAGTGCGTGCCAATCTTCGCAAGCAATCTCCTCGTAAAAATTGACGCATGAAGTTCTCCCGATTCTATGAATGCGGCATTTGAAGATCCTCACAGTCTCTCAACGCCTTACGGTCGAATCGACTGTGGTACAATCATGAATGGGAAGTGTTTGATCCGGACGGAGCGCTTCTCAGGCTGCAATCAAGGACGGCAGGAATTAAGTTCGGATTACCTGCTGTTTGCCACATTAGGATTTACCGGGCATGATGAAAAGTCTCAAATCGTCTCATAAGCCCAGTTTTAAGCGTTTTTTGTGTTTCGATCTCAAATTTACCAAAGATTTACCAATATTTCTGGAGAGTCAGACTTGCGATTCTAACACCAGAATAAGGAGATCAATACTATGACTGAGATGAAGAAACACATTTATGATGAGAGCAATGGCCTTTGGTATGAACTCATTGGCGATTATTATATTCCGGTTCTTACCCTGTCCTCTGAGGAACAGCGCCCCATTGGTAAATGGGGACGGATGCACCGGGACTACCTCAAAGAGCAGCGCCCGATCCTCTTTAACGACCTGATCCTCAGTGGTCAGCTCTGGTCATACCTCGCTGATCTGAACGAACAGGCGCAGAAGCGTTTATCCTTGATTGTTGAACAGATGAAGGCATCCGAGGGCGTGAGCGAGAAACTGAAAGCAACTGACCAGATGGCGTGGGTTGTAGCCATGAACAGCATCCGCAACCGAGCCGAGGAAATCATCCTCCGAGAAATGATCTACGGGGAGGATGTGGCATGAGACTACTGGAAGAATTTTGGTACGGCAATATCGAGCCTACGGAATATGATACTTCTTCCTGCAAGGAGCATAAAAAGCTGCTGGAGCTGATTTGCAGGAACGAAGAAAAACTCCGTGCCACCATGACGGATGAGCAGAAAGAGTTGTTTGAGAAATACACCGAATGTGTGCGAGAGCATCAAACCATCACTGATTGCCTGATTTTTCAGAATAGCTTTAAGCTGGGTGCCAGGATGATGCTGGAGGTCATGGAAGAATAACTGAATATTAAGAACAGCCCACCGATCAGCAATGATCAGTGGGCTGTGTTCGTGTAATAATGTCTATATCCATATTTTCACTCGTAAGGGTGAATATTCACTTTTTGTTCACTCTGCAATGTGAATTATCTCTGTATGCGTGGTATCTGTCAAATCATACTAATTCGCATAAGGCAGACGTGCTGATAAAATTAATATTTATAGCTATAGGATCGTCCATCTTCCGAACGGTTAAGTAATATGCCAAATACTTGTGTTATTGTATTTTGCCCGCAGATCTGCTCCGGAGCATCATCACTAAGGATTGCTCCCTCGTTCATAAGTATGATTTTGTCTGAAAAGGAGAAAGCCATTGGAAGATCGTGCATTACCGTAATAACTCCCTTGCCTCCGTCCGCAAGATGTCTCAATGTTTTCATCAGTTCAAGCTGATGAGAAATATCGAGGTAGGTTGTTGGTTCGTCCAGAAATACATAATCCGTGTTTTGCGCAAGAGCCATAGCAATATAGGCCGTTTGACGCATTCCTCCGGATAAGCTATGCAATGATCTTCTGGCGTGTTTTGCGATACCCGTCTGCTCCATTGCTGAAAATGCAATTTCGTAGTCTTTTTGCGTATAGCGTCTCGGATAATTTAAGTAAGGAAATCTACCGTGAAGCACCAACTGTTCTACTGTCATATCGGGTGTGCTTTTTCCTTGAGAAAGGTAAGCGACCTTGCGGGCAATGTCATTTCTGCTCATTTTCCCGAGAGAATGGCCGTCTATGTTGATACAGCCCCCGCTGATAGGGACTATGCCGAGGGTCGCTTTTAACAAGGTGCTTTTGCCACATCCATTCACGCCAATGATACTTGTCAGTTTTCCCTTTTCAAATATTACAGACACATCATTTAAGACAGTCTGCCTGCCATATCCGGCAGATATATGTTGCAATTCAATCACGCCCGTGCCCTCCTTTCCCTCTGACAAGGATGAACACAAAGAATGGAGCACCAAGATACGCCATAATGATTCCAACAGGGATTTCATAAGGTGCAAATACTGTTCTTGCCAAAGTATCGCAAAGGCATACAAAGCCTGCGCCATATATTGCACACAGTCCAATCAAATCAGAGGACTTGCTTCCTGCAACACGGCGGATTGCATGGGGAACCAACAGACCCACAAAAGACAAAAGACCTGCAAGACTGACGGCACACCCGGAAAGAAGTGCCGCAAACAGCAGAAACAGTGTTCTCATGACCGATGTGTTCAAGCCAAGCCCCTGTGCATTTTCTTCTCCCAAAGTCAGCACATCCAGTTCGTTATGCAAGGTGGATAGAATGACAATCACGATCAATATCGTTACCGTGGCAGGGATGAGTTTTGGGTATGTAATCGAAGAAAATTCACCAATCTTAAAATCATTGCTCATCACACTGACTTCGGGGATAAAGGTAATAATGGTGTCCGAAATGGCTCCCAGCAGGCTGTTCATAGCGACACCAATCAATATAACGGTACCACGGGATGCACCCCAATGTTTTGCACCAAAACTAACGAGCATCACCGCTGCAAAAGCACCGATAAAGGAAAAGAACGACAACTGCCATCCTCCATAGATTCCAAGCGCTGTGCATACAGTCACGGCAAGACCTGCACCGGCATTTACACCAATGATGCTTGGGGAAGCAAGGCGGTTCGCCAGAACACCCTGAATCACCGCACCGGATACAGCAAGTGCCGCACCGCACACTAAGGAGGCCAGCGTTCTTGGCAGTCTGGAATAGGCAAAAATCCGTGTTCCAGCAGATGCGTTAAATCCTTTTTGAAAAGCTTCCGCTATTTCAGAGATAGAAAGAGAGGTACTGCCAAGGATAATCCCCAGCACTGCCGAAACGCCAAGAAATACGATTCCAACAATGTACAGCCATCTTATTCTGTTATTCTGTGAGTAATATTTCACTGAGTTTTTCATATGATTCTGCCCAATCTGCATTCGGTTTTATATTAAACAGTTTTCTCTCCATAAGATGAAGCCTGCCTTCTGCGACAGCATCCAGAGTTCCCCATGCAGGATTCTCATTCATCATCTGATTGAGGTTATCTATCGCTTTTTCTGTATCATCACCCATAGTAACAACAAAAATTCTGTAAGGTTCCTGCCGTATGATACTTTCCACACTCAAAGTTTCAAGAAGGGATGTATCGCTGTCGGCAATATTGATGCAGCCAAGGTCAGCAAGCATTTCGCCGAGAATCGTTCCTTTGCTGCCCTTTGCCTTAACTGAACTGGAATGGGCCCGGAGCAATAAAACTGTTCGCTGTTCCTCCGGCAGTGCCCGTTCTTCGATGGCCTGTTTTATATCTTCGATCTGAGACTGAATTGCCAAACCATTGCATTCGTACAAGTCTTTTCTTTCGGTAATATCCGTGCAGATATCCAGCATTGCCAAATAATCCGAAAAATTATCCACATCAAAATAGGCGACTGCAATTCCAGCGGCTTCCAGCGTTTCTTTCATCTCTACATTTGAGGAGGTAGATGCGCTTGCAATCACAAAATCAGGGTTTACAGAAAAAATCAATTCCAGATTTGGTGAGTGCGCACCGCCGATATTTACTGCATCCGGCAACGCCAATCCAAAATCGTCCCAGGCATCTTCTGCTGTAGCACACACGGAACCACCGGCAAGCATCCACACATCTGCGAAGCTGCCAATGAGTGCTGCTACCCGTTCCGGCTCTTTTGGAACCGATACTTCTCTGCCGAGGGCATCCGTAAATATTACAGCACTTTGATCGTATTCGTTCTGTTCAGAGCTGCAAGCTGTAAGCAGACTGGACAGTACAGAAAAACAGATGATTATTGCGATAATCTTAAAACATTTTCTCATATATGATCGTGGAAACCTCTCAGTAATTATTGACATATGCTCTATTTATTGATAAAATATAAATGGCATATGCCACTTATGATTATAAAGGATTGGTGGTCGGATGTCAATTACTATAGAAAGGAAAAGAGTATGCCCCGACCGAAACGATGCAGAAAAGTGTGTTCCATGCCCAGAGTTTCAGAGTTTCTTCCAACCGGTGAAAGTGCTGACTTCATTGTGCTGACGGTAGATGAGTATGAAAGTATTCGTCTGATCGACAAACAGGGCTTTTCTCAAGAAGAGTGCGCTGCCTATATGCAGGTAGCAAGAACAACTGCACAGCAGATTTATAACTCAGCGAGGAAAAAAATTGCGTCCGCTTTGGTGGATGGAAAAGGACTTCGCATCGAAGGCGGAGACTATCGTTTGTGTGACGGAAATGAAGCCTTTTGCGGTTGCGGAGGTTGTTCCCGACATTGCTTGGAAAATCAATAACGAAAAGGAAGGTATATATAATGAGTCTTTCAAAAGAACAAATTACGAGTGTTAAGGGCAGAGGCTTTTTGCTGAACAGAGGGACAGAATGCTTCTCAGGCAGAATCGTCACTGTTGGCGGCCTGTTCACACCAGATGAACTCCATGCCATTGCGGAGTGTGCGGAAAAGTTTGGTAATGGTAAAGTAATATTCACATCCCGCCTTGCTGCTGAGATCGTAGGCATTCCCTTTGAGATGATTCCGGAAGCGGAAGTCTTTATGGCAGAGCGTGGTCTTTACTTTGGCGGCACCGGTGCAAAAGTTCGTCCCATCACCGCCTGCAAGGGTACGACCTGTGTATATGGAAATATTGATACGCAGGCACTTGCCAAAGTAATCTATGATCGGTTCTATATCGGCATGAAGGATGTAAAGCTTCCTCATAAGTTCAAAATAGGCGTTGGCGGATGCCCAAACAGCTGCATGAAGCCCAGTTTGAATGATGTAGGTATCGAAGGCTGCAAGAAATTCTCCTTTGATCCGGATATTTGTCGTGGCTGCAAGAAGTGTGCTGTGGCTGAAAGCTGCCCTTCCAGGGCTGTGTCTGTGGTGGATGGAAAGGCAGTGATCGACGGAAGCAAATGTACAAGTTGCGGTGTTTGTGTCGGCAAATGTCCTTTTGGTGCCGTTCCTAAGGAAGCGGAATCTGTCTGCCGTATCTATGTGGGCGGAACCTGGGGCAAGAAGCAGAGAATGGGCACCCTCCTGTCCGGTACTTATTCGGAAGCCGAAGTTCCCGATATGATCGAAAAAGTTATGCTGTGGTTCAAGGAAAATGCCTATGCCAAGGAGCGCCTTGGTGCTGCCATTGATCGCCTTGGAACTGAAAAACTGGAAGCGGATCTGTCCACGGATGATCTGCTTAAGAGAAAAGAAGAAATTCTGACAAAGGATATTCTTGCATGATAGGAGAATACACAAAATGAGAATTGCAGTTACTTATGCGAACGAAGAAATATTCCAGCACTTCGGTCACACAGAACAATTCAAGGTCTATGATGTGGAAAACGGCGCAATTGTTGCTTCTCAGGTTATTGACACCAACGGCAACGGTCACGGTGCACTGGCCGGTGTCCTTTCTGCGCTGAATGCAGATGTGTTGATCTGCGGCGGCATCGGCGGCGGTGCGCAGATGGCGCTGGCAGCTGCCGGTATTAAGCTGTACGGCGGCGTATCCGGCAATGCGGATGTTGTTGTTAAGGCTTTTCTTGATGGGAAGTTAGATTACAATCCCAATGTACAGTGCAATCATCACGATCACCATCACGGTGAGGATCACGTATGCAGCGATCATGGGTGTGGTAGCCATAACTGTGGAGATCATCACTGCCACGACTAAATAACGTTTCAAAGCAAAGTCAAGGAGCCGTAGTCCTGTAATTTGGACTGCGGCTCTAATCTTTTATGCGTGTTAACCCAACAGGAAACAGTAAGTGACGAACCGACTGCTTGGCAAACAAAACTATTGAAGATATTTCACGATGCTCGGGATGATTTCAAAAACAAGAAGAGGTTTCGCATACATTTTGGTGCGAAACCTCTTTGCGCTTATAGGGTAATTTTGTATTTGCAGATACCGTAGCTGTTCCGAAATTCCACGATATCCTTTGGAATCAGTTGCTTCCACTTCTTGCTGAAGTTGTTATTACCATAGTAGGCATCTACGGCAGATATGGGAAGTACGACCCATTCTTCACCTTTCTGCAGGTGGACAAGATAGTATTTGGCAAGCATGGGAAGCAGGTCTTCCGGAACACCCTTTGGTGTCTTTTCAGCCAGTAAAGCAAGTGTTTCCGACGGAAGGGAAATTATTTGGAATACGGAAAGGTAATTTCTTGTTTGCGTGCCCTGTCTGGTATAAAATGATAGTTGGAAAGAGAATGCCGG
>ERZ808032.97-NODE-97-length-13380-cov-3.864993_pt1 | contig 13380 bp, 13 predicted proteins | sample MGYA00380187_ERZ808032 | MGnify/ENA primary metagenome ERZ808032 (study PRJEB31490, sample SAMN06133378) | cow dung metagenome | isolation source: M10 | host: cow | place: China: Chengdu | collected 2015-05 ...
TAGCGAGAGCAGAGGCAATGTTTACATTGACTATGCCGAGTCACGAGAAAAATCATGAAATGCGCAGCATTGAATAAACGACTCAACAATAAAAAAAATGGAACTAAAAAACTATTACATCGCCCTTACTTACGATTTAAAAGTAGGCGAAGAAGATGAACTAATGGAAAGCACTACTCCCGAACAACCTTTTACTTTTTACAGCGGTTTGGGCATGGTGCTAGAAGATTTTGAAAAAGCCATTATGGCTTGCGAAGTAGATGGTACATTTGATTTTACCATTCCTGCCGACCGTGCATACGGCGAATACGACGACGAAAGCGTGATTGATTTGCCCAAAAACATCTTTGAAATTGATGGCAAAATTGACGATAAAATCTTGTTCGAAGGCAATATTGTTCCTTTGCAAGATAACGAAGGTAACCGCATCAATGCTTCGGTGGTAAGTGTAGGTGCCGATACTGTAACCGTCGATTTGAATCACCCCTTGGCTGGCGAAAACCTACACTTTGTAGGTAAAGTGTTGGTAAAACGCGAAGCTAGCTTAGAAGAAATTCAACAAGCTATGCAACCTTCTTGTGGTGGTTGTGGCGGTAACTGCGGTGGTGGTTGCTCTTGCGACAGCGATTGCTCTTGCGGCGGATGTGAATAAAAAATTAAAATTCGGTCCCTGAGCTTGTCGAAGGGCCCGAGTTTTATAAATAACAGGCAATTCTTATGAATACTTTTGGAACTCTTTTTAGGCTAACTTGCTTTGGCGAGTCGCATGGTGCGGCGCTGGGGGGCGTAATAGATGGTTGCCCTGCTGGTGTAGTAGTGGATGAGGCTTTTGTGCAAGCCCAGTTAGATCGTCGTCGCCCAGGGCAATCGGCGCTTACTACCTCGCGCAACGAGGCCGATAAAGTACAGTTCTTATCGGGTATTTTTGAAGGTAAAACCACGGGTACACCCATTGGCTTTGTTATTTACAATACCAACCAACACAGCGGCGATTATAGTCAAATTAGCGAGGTTTATAGGCCATCGCATGCCGATTATACGTACAACCAAAAGTATGGTTTTAGGGATTATCGCGGTGGCGGACGTTCTTCGGCTCGCGAAACGGCTTGTAGGGTAGTGGCAGGTGCGTTGGCACAGCTGCTACTTAAACAAGCAGGCTTAAACATCCTAATACAAGCAACTATTACCCAAGCAGGTGGAAGCACCGATGTTGAACAAGCTATTTTAGCTGCTAAACAACAAGGCGATACCATTGGGGGCATTATATCGTGCACCATTACCGGTGTGCCTGCTGGTTGGGGCGAGCCCGTGTTTGATAAATTGCACGCTAAATTGGGTGCAGCTATGCTATCCATTAATGCGGTAAAGGGCTTTGATTACGGGGCAGGCTTTGATATAGTAGATAAGCGCGGTTCTGAAGTAAACGATGTGTTTGAAACCGATGACGATGGTAACGTTGTTACACGTACCAACTATTCGGGCGGTATTCAAGGGGGGATATCCAACGGTATGCCCATTACGTTTAGGGTTGCGTTTAAACCCGTGCCCACGCTTATGCAACCCCAAGAAACCATCGATAAAGAAGGAAACGTAGTAACCTTGCAGCCCAAAGGCCGTCACGATGCCTGCGTATTGCCTCGTGCAGTACCCATTGTAGAAGCCATGGCAGCCATGGTGCTGGCAGACGCTTACCTTTTGCAACGAAATAGTAGACTATGAAACTGCATTGGGCACTGATAGCTAATTGTGGGGCAGGACGTAAAACCTCTCAAAAAAAGTGGGCACGTGTGCAACAATTGTTGCAACAATATGCCATAGAGTACACCCCTTTTTATACGCATCAAGTAGGGCATGCACGCCAATATGCCATAGACTTAGTGCGTCAGGGTTATCGTTACCTATTGGTGATGGGTGGCGATGGTACCATAAGCGAGGTGGTAGATGGCGTGATGAAATCGGGAGTTGATACTACTCAAGTTACCCTAGCATTGCTGCCAGCTGGTACAGGCAACGATTGGGCCCGTTATTGGGGCATTAGAAAAATAGAACGTGCCATACAGGTGGCTGCGCAAGCCAAAAGCGTGTTGGTAGATGTGGGTAAAGTTACCTTAGACACGCCACAGCCAACCGTGCGTTACTTTATCAATGCTTTTGGTTTTGGGTTTGATGCACGTGTTATTCAACTTACCAATAAACTACAACGTAAGTTTAAGGGCAGCGCTTGGACGTACACCGCTTCGTTGTTTGCAGCGCTTATAAAGCACCGTTCACAACCCCTTACTGTGATTTCTGAACCCTGGACAGAATCGTTTAATTGTTATACGGTGTCGATGGGAAACGGGGCTTTTACGGGTGGAGGCATTCGCCAAACTCCGCTAGCTGTTCCTACCGATGGTTGGTTGGATGTCATGGCCATGGGAGAACTCTCTTTCTTAAAAATCCTAAAGGCTATTCCCTTGTTGTTTACAGGGCGATTGTTGCAGCATCCGTCGGTGCGTAATAAACGTGTTACGCATATTAAAGTGCATTCCAACAAGGAAATCGTGTCGGAGATTGATGGTATATTGCAACCTTTAGTACATGGCTTTACGGTAGATGTGGTGGCGCAAGCTTTACGCTTTGTTTGCCCGTAGGTCTTCTATAATTAAGATTTTATTTCCCTTTACAGGCGAGCGCTTTACCTCCATAGAGCAGTGTTTGTTTACAAAATGTTTGCCCGTTTGTGCATGCAGAATTTTGCTTACTTCGGCAGGATGAATTTTAAAATCTTTTATCCATTCATACAAAAGGCTTTCTGCTTCCATTTGCTCTTTTAAGCCGCTTAAATTGATGATGATTTTACCTTCTTTTTCTTGGTACCAAATCTTTTTTTGTTGGGCTACGTAACGAGCATAAATGCGTTCTGTAGCCTTAAAATTTTGCATATTGGTAGCCATTACCCCCTCAAACGAAGGATTGATGCTGTTTAGCAATGGAATTAGTTGCAACCTAATTTTATTGCGGGTATAATCGGTAGTTAAATTACTAGAGTCGGTTACGTAGCTAATTTGGTGGGCTTGCAAGTATTGCTCAATGTCGCTTCGTTTGCAATCCAACAAAGGGCGTACAATGTAACCATTTTGAGGTCGCATGCCAGTAAGACCTTGAATACCGGTACCTCTTATTAAATTTAACAGGGCAGTTTCAATGTTGTCGTCTTGGTGGTGCGCCACTGCTATGGCTTGGGCATTGGTGGCTTGCCTAACCTCTTCAAACCACGTGTAACGTAGTTGGCGAGCCGCCATTTCTATGGATAACTTATGTTGTGTAGCATAAGTTTGTGTATCAAAATGCTGTACCAATATCGGACAATTCCAGCTAGCGCATAATTGCGTAATAAACGTTTCGTCGCGGTTTGATTCGTTGCCTCTTAGGTGAAAATTGCAGTGCAAGGCGGTGCATGGATAGCCCGCTTGCAATAAAATATGCAACAAGGCTACCGAGTCGGCTCCGCCACTACAGGCTACCAAAACGGGTTGTTGAACGCTTAAAAGTTGGTGCTGGCTAATGTATGTAAGTACCTTTTGTTGCATCTTGTATAACTATTTCAAAGGTACACATTTTTTTTAAAAGTGTGCAAAAATACAGGTTAAGACTTGCATAATCTATTTAAATCTGCTAATTTTGTAGCAATAGCAACGCTATTAATAAGGTATATGGCAAAAACAAAGCAACTTTTAATTGATGCAGCACGCGATGTATTTGCGCGCATAGGGGTAGCGAGGGCTACCATGAACGATATTGCCGAGGCTTCTGGCAAGGGGCGTCGTACGCTGTATACTTACTTTAAAAGCAAAGAAGATGTTTACATGGCGGTGGTTTCGCAAGAATTAGAACTGTTAATGGTACGCCTTAAACAGCTGATGAAAACCAAGCTATCGCCCGAAGAAAAACTGATTGAATTTATTTATACCCACCTTTCTACTACCGACGAGATTATTACCCACAACGGTAGTTTGCAAGCCGATTTTTTTAGCGACATTAAAGAAATTCAGCAGGTGCGTTTGCGTACCGATGTGCAAGAAATGCGCATGTTACGTCAATTGTTAACCGAGGGGGTAGAGAAGGGTTGCTTTGAACCGATGGATGTAGAAATGGCTACTACCATTATTTTTTATGCTATTCGTGGATTGGAAGTTCCCTATACCAAAGAATCGGTGGCAGAACGCATGCATCAGCGTAAAGAGCACATTGCTAACTTCATATTAAAAGGGCTTAAGTAATAAGCCCTTTCTTTTTGTATCCTAGTTAAGAAATGCGTTTTATTTTTGCGCCCAAGGCAGCTAAGCGTTGGTCGATGTTTTCGTAGCCGCGGTCTATTTGGTCGATGTTGTGAATGGTGCTTACCCCGTTAGCGCTTAATGCGGCAATCAGCAAAGCAATGCCGGCCCTGATGTCGGGCGAACTCATCACGGCAGGGCGTAAATGGAAGTTTTCTCCCAAGCCAATGATGCTGGCACGGTGTGGGTCACATAAAATAATTTGCGCTCCCATGTCTATCAATTTGTCTACAAAAAACAAACGGCTCTCAAACATTTTTTGATGAATCAGCACGCTGCCTTTGGCTTTGGTGGCTACTACTAGGAGTACACTAATTAAGTCGGGGGTAAGTCCGGGCCAAGGGGCATCGGCTATGGTTAAAATACTGCCATCTATGTACGATTGTATGGTAAAATGGTCTTGCGCAGGTACCAAAATATCGTCGCCTTGTTCTATAATTTCTATGCCTAGTTTTCTAAAACTTTGAGGAATGATGCCTAAGTTGGGCAACGATACGTTTTTGATTAAGATTTCGCTACCCGTCATGGCGGCCATGCCTATAAAACTACCCACCTCAATCATATCGGGTAGAATGGTATGTGTGCAGCCGTGTAGGCTTTTTACCCCAGTTATGGTAAGCAAATTAGAGCCAATACCTTCTATTTTTGCCCCCATGTTGCAAAGCATTTTGCACAATTGTTGCAAGTAAGGCTCGCAAGCGGCGTTGTAAATGGTGGTAGTGCCTTCTGCTAATACGGCAGCCATTACAATGTTAGCCGTACCGGTAACCGATGCTTCGTCTAGTAGCATGTAGCAACCATTTAATTGGTTGGCTGTGGCATCGTATAGTCGTTGGTCGGCATTGTACGTAAACGAGGCACCTAGTTTGCATAGCCCATCAAAGTGGGTGTCTAAGTGGCGACGGCCAATTTTATCACCTCCAGGTTGAGGTAAAATAGCACGGTGGTAACGAGCCAACATCGGGCCTATTAGCATTACCGAACCACGCAAGGTGGTGCAGCGATGGTAGTAGTCGGCATCAAACAGGTAGTCGGTTTGGATGTTTTCGGCTTTAAAGCTATAGCTATGTTCGCTAATGCGCGTTACCTTTACCCCCATCTTGTCTAGTAGCTCAATAAGGTGTAGCACATCGGCAATTTGAGGTAAGTTATGAATGGTTATCTCGTCTTGGGTTAGTAAACAAGCACAAAGCACTTGCAATGCTTCGTTTTTAGCCCCTTGTGGGGTAATGCTTCCGCTTAAACGATGTCCGCCTTCTATTTGAAATGCTGCCATAGGGAGGGGTTATTTTTTATAGTTATTTTTGTGGTTGTTCCACACTTGTTTTTTCTTTACGGGTGCGGTAAAATCTTTGGATTCTTTCAACTTAAAACTGTTCTCGTTAAGTTGAATTTTTCCGTCTGTCATGCCGGCAATGTCGTCAAAAATCTTTTGGTCTTCTACGTTGTCTTTGTTCCAAGTAACCATGTATTTTTTCATCTGATTGGCCAAGATGCCTATCAGTTTGTCGGCTAATTCGGGATTTTCTAGCTCGGTAGCCGCTTTTACAAAACGGGGTAGGTTATTGCCGTAATGCCTGTCTTTGATATTGCGATTAGGATAGGGAATTTTGTCGGGTTTGGTTTGTAAATCGGCAGGTTTTACCACCTCGTATGGGTAATCAATATCCAATTGATAGTTAGACATCATGGCCAAGTGGTCCCATAGCTTGTGCTTAAAGTCGTTTACGTCGCGCAAGTGAGGGAAAAGATTTCCCATAATGTTGATGATGGTTTTTACGCAGCGAGTACGTTCGTCCCTGTCTTCGATGGTCATGGCATATTCAACCATTTGTTGAATGTTACGACCGTATTCGGTTAAAATCAATTTGTTCTTGGTGGTATAGTATTCCATATCCTATTAAAAGATTTTGTTTTTAGGCATGGTGGCCATAAATTCTTTTAAGTAAAAAGGTTCAAAATAAGCCGTATCGGCAAATTGCTTTTGCTCAAAGGCTTTTTCTGCCAATAGCATCATGGCTGTTGCCGAGGGTTGTATGCCTGGTATAAAATGGGCATTGGCATGGGTAAGGGTTGCTTTGCATTTGTCCGAACCATTGCCAAAAAAGTAGGTGGGTTGTTCTAAATAGGTTGCAAACGATGCTTCGGTTACAATCTCGGGCCATGCTGCTGCTTTTTCTGCTAGTTGTGTGGTGTAAACAGCGGTGTACACCTCCATGCGACGGGCGTCAATCATGGGGCATAGGTGTGCGTTCTCTGCTATACTAGGTTGTTGCAACAGGGCCTCTTGTGCCAATATTTGCAAGGTGGGCAAGGTAATAACCGGAATGTTTACCCCAAAACACAATCCTTTTACAAACGATGTGCCTATGCGCAAACCCGTATAAGAACCAGGGCCTGCACTTAAGGCTACCGCATCCAGTGCTTGCGCAGCAATGCCCACCTCTTGTAAAATATCTTGTACAAAAGTGCCAATTAGTTTGCTGTGGTTTTGTCCGTTGGTGTCGATGCGCGAAGCAATAACTTGGTTGTTTTCAGAAAGCGCCACCAAACATACCTCTGTCGAAGTGTCGATGAGTAAGATCTTTGCCATAATGTTGGATAGTGGTACAAAAGTACGCAAATTCTTAGTAACACACAATTTTTAGCAGAAAAATTGGAATGTGTAAAAAAATATTATATTTGCATAATAATGATGCATGTGTCAACGCTACTGGCGTTGTTTTTTTTAGTAAAAGCAGAAAACGTTTACATTAATTATATAACCAGCTAATTATTCAACTACATTTATAGGCTTATGAAAAGATTTTTTACACTTTTAATCATGCTATTTGGCGCACTCGGTGGGCTAATGGCAGTTCCAGAACCTCCTGTAATTTTAGCAGTAGATTATGTAACGGATCAAGTAACCATTGCTGCTATTAGAAATAGACTGAGCATTAACGTAAACGATTTTACTGATTTTGCTGGTTTATATGTGTCAAAATTGCCAAATATAGAAGATGCAGAAGTTTCGTACCAATGGGAAGTTTCTGCCGATGAAACTACTTGGACCGTTTATAACGGTGGTGATGGCGCTACTTGGGATAATATACGCCCTAATAAGGCAGGTTACTATCGTTGCTTATTATCGTACGATGTAGCAGGCGTGGTAACCACTTATGTTTCTAATGTTCTTCAAATAGAAGATAACCAAGGCCCGAAGGTAACATTTAGTAGTAATTTACCTGTTGTATTGGTTAGAACGTCAAAGGATTTTCCAGAAGTTAATAGCTTGGTAGATAACGATGGGCTAGCAGCTGCAAAAGCCAAACGCAGTGTAGATGTAAAAATCTTGTGGAATAAAGACGGAGGAACTGTTACTCAAAATGATGCCAATAATGCGTCTGTATTGCACTACGACCGCAAAGCACGCATGAACTACCGTGGTTCTTCTAGTTTGTATCATAACAAGAAAAGCTATGCCTTTGTAACGGGTGATAAAAATTGCGACGCAAAAAAACTAGGTGAAGTGAAAACCAAAAAATTTGGTATGTTTGACCAAGCTGCCAATAAAGATTGGGTTTTGTATGCTTCTGCTACCGATTATAGTTACATGCGCAATGTGTTATCGTATCATCAATATGCAAAAATGACAGGATTGTGGGGCGTAAAATGTAGGTATGTAGAATTATACGTTGACGGTGAATACAAAGGTATTTACGTGTTTATGGATAAAATTACCCAAGACAAAAGCCGTGTAAATATAGACAAGGATAACGGTTATATCATTAAATTTGATAAAACTGATTTGGTAGACCGTTATACGGGTACTGTAGGAGCTAACGAAGATAGTAAACGTTCTACCTTCACAACCAATTATACTGGTAGAACAAATATTTCTACTTACAACTTAGTTGTTGATCAGGCTTTTGAAATAGATTATCCAGAACGCGAGGATATGGCTAAATTTGATGACGAAGGTAATCTGTATGACGACGAGCCATGGGATAAGAAAGTACAAGGTGTAAAAGCCAAATTTGCAGCCATGGAAGAGGCTATTTTAGCCAACAATTACGAGGCCTTAGCCAATATTATTGATTATCAGAGTTGGGCAGATTGGTTTATAATCAACGAATTTACGACCAATGCCGATGCGTACAGAATCTCTTGCTTCTTTACCTTAAATTCGCTAGACGATAAAATTGTAGCCAATCCTATTTGGGACTACGAACTAGGTTGGCAAGGTGGTGTTAGTGGCTTGTTGGTAGAAAGTTCAAATTATTATCGTGATGCATTCCCAACTCCATTTTGGTGGACAGGTTATAATATAGATAATTGTAATGGTATTTTAGGCGACTGTAAGTTTAAAAAGGTAGTTCAAGAACGTTGGGCTAAACACACAGGTGCTGATGGCGCTTTAAATTTAACTATTTTGGAGGCTAAAATGGATAGTTTGGCAGCCGTTCTTAAAACCAGTTCAATTGCTTACGAAGCGACCACCAATGATTTGTATTTTTCGGCGCTTTCTAGAACTCAAACCTTAGATAAAATTATTACTGGATGGCAAAGTTGCGAGCCCGAAACTCCTGCAACAGTGGCAGATATTTGGTTATATGGTCAAGCAACTAATCATCAGTTTCAAGAAAAATGGAAATTTACCACTACTAATAACGATCTATACTACATCAATTTTGAAGAACCTACCGCATTAACAGGGTTGTTTTATTTGCAGAACAATAACGGACCTATTGTAATAAAACCTAATAGCGATCCAACTTATCAATTTGGTGTAGACGAAATGACAAAAATAGAACCAGGAGTTTCTTATACCTTGCAGCCTAATGCTAGTAATGCAATTGGAGTAGCAGACATTATCAATGTTACACGCATCGAATTCCAATTATCAACAGGTGCATTTAAGGTGATTGGCGAAACCCAAGAAAAAGTGTTTGATATAAACCGCGATTATGGATTATACATCAACAATAACCCATCTTTCCCCATGCAGTTTAAAGGTAATGGAGTGTATATGGGTACCTATCAAATTCCTAGCAACGCAAGTGGTTATTCTCATTCTTTTACTTTTGCAGATTTGAACGGTGAGGTAATAATGGGGTCGGCAGCTAATTTGTCTTACGATGCTCCCAATCCGTTGTATGAAACCTATAAATCCATATTAACAAATCACCGATGCTATGCAGGCGATACGTTTGAATTTACCCTTACCTTTACTTCTGATTGGACAGCCTCTGTAGAAGCTACCTATATTCCCAATGTAGAGGGGCGTACATACGTAGTGCGTGGTAATGGTAAAAGCGATCCTACTGGTGTTTGGTGTAATGGCATTGAGTGGGCTGATGACGATTCTGAAGCGAATGTTATGACCGATGCCGATAAGGATGGAATTTACGAGGTAACCTACAAAAATGTACCTGCAGGAGCGTACAGTTTTAAAGTAGTAGGTCCAAAAACAAATGATTGGATGGGAACCAACTATTTGGATACCCAAAATTCATCAGAAGGATATGCCGAATTTGATGGTAGCAGAGACGAAAATATTAGTTTTATATTGAATGAATCGGCCGATGTAACCATTCAGTTCAATATCAAGACCGATAAAATTATTCTAACAACCCCTTCTGGAAGTTTTGGTTATGTACCATACGAATCCTTTACCGTTATCACAGCTGACGATCAATGTTTGGATCAAAATAGGTTTACAGAAGAAAACAACAATACCGTTAAGTTAGTAACTGATGTTGATATTCCTGTTGGTGAATATTATAATACCATTACATACAAAGTTTGGGCAAATTGTAGTTATACCGTGTTCGAAAAATACTTGTCGTTTGATGTTCAAGTAGCCGGAAAATACGATGTGATAATTAAATTTAATGGTGATTACAAAAATCCAATGTTCTCTATCTCGGCTGTTATGCAAGACATCGATCCCGTAATAGAAAATGTTCAGCTAACTACTGTAGATGATGTTGAAGTAGGACATGCAGTGTGGTTGTACCTTACCTATACCCTAAGAAATGCCGCCAAAGCAACGGTTGATATAGAATGCGAAGATGACACTAGATGTTTTGTGAATAAAATAGATCATTATGGTGCTCTAGGTTATGCTGAAATTTTGTTTTTTGCAGACGAAGTAAAAACGTATCGTGCTGCAGTAGTCATTACAGCGGGTAATGTAAGTAAACGTCATGAGTTTACCATAAATGTGGTAGGCAACGAGTCTTCAGCTGTAAACGATGTAACAGAAGACTTGGGTATTTATGCCAATAATGGCACCATTTATTCCGACCAATCCTTTGCTATTTATAGCATAACAGGGGTAGAAGTAACCCATTTGAATGGAACGTTAAAGGGTATTTATTTGGTAAAGACCCCAAAAGGCCATCAATTAGTAAGCGTTTGGTAAAATAACCCCGATAATGTAGCGGAACAAGGGTACTAAAAAGTGCCCTTGTTTTTTTTATGCTTTATTTTTATTATCTTCGCATATTCAAAATTTTTATTCGTTTATATGATTCAGTCGATGACGGGCTATGGTAAGGCTGTAGCCGAGGTGCAAAACAAAAAAATTACCATCGAGGTAAAGTCGCTTAATAGCAAACAATTAGATTTAAATGCCCGTATATGTGGCTATTATCGCAGCAAGGAACTAGAAATTCGTAGCCTTATTGCGCAAAAAATAGGCCGTGGTAAGGTAGATTTCTCTTTGCAAATGGAATCGCTCGATACCGAACAAACCCCACATATCAACCAAGATATGCTAATGGCTTACTACGAGCAAATTAAGCAAATATCGGCGCAAACAGGCATTGCCGAACCTGCCGATTGGTATAGCGTTTTGTTGCGCATGCCCGATGTGTATAAAAACGAGCAAAAAGAGTTGACCGACCAAGAATGGGCAGAGGCAGCTTTGGTGCTAGACCAAGCCATAGAGGCTTTTACGGATTTTCGTAGCCAAGAAGGCAAGGGATTGCAAGCCTTTTTTATGCAAAAAATCAACAACATCAGAGCGTTATTAGCAGAGGTCCCTCAATACGAAACCGCTCGCGTGGATAAAATTCGTGCCCGTTTAGAAGAAAACTTGCGTGCATTGGACGATAAAATTACCTACGATGCCAATCGTTTGGAGCAAGAACTGATTTTTTACATCGAAAAGTTAGATATCAGCGAAGAAAAGCAACGCCTAAACAATCACCTAAATTATTTTGTAGAAACCATGGATAAAGACCCCATGGCCGGCAAAAAGTTAGGATTCATTGCCCAAGAAATGGGACGCGAAATCAATACCTTGGGTTCTAAAGCTAACCACAGCGAATTGCAAATTATTGTGGTAAAAATGAAAGACGAATTGGAACAAATTAAAGAACAAGTACTCAATGTCTTATAATCCAAAATTAATCATATTTTCGGCTCCATCGGGTTCGGGTAAAAGCACCATCATTAATCGCTTATTGGCCGATGGATTGGATATGGAATTTTCTATATCGGCTACCTCGCGTGCGCCTCGTGGAAGCGAACAACATGGGGTAGAGTACTATTTTTTATCGCCCGATGAGTTTAAAGAAAAAATAGCGCAAGATGCCTTTGTAGAATACGAAGAAGTGTATCAAGATCGTTTTTATGGTACACTAAAATCAGAAATAGAACGCATTGCATCTAAGGGCAAAGCTACGGTGTTTGATGTGGATGTAAAAGGTGGGTTGAACATCAAAAAGATGTACCAAGAAAAGGCCCTAACCTTGTTTATCCAGCCCCCTAGCGTAGAAGAGTTGCGCCGTCGTTTGGAAGGACGCGCAACCGATGCCCCCGAGGTAATACAGCAACGGTTAGATAAAGCCGCCTTTGAAATGTCGTTTGCCTCGCAATACGATTACATCATTGTTAATGACGACTTAGAAAAAGCCATACATGAAACAAAAACTATCGTCCAAGCATTTTTGTCCCGCTAACGTAGATCCATCAGTTCAACACGTTGGGTTGTACTTTGGTTCGTTTAATCCCGTGCACATTGGCCATGTGTCGTTGGCTAGGTGGGTGCTAGAGCATACCAATTTGCAAGAGGTATGGATGGTAATATCGCCCCAAAATCCGTTTAAGGTAAATCAGACCCTTTATCCCAACGAGGAACGTTTTAATTGGGTGCAATTGGCGGTAGAAGATATACCAGGTATTGTGGCTTGTAATGTTGAGTTTTTTATGCCGCAACCATCGTACACCGTCGATACCTTGCGTGTATTGATCGAGAAATTTCCCAACATACGTTTTACCTTAATTATGGGTGCCGATAATGTAATGGGTTTTTCGGCCTGGAAAGATTATCAAGAGATAGTAGAAAAAGTAGCTATTTTGGTGTACCCACGCCCTGGTGTGGATGTAGAGGAGGAAGTTAAAAAGTATCCTTCTATGCGTTTGTTAGAGGACGTTCCTTTGTTTCCCATATCGTCTACACAAATTAGAGAAATGAAAGCGGCAGGCAAGGATGTGTCTATGTTTTTGCCAGGGGCGGTGGCAGAAGCCTACTCGTGATGGTAGGGCTCGCCTTTAATAATGGTGTACGCCCTGTATAGTTGTTCTACAAAAAATAGCCGTATCATTTGATGTGAAAATGTCATTTGCGAAAGCGAGAGCTTACCTGTTGCACGTTCATATACTTTTGCCGAGAAACCGAATGCCCCACCTACCACAAAGGCTAGGGTACGTATGCCCGAGTTCATCTGTTTTTGAAGGTATTTTGAGAAACCTATTGAGGTATATTCCACACCGTGCTCGTCAAGCAATACTACTGCATCTACCTTTTCCAAGTTGCGAAGCAATGCGGAGGCTTCGCGTTCTTTTACCTCGTCGGCCGTGGCATTGCGTAGGTCTTTATTGGCAGGTATCACCACTATTTCAAAGTTTACATAATGTCGTAGCCGCTTTACATACACGTCTATTCCCTCCTGAAGATAGCGCTCGTCTGTTTTGGCCACCACTATAAGTTTTATGTTCATATCAGTATTTATTATAGAGAGTTGTGTATTTATATGTCCAACCAATCGGAATAAATTAATTCTGATTT
>ERZ808032.98-NODE-98-length-13365-cov-4.222908_pt1 | contig 13365 bp, 12 predicted proteins | sample MGYA00380187_ERZ808032 | MGnify/ENA primary metagenome ERZ808032 (study PRJEB31490, sample SAMN06133378) | cow dung metagenome | isolation source: M10 | host: cow | place: China: Chengdu | collected 2015-05 ...
ACTTCGTACTCATCAGTTCGTCGTTGATGCGTTGCGGTTTTGGAGCACGGACGCACGACCGTGCGTCCCTACTTTATATCACAGGTCTTTTCGGTGCTTCGCACCTCAAAGACCTGCCTACAATAAAGTTAAACCCCTACGGGGTTTCTTATTGCTTCTGCACTCACCTCTACAAAAATTCCTAATTCCTCATTCCTAATTCCTAATTATTCGCTTAATCGCAACTTTCTCCTTTCTCAACTCTCCACTCTCCACTATTTAAGTCCCATTTCTTTGGCTTTCTGCATCATAAAGGCATAGGCAGCATCGTATTCGTTGGGGATAATACCATCTAAAATGGCATCTTTAATGGCTGTTTTAAGCGTACCTACCTCGGCACAAGGGGGCAACTTAAATAGTTCCATAATTTCTTTGCCATCAATAGGGGGCTGAAAATTGCGTACGTGGTCTTTTTGCTCTATATCTTTTAGTTTTTGACGCACAATTTGCAAATTTTGCAAGTGTTTTTGCGCTTTTACCTCGTTTTTAGAGGTAATATCGGCCTCGCATAGCATCATCAAATCGTCAATATCGTCGCCTGCCTCAAAAAGCAATCGTCTAACAGCCGAATCGGTAATTTCTTCTTCGACCAAGGCAATGGGACGCATGTGTAAGGTTACTATTTTTTGCACATAACGCATTTGCTCGCCCATGGGCAATTTTAATCGCTTAAATATGCCTGTTAGCATACGTTCGCCAATGTAGTTATGGTTATGAAAAGTCCACCCAATTTTCTTGTCAAAACGTTTGGTAGCAGGTTTGCCAACATCGTGAAATAGGGCAGCCCAACGCAACCAAACATTATCGGTTTTAGTAGCCAATTTATCCAACACCTCTAGGGTATGGTAAAATACATCTTTATGACTTTTTCCGTTGATGGTTTCTACGCCCGAAAGGGCATCAATCTCGGGTAAAATAAGGGCTAATAAACCTGTTTTTTTTAGCAACGACCAACCAATAGATGGTTTAGGTGACTTCATTATTTTGTTCAATTCTTCTACCACACGTTCTATCGAAACAATCTTGATACGTTCTTTATTGTCGATAAGGGCTTGATAGGTTCTATCTTCTATATGAAAATGCAATTGAGTTGCGAAGCGTATACATCTAAGCATTCGTAAAGGGTCGTCGCTAAAGGTAATATTAGGATCTAGCGGAGTTCTAATAATTTTGTTTTCAATATCGGTTATGCCACCAAATGGGTCTAACAAAGCCCCGTATCTATCTTGATTAAGGCAAATGGCCAAAGCATTGATGGTAAAGTCGCGGCGGTTTTGGTCGTCTTGCAGGGTACCATCTTCTACAATGGGCTTGCGCGAGCCTCTGGTGTACGATTCTTTGCGTGCACCCACCAATTCTATCTCGGTATCTTTGTACTTAATTTGCGCTGTTCCAAAATTTTTAAATACCGCCAAGTTAGCGTGTTTCCCTAAGGTCTTTTTTACTTCTTCGGCCATGGTAATACCACTGCCTACTACCACAACATCGATATCGTTAGAAACTCTTTTAAGGAATATATCACGCACAAAACCACCAATAACGTAACATTCCATGCCAAGGTTATCGGCACAGGCAGATAGGGTTTTGAACAACGGATGAGTTAGATACGACTGCATAACGTAATTTGTTAATTAAAAATAACAAAACAAAGGTACTTATTTTGCTATTAAATCACAAAAAAATATTACTTTTGTCGTTTGTTATATGAAGATGAGAATTGCTTTCCTGCTTCTTGTTTTGTGCGGTTGCATGGCATGCACACCCACGGTTTCCAACAAAGCGCAAAATTTGTTGGATAAAGCAACCTCTCACTATACCAAAGGAGAATATCACACTGCAAAAATCCTGGTCGATAGCATTCATACTCAATTTCCCAGAGAAATAGCTTTGCGCAAACAAGCCCGTATTTTGATGTTCAACATCGAATACCAAGAAACCATGCGCAATGTCATGTACTTAGATAGCATCATGCCGCTGATTAAACAGCAATGGGATAGCATGGCAGTAGATTACGTTTTATTAGACACTACATTGGTAGAGAAAAAAACGTATCAGCATAAAAAATTATACCAACAAGCACCCACTACAACACTATCGTGCGAGGTTACCGAACTAGGCGAGTTAAATTTAATTAGCATCAATGCAGCCAATGCCCGCAATCATGTAGCCGTAAAAGTGTGTGCTGATGATGTTTTTGCAGATACCCAAGAAGTGGGTATTAACAATGTTTATAATAATCGATTTACCGATTTGGGTATTCAATGGGAATACGTTACCTTTGACAAAACTAAACAAGGCGAAGTGCCTGGTTTTATTGAACTGTATGCCGATAAAACCATTTTGGTGCGTTTAATGGGTGAAAAATCCTACTCGTATTATTTACCAAAACCTACCGCAAAAGCCATTGCGGCATCGGCAAATTTTGCCCGACAAACTGCCTTGCGCAAACAAATAGAAACGGAACATAGAAAATCGACAGAAAAATTATCATGGATAAAGCAAAAATTAGTGGAAGAAGAATCGCCTTATTAGGCATTTTATTCCTAGGCTCTTTTTTAGCCGTTTCGGCCCAAGAGAGCATCAATAAAGAACAATTTCTACAGAAAGTATGGAATTTTGAAAAGAACAGCCAAGCATTGGTGTTAGAATCGGACGTTCCTGTTATTCTTGATTTTTGGGCGCCATGGTGTGGACCTTGCAGAATGTTAGCCCCCGAGTTATCGGCCCTTCAAAAAGCTAATAAAGGCAAACTAAAAATTTACAAAATAAACGTAGATCAAGAACGCGATTTGGCGCGCGCCTTTGGTGCCAATGCCTTGCCAACCATCTATTTTATTCGTAAAGATAAACTTACTTACGTGCAAGGATATCGTACACAAGCCGAATTGCAACAAATTGTCGACTCATTTTTACTAAAATAATAATCAAATAAATAACCTTAACCATGGGAAAAACTAAGTACATCTTTGTAACTGGCGGTGTAACATCGTCGTTAGGAAAAGGAATTATTTCGGCCTCAATAGGCAAACTATTACAATCAAGAGGCTATAGTGTAACCAACCAAAAGTTCGACCCCTACATGAATGTGGATCCAGGTACACTAAACCCATACGAACACGGTGAGTGTTACATCACTACCGACGGCCACGTAACCGACTTGGATTTAGGCCACTATGAACGTTTTACATCCATCGAGACAACCCGCAATAACAGCCTTACCAGCGGTCGTATTTATCAAAATGTAATCAACAAAGAACGCAAAGGCGAATACATGGGTAAAACCGTTCAAATTATTCCTCACATTACCGACGAAATTAAACGCAACATTTTGGTATTGGGCCAAAAAATGAAATACGATTTTGTGATTACCGAAATTGGTGGGGTAGCAGGCGATATTGAATCGTTGCCATTCTTAGAAAGCGTTCGTCAATTAAGATGGGAATTGGGTGGCGATTGCATCAACGTGCATTTAACCTATGTACCTTACTTGGCTGCTGCTAAAGAATTAAAAACCAAACCTACCCAACATTCGGTAAAAAAATTGCAAGAACTAGGTATTCAACCCGATGTATTGGTATTGCGTACCGAACACGATATCAACGAAGATATGCGTAAAAAAGTATCGTTGTTCTGCAACGTATCGCCCGAAGCGGTTATTCAATGCAAAGACGCACCATGTATTTACGAAGTGCCACTACGCATGCAAAAACAAGGTTTGGATGCCGTTATTTTGCGCAAATTGGGCATGGCACCCGAAGCCACCAACTCTGATTTAACCAAATGGAACAACTTCTTGGCTAAAAAACAAAGTGCTACCGAAGAGGTTAAAATTGCTTTGGTGGGTAAATACGTTGAATTGCAAGATGCTTACAAATCCATCAGCGAATCGTTGTTGCAAGCTGCCGTTTACAACAACCGCGTACTTAAATTGGTGTCTATTCAAAGCGAAAACCTAACCAAAGAAAACGTAGCCGAAGCATTGCAAGGCATGGATGGGGTATTGGTTGCTCCAGGTTCGGGTCCTCGTGGCGTAGAAGGTAAAATTATTGCGTTAGAATATTGCCGTACCCACAACGTGCCTACCTTGGGTATTGTATTGGGTATGCAATGCATGGCCATAGAGTTTGCACGCAACGTATTGGGCTTAACCGATGCTAATTCTACCGAAATGGCATCGACCAAAAACAATGTCATCGACCTAATTGAAACCTTAACAGTAGTATCGGCCGAAAACGAATACATCCGTTCGGGCGCTTACGACTGCGAAATTGCAGCCGATAGTTTAGCTGCTCAAATTTACGGCAAAACATCCATTGCAGAACGTCACCGCAATCGCTACGAATTTAACAATGCCTACAAAGAAGAATTTGAAAAAGCAGGTATGCGTATTTCTGGTGTTAATCCAGAAACTGGATTGGTAGAAATCATGGAAATTCCATCGCTAAAATGGTATGTTGGTGTACAATTCCATCCACAATACCGTAGCAGCATAGAAAAACCACACCCCTTATTTGTAAACTTTGTAAAAGCAGCAATCGAGAAATAAAAAAAGATGGATAAAAACACAATTATAGGATTTTCGCTTATTGTAGCCCTTTTAGTTGGCTATTCGTGGTTTACCAAACCATCAGAAGAACAAATTAAAGCACAACAAGCCTACAACGATTCAATTAGACAAGTTCAAGCAGAACAAGCCGCCATACGCGAAATGGAATTTGCGCAAGCACAATCCTATGCCGATTCCATTAACAAGGGCAAACCTGCTGCCGATTATGGTGCCTTTAATGCACTTACAGCAGGCGAAGAAAAATACTACACCCTAGAGAACGATTCGTTGCTAGTAACCTTAAGCAACAAAGGGGGTAGCATTGTATCGGTTCAACTAAAAGGATACCTAACCAGCGACAAAGAACCTTTGGTGTTGTTTGACCAAAACGATGCTAAAACGCAATTTACCTTGGTAACCAACAACAACCGCATTGTAGAATCAGGTAATTTGTATTTTACCGCCACCCAAATAAACGACAGTAGCATCACCATGGCTTTGCAAATGGATAGCACATCGGCCTTGTATTTGCACTACAACCTTGGTAAAGATGCTTATTTAGTTAACATGAGCATGGAAGCCATGGGTATGGACAAATACCTATCGCCTCAAATGACATCGCTTGATTGGTCGTGGGATATGAAAATCCGCAAACAAGAACGCAGCAAAAAATTTGAAGGACGTTATTCGGGCATATACTACAAATTCTACGACGACGAAGTAGAAAACTTAAGCAACGATGCCGACGATCGCGAAGACCTATCGAATCGCATTCATTGGATTGCTTGCAAAGACCAATTCTTCTCTACCGTATTTATTGCCGAAGAAAGTTTCTTTACCAATACCCAAGTAGAATCTACCATCAGCAAAGAAAGCAACTACTTGAAAGATTGTAAAATTGTTGCCAACAGCAATATGTGCGATTTGCAAGGTAACGATGTTACCCATTTTACCTACTACTTTGGTCCTAACTCGTATCAATTGTTGTCATCGTTAGACGATAACGTAGAAAACAGCGAGTACCAATACAACCTAGAAGAAATGATTCCGCTAGGATGGGGTATATTTGGTTGGGTCAACAAATATTTAATCATTCCAATCTTTAACTTCTTGGGTAGTTTTATTAGCAATTACGGATTGGTTATTTTCTTATTGACCTTGATTGTAAAACTAGTGTTGTTGCCATTTACGTATAAATCGTACATGTCTACCGCAAAAATGCGTGTTTTGCGTCCAGAAATTGAAAAAATCAATGCCAAAATACCCGAAGACAAACCCATGGAACGCCAACAAGCAACCATGGCCTTGTACCGCAAAGTAGGCGTTAGCCCTATGGGCGGTTGTTTGCCTATGTTGTTGCAAATGCCATTCTTGTTTGCCTTGTTTGTATTCTTCCCAGCCGCTATCGAGTTGCGTCAACAGGGTTTCTTGTGGGCAGACGACCTTTCGTCGTACGATGCTATTGTTAGCTGGACTACCCATATTCCATTTATTTCTAGCTACTACGGTAACCACGTTAGTTTATTCTGTTTGTTAATGGCCATTGCCAACATTGCATCCACCAAAATATCAATGGATTCGCAAAACACAGGCCAACAACAAATGCCTATGATGAAATGGATGATGTACCTAATGCCTGTTATGTTCTTGTTCTTCTTTAACGATTACGCATCGGGCTTGTGCTACTACTATCTAATTTCTACCTTGCTTACCTTGTTGCAAACCTTTATTTTCCGTATGTCGATTAACGACGAAAAATTATTGGCGCAATTAAAAGCAAATGCCAACAAGCCACAAAAGAAATCGGGCTTTATGGCACGCATGGAACAAATGCAAAAAGAGCAGTTAGCTCGTCAACGCGAAATGATAAAACAACAACAAAAAAGACGTTGATTATTCGGGCCTTGCCCGAATAAAGTCGAAGGTCAAAAGTCAAAAGTCGAAAGTCGAAAGTCAAAAGTCAGAAGTTGATGAATCGACTAAACAACTAAACGACTCAACGACTAAACAACCAAACGACTCAACAATCGAATACTATTGGCAAATATTGGTATCGAAAAACAACTACAACCTTACCAACAAGGTATTTCATGGGTTAATCATAGGCAATGTAAAACACGAAAATAACGTGTACAAATACTTGGTAGGGCCAGCTAGTAGCAAAGAAGAAATTGAAAAACAACGCAACAACATTAAACAATATTTTCCAGATGCATTTATTGTAACGTATCAAGACGGGAAACGTGTTTACCTAGATTAATACATAGACTTTTAATAAAATAGCGATATGAAAAAATTTAAATTATCACGCGAAGTCAAAATTGGTATTGTGGTTATTGTGGCATTGGGCATGCTTTATTTTGGCTTAAATTACCTAAAAGGCATCAACATTTTTCAGCCTACTACCTATTTTTACGCCCAATACGAGCGCGTAGATGGTATTGTTCCCACTACCCCCGTTATGATTAACGGTTATCAAGTAGGACACGTTAGCGAAATTATATTCGACTACACCAAAGAAGCCCCTATTACCCTTCAAATTACAGTCGATAACAAACTAGTAGTTCCCAAAGGTACCATAGCCGAAGTGTACGACACGGGATTAATGGGCGACAAGGCTATCCAACTACGATTAGGTTATAGCGATCAATTAATGCAACCTGGCGACACCCTAAGAACAGGTATACAAAATGGGTTAATGGCCGCCGTAACCGACGCATTGGTAGAACCAGTAAAAGCCATGATGCCCCAATTGGATTCTACACTAAGAGCCATCAACCAAACGGTAAATAGCGAACGAATTGACAAGATCATTGCCGATTTAGAAACTAGCATGGCAAACATCAAAAGCATGAGTACTGATTTAAAGAACAATGTTCCTGGCACTTTAGCCAAAGTAGATACCATTGCTACTAACTTTGCTACCGTAAGCGATGAGTTGGCCGCCGTTCAATGGGATAGCACACTAAACAACATCGAAGCTTTAATTGCCAATTTAGAATACGTAAGCAATCAATTTAAAAGTTCCGACAACTCGTTGGGAGCCTTGCTTAACGACAAAGATTTGTACCAAAACCTAGACTCAACCGTTCAGAGTGCCAATGCACTACTAATTGACCTGAAAGAGAACCCCAAACGTTACGTTCACTTCTCTGTTTTTGGTAGCAAAGAGAAAAAAGAAGCAAAAAAATAAAATAACATTTTTAACAGATTTTAACACATCGTAAGAACCTGCTGAAAATGAGCAGGTTCTTATTTTTTTGCAAAAGTTGCGGGAATTTTATCGCAAACATTAAATATTTGAGGTTCAATGATTTCAAAAAACAAGCACTTGTAAATACTTGATTTTCTGTAGTTTACAACAACGATTTATTTATCAAATAGTTATAGTTTTTTTTAGAAATCCAAACTTTTAGTGATTTTTTTTTTCACAAAAAAAGATAGACTTTTGCAACACATCAAAACGAAACCTTAAAAACGTACTCATAAAAATGAACGAAAATTTAACACAAATATGGAATGACTGTTTAGCCGTTATCAAAGACAACGTAGACATTGATGCATTTGATACATGGTTCAGCCCCATAGAGCCCATCAGCTACCAAAATGATGTGCTTACCATTATGGTGCCCAGTCAATTCTACTATGAGTACATCGACGAACAATACGCAGGTTTGCTAAGCACTACCCTTAGCCGTATTTGCGGACGTCATACCAAATTAATGTATCGCGTTGTAGTAGACCAAGCCATTAAGCGCGGAGGTACTACCGATATGGTTGGTTTAGACAAACACATAGAACGCAAAAAAAATCAAGGTTCCGATTTTGAATCCAACCTAAACTACAAACTTACGTTCAACAACTTTGTAGAAGGCGAATGCAACAAACTTACCCGCACCGCTGGTATCAACATTGCAAGCCAACCAGGCAAAACCATTTTCAACCCCTTGTTTATATACGGCAAATCGGGTGTGGGTAAAACTCACTTGGCCAATGCCATTGGTATTAAAACCAAAGAATTGCACCCACAAAAACGCATTCTTTACGTTTCGGCCAACTTATTCCAATTGCAATACACCGAGGCTAGCAGAAATGGTCAAACCAACGATTTCTTGAATTTCTACCAAACCGTAGACGTTCTTATCATCGACGATATTCAAGAATTTGGCGAAGGCAAGAAAACTGCCACCCAAAACACCTTCTTCCATATCTTTAACCACTTGCACCAATCGGGCAAGCAATTGATTCTAACCTGCGACAAAAAACCCGCTGAATTAGAAGGGTTGGAAGAACGTTTATTAAACCGCTTTAAATGGGGTTTATCGGCCGAACTAGAATCGCCCGACTTTGCTACCCGTAAATCGATTTTGCAACAAAAAGCCGAAAAAGACGGCCTAAAATTGCCCGAAAACATCATCAACTACATTGCCGAACATGTAACCGACAATGTACGTAACCTAGAGGGTACCATTATCTCGTTGATTGCCCAATCTACGCTAAACCAACGCACCATCAACCTTGATTTAGCCAAGAAAGTAGTAAGCAATTTGGTAGGCACCAACGAAGAAAAACAAAACATTCCTGCCATACTAAATGCAGTATGTCAATACTTTGGCATTACTTCAGAGCAGTTGCAATCGGCATCGCGCAAACGCGAAATTGTACAAGCCCGCCAAGTGGCCATGTACTTTGCTAGCAAATTAACCGAAGAAACCCTTACCACCATTGGCACCACCATTGGCAAACGCAACCATGCTACCGTATTGCACGCTTGCAAAACCGTTAGCGACTTAATTGATACCGACAAACATTTCCGTCACAGTATCGAAGAATTAGAACAAAAACTAAACGCGCTATAATTTAACCATATGGTATACAAATTTATTTTAATATCAGACGAAGAAGATCAATTCATGAGAGAAATCTCGATTGATTCTGAAGCAAGTTTCTTGGATCTTCACAATGCCATTCTTGATGCCGTTAACTACGACAAAGATGCCATGACCTCTTTCTTTATTTGCAACGAAGATTGGGAAAAAGAACAAGAAATTACCTTGGTTGAGATGGACACCGACGCTGATACAGACAACTACGTAATGGAAGATACGCGTTTGGAAGAATTGATTACAGAAGAACACCAAAAAGTATTGTACGTATTTGACTATATTTCGGACAGAGCTTTCTTTATGGAACTTAAAGAAGCCATTCCAGGGCAAGACCTACCTGCTGCCATCTGCTCGGCATCGATGGGCAATGCTCCCGAACAATACAAACTAGAAGATATTGAGTCGTTAACTACTACGGTAAAAAAAGACACCGAATTGTTTGACGAAAACTTTTACGGAGACGAAGGCTTTGACATGGACGAGCTAGACAACGAAAGTTTTAGCGACATGAATTTTGACGATGATTTTTCATTGTCATGAAACACTTAATTGTACTTTTAGGACCTACAGGCGTTGGGAAAACCGATTTAAGCATTCGGTTGGCTCAACGCTTTGGTGCTTCTATAGTATCGGCCGATTCTAGGCAAATCTACCAAGGCATAGAAATTGGCACCGCAGCCCCTACCCCAGAGCAACTAGCCCAAGTGCCCCACTATTTTATTGGCACCCACACCCTAGAACAACCCTACAGTGCTGGCCAATACGAATTAGATGCCTTGCAAGTTATTGAAAAATTGTTTGAGCAAAGCAACTACGTTGTACTTACCGGCGGTTCGATGATGTACATTGATGCCGTATGCAATGGCATGGACGATATTCCTACGGTAAGCGAAGAAATACGCACACACGTACAAAACCTCTATCAAACACAAGGACTACCCGTTTTGCAAGAAATGCTTAAGGCATTAGACCCCGAACATTACAACAAAGTAGATTTGTGCAACTACCGCCGGGTAATGCACGCCGTAGAAGTCTGTTTAGAAATGGGCAAACCCTACTCTAGTCTGCTTACCCATCGTAAAAAAGAAAGACCCTTTAGCATCATAAAAATTGGTTTGAACCGACCACGTCCCGAACTATACGAGCGCATCAACCAACGCGTAGAAATCATGATTGCAGACGGACTGGAAGAAGAAGCCAAACGCGCCTACCCATACAAGCACAACAACTCGCTTAACACCGTTGGTTTTAAGGAGTGGTTTGACTATTGGGATGGCAAAATAGAAAGCAAAGAGCGCGTTATCGAACTCATCCAGCAAAACTCGCGCCACTATGCCAAACGCCAACTAACATGGTTTAACCGCGACACAGACATCACCTGGTTTCACCCCGACGACGAAGCCGGAATTGTTTCTTTTATTGACGAATCGACTAATCGACTAATCGACTAATCGCCGAAACAAAAAGGCATTGCGATTTTGAACCACGGACGCACGGCTCGTGCGTCCCTACTTTTGACTTGTGACCTTCGACTTGCGACTTTAGTCGTTGAGGCGGTGATACTTGATATGAGAAAGACATTACTGATACTATTATTTTTGTGCAGCCTGGCGAAGATTCAAGCACAAAGCGCACTAAGCACCTACGTAAGCGTGGGCAACAACCCCATAGCCGGAACGTACGCCAACGTGGACATTAACGCCAGCTACCACTACAAAGGTTTTGACTTTTTGCTAGGATTAGGCGTAACATCGGCCCCCGAAAACAAACTTACCTTTCATGCCTTTGATATACAAATAGATTACCTATTTAACATCCCTAAATTTCCGCTAGAGGTAACCTTTAGGTACCTACTAAACCCACATCGCACCTCTATGATACGCGAACACAACTGGTGCATTTCTGCCGCCTATTGCCACCCACACGTAGAAGTAGAATTAGGCTACAACATAAAATACAATTACGCCGTTACCGACAACATAGGCCAAGCAGAATTTGCCAACTTTTTATACCGCGTTCAAGCCTACGCATGGAAAAAAGAGAACCCCTACAACATTACTCTTGGCGCCAAAAACTACGATATTATGGCCGTAGGACACGCCATAGAGCCCATTGTATTTGTAGGCGGATGTTATTCATACCCTAAAAATGTAACCTACCAACTAGAAGGGTTGTACCAACCCTGCGGACTAGGCAATCTACTAATGAACACCTACGATTGGAAAGTACGCATAGCGGTTATTTGGAACTTTAGCGAACAAATTAAACAAACGGCACTGCAACAACCATGAAAAACCTAAAGACATCCCTTTTTACCCTGATTTTACTGGCCGTTTTGTCGTCGTGCGAAGACACAAACATTAGTAACCTATTTTATTCCCCTTGCGACGTAGACCATCGATTTGAGCAATCCATGGCCTATAACCAAGTAAGCCCCATAGACACCATACACATCGACAATAACAACTACCAATTTTGGATTACCAGCGACCTACACATAAAAGAGAGCACCCCACCCTATGTAGAACAGTTTCTAAAAAACGCAGGCAAAGACAGCGCCCAATTTATTGTGTACAACGGTGACATTTACCATGGTCAAGAAGCATACGCCACCTACGCTAGCCAAGTACTGCATAGCCAAAGTCCACTACCCGCATTCTACGTAGCAGGCAACCACGATTTATACTTTGGATGGGACATTTTTCAAAACAACTTTGGATCGTCTACCTATACCGCCATTATCCAAACCCCAGCAGGCAACGATTTGCTTATCATGTTAGAATCGGCCAGCGCCACCTTGGGCAATAGCCAATACAAATGGTTACAAGAACAGCTAAAACAACGAGGAAACTACCGCCATTGCTTTGTTTTTACCCATACCAACCTACAGTACCAACACATTACCAACGGTGTGTTTATGGCCGACGAAGCACATGTATTACACCGACTATTTAGCGACAATAAGGTAAGTGCCGTTTTTACCGGTCACTCGCACGTAGAAAACCAACAAACCCTGCTGGGAGTACAATACATCACAACAGGGTCGTTAAAAAATGGTCAGTTAGGTATGGTAAACGTAACCGATAACGAAGTAAGGGTTGAATTCAAACACCTATAAAACTACTTACGGCCAAAATCGGCAGGAATTTCGCCCCACTTTGGGGTATCCCATTTTAAAATCTTAGTAGTGTACGTATTATTTTGCAACCAACGTTCGGCAGCCTCGATGCGCTCAAAAACAGCCGCATTCTGAGGCGTCCTTTCCAGCTTGGTTTTGCATTTTTTGGCCCTAACCCACGCTTGCGCCGTTACACTATCAGAATAAATGGGCATGTTGCTACCCTTTTGTTTAAGCAACGCCAAACCATGCACAATGGCCAAAAACTCGCCAATATTATTAGTAGCCTCTTTGTACACGCCTTGAATAAAAATTTGCTGCCCCGTTTTTACGTACACCCCACGGTATTCCATATCACCAGGATTACCGCTACAAGCTGCATCAACAGCCAAACTTTCGGCTATAATCTGAGGATGCTGTGTAGGCGTAGCTTGCTTATCTAATTTGGGTTTAACAAATTGCCAATAATTGCCTTGCAGGGCCTTCTCGGCCTCCTCGCGCGTATCGAACGATTTGTATTTGGCCCCTTCTACCCCTTTAACCTGCTCCTCGCACTCTTTCCACGAGGCATACACGCCAGGGCTTTTGCCACTCCAAACGGTATAGAATTTTGATTTAGACATATTAATTGTTGACTAATCGGTGAATCGGTGAATCGACTAATCGGTGAATCGTTTAGTTGTTTAGTTGTTTAGTCGTTGAGGCGATTCAATCTGACGACATTTGGTGGAGGTCGGAAAAAGATTTATATGTGCAAAAACGTTAAGCAAAATGTG
>ERZ808032.99-NODE-99-length-13306-cov-3.257389_pt1 | contig 13306 bp, 12 predicted proteins | sample MGYA00380187_ERZ808032 | MGnify/ENA primary metagenome ERZ808032 (study PRJEB31490, sample SAMN06133378) | cow dung metagenome | isolation source: M10 | host: cow | place: China: Chengdu | collected 2015-05 ...
CACCAGTACCATCGTGAGTGTCGTAATCGTCACCGAATACACCCAACTCAGCACGCTTGCCAACGGCAGTCTGTGTGATGTAAGGCATCAGGTTGTTGGGGATACCATTGGGGTTCTCGCCGATAGTACCGCTCTTGTGTGCACCGATGGGGTTGAAGTAGCGAAGAAGAACGATGTTCCACTCGTTGTCTGCCTTCTGTACATCCATCAATACCTCCTCGAGCATAGACTTTGTCTGTCCGTAGGGGTTGGTGCAATGACCCTTGGGGCACTCCTCGGTGATGGGGATGATGGCGGGATCGCCGTAAACGGTAGCGCTGGAAGAGAAAATCATGTTCTTGCAACCGTTCTTGCGCATCACGTCAACGAGCACGAAAGTACCGTTCATGTTGTTCTCGTAATACTCCAGAGGCTTTGCACAACTCTCGCCAACAGCCTTCAAACCAGCAAAGTGGATACATGCATCAAACTTATGCTCGTCAAACACTTTCTGTAGACCTTCGCGGTCGCGGATATCCACCTTGTAGAAGGGAACCTCTTTGCCAATAATCTTTGCTACACGTTTCAGCGAGATTGGAGAAGAGTTATCAAGGTTGTCAACAACGACTGCCTCGTGACCGGCTTCAGTTAGCTCAATCAAGGTGTGGCTTCCAATAAAGCCAGCACCACCAGTTAACAGGATTTTCATTTTCGTATCAATTTATATGAGTAATAAAAGATGTTCTTTTGTACAAAGTTAAAAAATCTTCACAAGAATTCAAAAGCTTTATTCTCTTTTTACGTAATATAACCATTAAATTACTATGTATGGTATCAACGAATATATGGATTTGCATTCATTTCGTCGCCTACAGTGCTTTCGGGACCATGTCCAGGAAGAATCTTGGTATCTGATGGAAGAGTAAGAATCTTGTTCTCTATGCTCTGTAATTCCTGATGGTAATCTCCACCAGGCAGGTCGGTACGACCTATGCCCATGCGAAAGAGTGTATCACCAGTAATTACTATATGTCCCATAGGTATATAATAGCAGACTCCTCCAGGAGTGTGTCCGGGTGTATGTAGTACTTGTATAGAAATTTCACCGAGATTTATCATATAGGACTCGCTGATGCAAGGATCAACCTCAGGCAACATGTCAGAGATGTCAACACGAAACCATTTCTGCACCATATCAGGTGCTGCCTCGTAGACGGGTAAATCTGCAGCATGGCACATTGGAGTAAGGCCATAGCAAGATACAATCTGTCCAAGTCCAAGACAATGGTCAAAATGCATGTGTGTCTGTAAGGCATATTTCAGAGTGATTTTCTTCTCGCTAATGAAACTGGCAAGTTGCAAGTGTTCTCCTTTTGTCCATGCACCGCAATCCACAATAGCTCCCTCGTGGCTGATGTCATCCCAGATTATGTAGCAATTCTCCTCTATTGGGTTGACAACAAATCTCTTATAATGCAACATATACTACCTTTTTAGTTTCAAAGAATTCTTCGCTGAAATAGTTGCTTAGGTCTGTGATGAGTGTGTTGGATTTCATTGGCATGACCTCATGGGCAAGTTCTCCGCCTTTGAGACAAATCAAACCATTTGGCATGGCATTATACGATTCTTTGGCGATGTTCTTACGGCAAAGCTTTACTAAATCCGTGAGAGGCATAACGGCTCGGGAAACAACAAAATCATATTTTCCCTTAATGTTTTCAGCACGTGTCCATTCTGTTGTGACATTTGCAAGAGAAAGAGCATTACGAATTTCATCGCATACTTTAATTTTCTTACCTATGCTATCAACAAGATGGAACTTGACGTCCGGAAACATAATAGCAAGGGGTATACCAGGAAAACCTCCACCTGTACCTAAATCCATAATACATGTGCCAGGTTTAAAATTTATAAGTTGTGCAATGCCGAGCGAGTGTAATATATGATGTTCGTAAAGATTGTCAATATCCTTGCGAGATATCACATTGATTTTACTGTTCCACTCATGATACAACTGGTCAAGAGCAGCGTATTGTTGTCGTTGTAAATCTGTGATGTTTGGAAAATATTTATTGATGAGTTCCATTTCTATGCCCTATATATATATATTAATGTTAATTTTTGCAGACTATTTTATTTACTGATTCTTAAATATATTACCTTTTACATAAGGTTTAATGCTAGATAACGTAATTGTTATGTCTGTACTGCCAGAGGCATAAGGACCTATTTCGTAAGGATTGTAGTGAAATGTGATTGTTTCTTTGCCTAACAGGAAATTATCGGTAACATACAGATCGTTGATGGTCAGCAATGAAGTTTTCTCCATTAGTTGTTCCACATTACTAACGTTGTTGTCTTTGAGAAGCTGGGTAAGCAGAAGGTCTGTGATTTTTGATTCGTCTGACATATCCAAAACATCTTCAATATGAATTTGACGCCCATCCTTTTTGCAGAAATTTATGTACTTGATTTCATGCATGCCATGTGCTCCGCCATAATACACATTTGTCTCTACACTGTAGGAGATAACCTTATCATGAGAATGGTTAATGAACTTGCCATTTCTGATACTATAAAATCCATATTCTATATCTGCATTTCCATTTGCATACATTTCCAACGAAAGCTCGTTGGTTAGAACATTTACTTCTCTGGTGTGATAGTCTTGAACAGCATGTTTAAAATCTGCATCATCAAAATCGCTTGAAATCAGCGCTTTCAAAAGCAGAGTATTGATTTTTGTAGATAGACTATCCTGTGGGTTCAGATATTCTATGTTATATTCAACAAGCAGGGACTTGTTGCTGTCATTACGGAGTGATAATTTTTCTATATTAAGACTTTCTCCTAGTTCAACAGTGTCATTATGCAATTCAGATTTTTGTTGACTATTATGAGTCCTATTGTTCAAGTTACAAGAAAGAAGAACACATATGACAAACAGAAGACAACTTATCAGTGTACAGTTTTTGGTAAGACAGAAGTTCATTTTAATTAAATTTTATAGGTCTTTTTCTCTTAAAGATAATGCTTAGAAGTGTTATGCCGCCTAGTATAAATGGATAGTACAAATATGGTATTATGCTTATTGGGTTTATGCCTGCTAAGCCCGATGCTATAAGCAATTGTGCACCCCATGGAATTATACTTTGTGCAAAACAAGACATGGTATCCAGTAAAGATGCCGAGCGCATAGGGGAGATGCCATAACGATAAGATATGCTACGAGCCAAAGGCCCAACGGCAAGTATGGCAATAGTATTGTTTGCTGTAAGGAAATCAACGGCAACGGTAGTGCTTGCTATACTGAGTTCTGCTCCGCGACTTGTTGAGATAATACGTCCCATGTGCATAATCAGTTTGTCAATGATTCCACGCTTGCGCAACTGGTCCATAATAACGGCTGCAATTATGGTTATAACAATAAGGTCATGCATCCCCATGACACCATTAGTTGCAGATTGCCACAATGCGGCATAGTCCATAAGCTGGGTAGTATATGCTATGATGACAGCCACAATGATTCCTATTAACAATACCCAAATGACATTTATGCCAATCAGGGCAAGGATAAATACACATAGATAGGGCAGTATCATAATTGGATTTATGCTGATAGCTGGAGTTTGCACTTCAGTACCAAAACCCAGTATAATGTATAGTATTATGGCAATAATGGCAGCAGGAAGGGCAAGACGAACATTTGACTTAAATTTGTCAGACATCTGACATCCCTGCGTTTTGGTTGCCATAATGGTTGTGTCAGATATGAAGGACAAATTGTCTCCAAAAAAACTGCCACCAACAACTACTGCCGTTGCAAGTGCAGTATCTGTATTTGTACTTGTTGCCACACCAACAGCAATGGGTGTTAGTGCTGCTATTGTACCACAACTTGTGCCTATACTAATAGAAACTATGCATGACGTGACAAATAGTCCTGTTAGAATAAAGTTGCCTGGCAGGAATGATAGTACAAGATTAACAACACTATGCACACATCCCATGTCATTTGCAATACTGGAAAATGCACCTGCCAATATGAAAATAAGCAACATGAGCATGATACCACCATGGTCTTCAGTCTTGCGTGGTATTGCGGAGTTCTCTTTATTGGAATTCATTTAAAATCCTGTACATAATAATTAAAACATGATATATAAAATTAGACATCCCTATGCCAATAAAATCAATCAACATAAGGTTGTCTATATTTTATCATTTAGCCTAACTGTCTGCTTAATCATTAAGGCCCTTTTCATATGTGGCCATAGCCTCAAAGCTCATGCCCATGCTAGAGAAACCTCCATCATGGAATAGATTTTGCATGGTAACCTTTCGGGTCAGGTCGGAGAACATTACTATGCAGTAGTCGGCGCACTCTTCGGCGCTTGCATTGCCAAGAGGAGATATTTTCTCAGCAAAATCAAACAATTTATCCATGCCTGCAACGCCGCTTCCAGCAGTTGTCATAGTTGGAGATTGGGAAATTGTGTTGATACGCACCTTGTTTTCGCGACCATAAACATATCCGAAACTGCGAGCAATAGATTCTAGCAATGATTTCGCATCTGCCATATCATTGTAGCCAAACATTGTGCGCTGTGCTGCCATATATGTCAATGCCACAACAGAACCATTCTCGGCTATGGCATCATTTTTCTTTGCAGCCTGCAGCATCTTGTGGAATGAAATGGCACTGATGTCAAGGGTTTTGTTAAGCATGCCATAGTCCAAATCGTCATAAGCTTTACCCTTGCGGACATTGGGAGACATTCCGATAGAATGTAGTACGAAATCTATTTTTCCGCCCAACACTTCTTGGGAACGCTTGAATACTTCTTCCAGGTCTTCAAAACTTGTAGCATCTGCTGGTATTACTTCGCATCCGAGTTTTTCGCCTAACTCCTTTACTTGTCCCATGCGGAGGGCAATAGCTGTATTAGAGAGTGTTATGGACGCTCCTTCCTCTACAGCCTTGAGGGCTACTTTCCATGCAATGGATTGATCGTTCAAGGCACCAAAAATTATACCTCTTTTTCCTTTTAATAAACCGTAGCTCATAGTATTAATACTGACTTAATGATTTCATATTTTTCACAAAGATACGGAAAAAACAACAAAATTCAAATTCTCTATCCAATAAAGAATAAAAATAAAAGGACCATGCAAGAAACATGGCCCTTTATATATATTATGTTGTGTTTACAATCCCAGTGACTTCTTGATAAGTTCAACCTTTGCCGCGGCCTTTTCAGTCAAAGCTACATATTCGCATGCACAATTCATAGTGTCCTTTATCTCGCAGTAGAACTTAATCTTAGGTTCTGTGCCAGAAGGACGTACACTTACTTTTGTGCCATCTTCGCAGAAGAATTGCAGAACGTTGCTTGTAGCAGGGAAGTCAAGTTTGGTTTCAACGCCATTGGCATCTTTAGCAACAAGTGTCTGGTAATCCTTGGTAAGTACAACGGGACTGCCTGCTATCTCCTTTGGAGCCTTTTCACCACGGAAATCAACCATCATTTGTTTGATCTCATCAGCACCAGACTTGCCAGGCTTTGTGATATTTATAGTGTGCTCATAGCTGAAGCCGTACTCCTTATAAATATCCATCAGCAAGTCGTAAAGTGTCTTGCCCTGATCCTTTGCCCAAGCTGCTATTTCGCAAATGAGACAGATGCTTGCAGGCGCATCCTTGTCGCGCACCTTGTCGTAGGGCAAGAATCCGAAGCTCTCCTCACCGCCACCGATATACTTCTGCTTGCCTTCAGAGATAGCAATTTCACGTGCAATCCACTTGAAGCCGGTATAGCAATCGCGCAATTCCACATTGTTCTTCTTTGCCATCTCTGCAATTACTTCGGTAGTAACGATGGTCTTCACCAGGAAGTCGCTGCTCTTAAGCTGGCCAAGCGCAATCTTGTTCTTGATGATATAGTAAACGAACATCATGGCTGTCTGGTTGCCATTGATAATCTGCCATTCTCCTTCTGGGTTGCGGCAAACGATTGCCAGACGGTCAGCATCAGGATCGGTAGCTACAACGAGGTCAGCATTTAACTTGGTACCAAGTTTCATGCCCAAAGTCATTGCCTCGGCATTCTCGGGGTTAGGACTTACTACGGTGGGGAAGTTGCCATCGACAATCATTTGTTCGGGAACAACGTTGATATTCTGGAAACCCCATGAACGCAAGCACAAGGGAACAATGACGCGTCCTGTGCCGTGCATTGCACTGTAAACGATGTTCAGGTCCTTCTGGCGCATGATAACATCCTGGTCAATCATTGCCTCCTTTACAGCAGTCATATAGTCGTAATCCATCTCACCACCTATAACCTGTATGAGGTCCCAGTTGGGTTCGAACTTCACATCATCAATCTGTACCTTGTTCACCTCGTCGATGATACCCTTGTCGTGTGGAGCAAGTACCTGTGCACCATCTGCCCAGTAAGCCTTGTAGCCGTTGTACTCCTTGGGGTTGTGAGAAGCGGTAACGTTAACACCGGCAACTGCACCCAGCTGACGAATGGCAAAACTTATCTCAGGGGTAGGGCGGAGGCTCTCGAACAGGTAAGCCTTGATGCCGTTGGCGCTGAAGATGGCTGCAACGCTCTCGGCAAACATGCGACCGTTGTTGCGGCAATCGTGACCAACGACAACACTCTGTCCACCCTCGGGGAAAGCCTTGTTTATGTAGTTGGCAAAGCCTTGTGTGGCCATACCTACAATATACTTGTTCATGCGGTTGGTGCCTACTCCCATGATACCGCGCAAACCACCGGTACCGAACTCCAGGCTCTGGTAGAAGGCATCAATCAATGGAGTCTTGTCCTCATTGTCTAAAAGAGCCTTCACCTCTGCCTTTGTTTCAGCATCATACTTGTCGCTGTCTAGCCACTTCTGTGCTTCAGCCTGACAGCGCAAAATCAATTCTTCGTTCATAGTATTATATTTTTTATTATTAATATATGTTTTTGCTGCTCACAAATTTACAAAATAATTATTCTACTACAAAGATTTATTTTAATAAAAATAATTATATCTTGCCAAGAATTTTGTCCATGACCCAATTCACACTGGTAGCCGATGTACAATCAGACGTACATATGCCATTGCCTTGAAGATGATTTACAACATCTTGAATAAGCGGCAACTGAACGTGTTTAGGATTTGGAACCGGAATCTCTTGTCGTCCGCTACTTGTCTGCAAAACAATAGGGTCGTATGTGAATACCGAAAAGCATATGCGTCCCTTTTCACCTATTAACTCGATTTGGTCGGTCTTAGCACTCTCGTGACCAACAAAGCACCAGCTTCCGCTACCTGGCAATCCGCTTTGAAATGAGAATGCGGCAGACACGGTATCTTCTGTCTGATATAATCCTCCAAGGTTTGAGCGATAGCCGCAGGCATATACAATAGGGCCGAACAGTTCCTGCAAAAGGTCAATTTGATGTGGGGCCAAATCATAAAAATACCCTCCTCCTGCTATATCGCGCTGAACTCTCCATGGAAGATTAGTGCAATTATAATCAAGGTCGCGAGGTGGCACAGAGAAGCGTATCTGCACATTTATGACCTTTCCTATGACATTGCTTGAGAGGAGTTCCTTTACCTTGTTGAAATAAGGCAGACGGCGACGATAGTATGCCACAAAGCATGGAACTTTTGTCTCCCTGCTTATTCGCATGACGCGCTGGCAATCCAAATATGTTGCGGCCAGGGGTTTCTCTACATACACCGGTTTTCCTGCCTTCATCGACATTATTGCATAAGTGACGTGCGACGAAGGTGGTGTTGCAATATATATAGCATTTACATCGGGATCGGTTATTAGAGACTGTGCATCAGTGTACCACTTAGGCACATTGTGTCTTTGTGCATAGGAACTTGCCTTTTCTGCATTTCTTGACATGACGGCAACAACCCTGCTGCCTTCTATGAGATTAAAGGCAGGTCCGCTTTTCCTTTCTGTTACTTCCCCACATCCTATGAAGCCCCAATTGATATTTTTCATACGCTGTTCTTCTAAATATAAGTAATCTGCCGTCAGACCTAGTTAAAGAAATTCCAGGACAAACCGAAGTTTATGCTCAACGGATTCATCGGCAAATGCGGTGCAAGGAACATATTGCCTGAACCTGCATTGACGTGCGTGGCATTGAAATATATTCTGCAATGCTTGAGATGACAATTAACATAGGCATTGATAATGGGGTAGCTGCCTATTGATATTCGTGCGTGATTTGGGTCCTGCGTTGCAAACATGCCCAAAGCTCCCATATAGTCAGGGGCATAGTACTTTGTGAAGAAGCGCACATCTCCACCAAACTGTATCCTGAGCACCTTGGCTATTCTGAATTGCAGGTATATGTTAGAGTATATGTTGATGGCAGGAAGGGGGAGAACGTCCTTGTTAGTGCTATGCTGGAATGTTACCTGATTCTCCCAGCCAAAGATTTTCCATATTAAGTCTTGCCTGATACCTGCCGTGAAAACCTGTATGCTGCCATCATGCTGCCTGAACACAGCATCGTGTGTGAAATCCCCAGGAAGGGTGCTGCCAGAGGGTGCGTTGCCCTTGAGCGTGTTTTGCATGGCGAGGTAGGTATAATTGGTTATGTTCTGCCATGCGAAGAGCAGACTTGTGTGTGTCTTGTCGTATTTTAACTCGCCCTGCAATCCTGTGCTGAACTCATTTGACAAGTGGTTGTTGTCCCAATTGAAATAGGCATTGCGATAATTACGCATGAAATAGTCTGGCTTATGGTTGTCAATGTTTGCCTTGACCACAAGGGTTGCCGAATCACGTTTGGTAAGAGGGAAGTTAAAGTTTCCTTCAGCCTTTATATTGAAATTGCCAACATTTGTACCTATGAGACAGAACTCGCCATCTACGTTGTAGCGCAACCATTTGCCGTTTTGTTTGGAAAGCTGCGCACCGATGAAGATGTCATTTTCCGTATCGCTCGACTTGTCGAGATTGCCGTTCGCCAGAATTGGCTGAGTGTATTTCCTGTATTCATGTGTGGCAAAGAAGGTGAGTCCCATTTTCACCCACTTCCTGAACCCTTCATTCATTGCCAGTCCGATGGTGTTGCGTATGCTCATCACCTTGGTTTGGTCCTCGATGTCGGAATATTGTCCCCAGTATTGGTTGGTATAGAACGATGAATTGTTACCCTGGTCAAAGAAGACATGGCTGAGGTTGTTCATTTGGAAGGTATGTATAACACTTGCCACGGGCACGAATTCGGTAGGTGTCACAAGGCTCTTCTCCCATACGATTTTGAGCGAGTCAATGGCTTTCTTTCTTGCAATGCTGTCGGACGACAATGCTACTCGTACGGAGTCGGATAATTCTGCCAGCAAATCAGCATCGGCAGGCATTTTAGGCTTCAGCGAATCGGGGACAACTATTTCACGCTCATATCCCATGTTGTAGCGGTGGGAGAGGTAGTAGGTCTGGTCATCGTTTCTGTTCCATGTTGAAGAGAGGTTTACTGGTATATCTCTGCTTCCAAACTTTTTCTGGTATTTCCATGGCTGTGTTATGTAGGCATCGTCAATAATACCTCCGTTTTCAGCATTTTTCAGGTGGTTGGCATTGACATAGGCGTGCATTACATATCTTTCACCACGGTAATACCCATAGACAGAGGCTCCGAACTGGCTGTTTTGCTGGTTTGTGTAGTATCCTCGAGCATAGTTGTAATCGAGCAGAAAGCCAACACCGGATATCTTGTTTATATTGGTGGCAAAGTTACCTCTAACGCGTTCTTCACCGCTTTCCTTGTCACCTGATGAATGATACGCAAGGTTGGTTATCGGACTTTTGGTGTTGGTGAAAAGAAAGTTTGAAATTCCACCCCTGAAGTAGTCAAGTGGAGCAAGGAAGATATTCTCCTTGTTGCGTTCACGGTCTATGAATATTCTGGAGAGTCGTGCAGAACCGGTATTTCCTGTATGTGAATAGTTGCCCGTCATGCCGTCCTGCAATTTCCAGTTTTGGAAATTATGCACTGCGGTGTCTGTGTTCTCCGCTGGTATCACTCCGCCCAGGCGAGGGTCCACTTTCCATTGGAAAACGCCCATGGGCAAAGGTATTTGTTTTCCACGTGTAGTGTCTCGCCCCCAGGTGGTTGACTGTTTGTTTCTGTTGCTGTTAGAATGTGAATTGTGGTTCTCCTGCTCTTGAAGTCTTAGTTCGTCATATTGTGCAGAAACTACAAAGCGGGCCCACGAAGGTAGGCCCACTATCAACATTACTATAAGTATGCTTAGATTCTTTTTCAATGCTCTAAAAGATGATGGATAAACCCCTGGTTGCTATCGGAGAATTCTGATAATTATTTCTGCCACCTTGAACGCTATGCCTATGCCGACGAGAATCATGCCGTTGACATGGTGTGCTTCATCCGAAAAGTATGTTACCACTCCGCATACAGCCAGTATCAAGAATACGTTGTTGAGTATGCGCCTTGCACGGTCTTTCCATCCGCCTGAATTGCGTTTGGCACGTATTTGCTCGACCTGCTCTTCCAGGGTAAGTTCCTTGTTTGACATAAGTCAGATGATCTATATTGAGAATTATTCGGTTACAAACTGTCTTTTAGGTTTTTCTGGTTCCTGAGCCTTAGCACTCTCTTCCTGCTCCTTCACCTTCTGCTCAAACATGTCCATAGCATTTTCGAAAATCTCCTCTACGCGGTCAATTGTCTTGCGTCGGAATTTTCCGCTCAGTGGCAGAACCTTTGTTCCCTGCTCGTTGAGCGCATGCTTATCGGTAATCCATTCTTCTGCACGGTAGCGTGTGCCACCTTCACCCGTTGGCTTGTTTTCGTTCCACTCCTCGCCGTAGAGGTATGATATCTGCGAAACGGTCATCTTCACCTTGTTGTTTTCAATCTGTGCGGCAATCAGGTAACGGAAGCGTGTCTGGTCAGTGGAGAGGGGCTTCTTGCTGAAGACCATCATCTCCTCGACTCTTGCTGAAATCACTCCGTCTTCCTTGCCGTCGCTAATGAGACGTGTCCATGCGTCTTCTATGCCCTTAGCCACCAGGTTGTCCTTGATGTAGAAGAGCATGTTCTCATAAAGTTGTTCTCTTGTCTGTCCTGACACGCTGAAAGTTTTCTCAAAAACAACCGAACCGTTCTGCTCAGTAACTGCTCCCTTGAGGTATTTAGGTGCATGCTTGTCTGCTTTTTTGCTTGATTGTGCCATTGTTGTCAAAGGAAGCAACAACAGCATTAAAAGGATGATTTTTTTCATTATATTTTTAGATTTATTGTTTGCAATTCCGTAAATGTTCATTTTATCAATGCAAACTTACAAAAAATATTTGAGATATATGTTGCTCTTTATTTTTTTTTAAGACAAAAGACCCCAAAAGTGCCTCCATTCGAATGTTGAGAAAGCATTTTGGGGTCTCTATGTTGCGTGTACAGTATATTCTATTCGTATCTAATTGCCTCGATGGGGTCCATTCTTGAAGCCTTGCGGGCGGGCAGATATCCGAAGATGATGCCTATCAAGGCTCATACGGCAAAGCTCAGCCATACCGACCAGAAAGGCACCTCGCAGGGCATCATCAGCACGTTTTTGGCAAGGAACGAGCCTCCGTAGCCAAGGGCAACGCCGAGGAAGGCGCCGGTCAGCGAAATCATGATGCTCTCGATGAGGAACTGGAGCATGATGTCCAGTCCGCTTGCACCCACGCTCATGCGCAGGCCTATCTCCTTGGTGCGTTCCGTCACGCTCACCAGCATGATGTTCATGATGCCTATGCCGGCAACCAGCAGGGAGAAGGCAGCTGCTACTACCAGAATCAGGGTGATGCCGTCCATGGTGGACGACATGGTGTCCATCATCTCCTGTTGCGAACGGATGGTGAAGTTGTCCTCGTCGCCCTCCTTTATCTTGTGGCTACGGCGCAGGATTTCCTTCAGTTCCTCGATGGCAGCCTCCGAGGTTTCCTCGCTCAGTGCGCTCACGGCAATAGAGGAGTACCATGTCTGTGCCGCCACACGCTTCATCACCGTGGTGTTGGGTGCTATGAGCAGGTTGTCCTGATCCATGCCCCAGTTGTTGTAGCCCTTTGACTTGAGTATGCCCACGATGCGGAAGGGTATGTTCTTGAAGCGTATGTTCTTGCCTATGCAGTTGTAGTTCTTGTCGCCGAAGAGCTGTTCCACCACCGTAGTGCCCACGAGGCACACCTTGGCGTTCTTTATGCAATCCTCCTCGGTGAAGCAGTCACCCTCGGCCAGTTCCCATTTCTTTATCTCCAGATATTCGGGACTTTCGCCATAGAGCGTAGCCGTGGTGTTCTTGTTGCCATAGATGACCTGTCCGCTTGCGCTCACTTCGGCAGAGACGTATGTTATCAGCGTTGCCTCTCTCTTGATAGCCTCCACGTCCTCGTCCTTCAGAGTCTGCATGCTGGCAGGGTCGGGGCGTGCACCGGCAAAGCGCCGTTCGGCACCTGGGCGTATGGTGAGCAGGTTGGTGCCCATCTTGCTCAGTTCTGCCTTCACGTTTTCCTTTGAACCCTGTCCTATGGCCATCATTATGATAACGGCGGCAACACCGATGATGATGCCCAGCATGCTCAGGAAGGAGCGGAACTTGTTGCTGAGTATAGCCCGAAGTGCTACTTTCAATAGATTTATGTAACTCATTGTTGCTGTTCTGTTTATCGGTGTGTTTAGTCATCTTGTGGCAAGGGCAGGGCATCGAGAGCCTCCTTGGCACTGAGTATGTTGTCGTTAGTCACGTCGGAGCGTATCTTTCCGTCTCTGAGCATGATGTTTCGGCTCGAGTACTGCGCTATCTCGGGGTTGTGCGTAACGAAGATGATGGTGCGTCCCTGGCGGTGCAGTTCCTGAAAGAGGCACAGTATCTCGAAGGATGTGCGTGTGTCCAGGTTACCCGTTGCCTCGTCGGCCAGGATAACGGCAGGGTTGTTTACCAGTGCGCGTGCAATGGCCACTCTCTGCATCTGTCCGCCCGACATCTGGTTGGACTTGTGCTCCAGTCGGTCACCCAGCCCCACCTGTTGAAGTGCCTTTACGGCCGCCTCGCGACGTTGGCGCGAGTTGTAGTTCTTGTTGTACATCAGAGGCAGTTCCACATTCTCCACGGCCGTTGTCTTTGCCAGCAGATTATAGTTCTGGAAGATAAAGCCTATCTTTCTGTTCCTTAGCACCGCTCTTTCCCTGCGCTTCATTTTCCTTACGGGCACGCCGTCCAGAAAGTATTCGCCGCTGGTGGGGGTGTCCAGGCATCCCAGCTGGTTGAGCAGGGTTGACTT
>ERZ808032.100-NODE-100-length-13203-cov-3.675149_pt1 | contig 13203 bp, 11 predicted proteins | sample MGYA00380187_ERZ808032 | MGnify/ENA primary metagenome ERZ808032 (study PRJEB31490, sample SAMN06133378) | cow dung metagenome | isolation source: M10 | host: cow | place: China: Chengdu | collected 2015-05 ...
AGCGTGAGCAGTAGGGGAATTAAACCTTTGCGTTCTCTGCGCTCTTTGCGTGAGATATATAGCCACCTCCGGATGTTTTGTTTCTGCGTGCCAAATAAAACAACCCCCGCCTGTCTCAGGGGGGGGAGGTGAGTAGTGAGCGGAGAGCGCTGAATGGAAACACCCAGCAGTAGGGGCGCTTGTGCAGCCTCCGCAACACTTTTCTGACGATATACAGAGTTTGGAGCCAATAGAGTAAAGGATAGCACGCCCCGGACGATAAAAAGATTTGTCGCCAGTTCTACTGTGACGTATTACGCAGATTGTAAACTATGCTACATATGGATGGGGTTGGTAGTGAAACGTCGGAAGGTGAAATGATGATGGAGCATTGCTTTCAGCTAGCTGAAGAACCTAAAAAAGTTTCTCTGCTGCCTTGCGTCCCATCTGGTAGACCACATTCATTTTTTCAACGTTCTGCTCTGTGCGTCCAATGGGAAGCGTGTCGTTGGGAGCAATAACGGTAATGCGCCCGGCACGTTCCTCTTGCGCGAGATATTCAAGCTGGGCATTGTACATAATGTGGCGACGGTTCATTACCTCAATCACAGCCGGGTACTTGCGCATGAGCATGTGGAACAGCGGCATGAGTTTTGTACGCTTCTTGGTAAAGCCTAGGGGCTGTGTCAGTATGACAATGTTGTGCTCGTAACCCAGTTCTTGAAAATATTTCAGTGGTATGCTGTCTGCCATGCCCCCATCAAGAAGCAGCCTGCCCCCAACTGCCACAGGTTTAGAAACCAGGGGGAGGGCGGAAGATGCACGGAGCCATTCGAAAAACTCATAGTCTACGGGCGGATCAAGTCTTTTGTAAACGGGTTCTCCCGTAAGGACATCGGTACACACAACATGGTATTCCACAGAACTCTTGTTGTAGGTGTCCTGGTCGAAAATGTCTATCTGTTCCGGCAGTATGTGGTAGGCAAACTCGGGATCCATGAGATTGCCGGTGCGCAGCAGAGGGCGCAAACCCATGTAGCGAGGCTCGTCCTTCATGTTGACGTTGTATCGCAAGATTCTGCCAGGTTGCCTGGAAATATAGTTGCATCCGAAGCAGGCACCAGCCGATACGCCAACGATGCCGTCCACCTTTATGTCGCGCTCCATCATCACGTCAAGCACCCCTGCCGTGAAAAGACCACGCATGCCGCCACCTTCAAGTACAAGTCCGGTTTTCATAGTTATATAAAATAGACTCTCCCCCAGCCTCTCTTACATCATTGCTCCCAGAATACGTTGGAAGAAACCAGGGTGTTCCTCCTTCCAGTGCTGAATGGCATCGTTAAGGTCGCGCACATTGACCTGTGCCGGATCAAGAATGCGGCCGTCCTGCATCTTTACTGTGATATTCAGATTGTCATCGGAAGTGGCACTCTCAATGCCTGCATAGTTCAGAACCAGGTGACCCTCGCATGCATCGGTGAGAGCGGTGAGGATATTCATTGTTATTTCGTCCATATTACATAGGAGATTTGTTAATCAGTCCCCAAAGTTATATAAATAAAATTAAATGTAGGTTGGAAAATGTTTAATTAAAGAAAAATAGAACAATTTTCACTTGTTTCGTATTAGGTAAATGCGTTACTTTGTGATATAAATAAAGCAGATGCAGATGAAAAACATAATTGTTACAATACTATTTGCGCTATTGTTCATGGTGCCCGTGTGCAGCAAGGCGCAAGGTGATGTGTTGGCAGACGTTCTTGAGAAATGTCTGCAGAGAGAAATGAACTCGCCCGACAGCATAGAGCAGAATCTGGAGCTGCTGGACAGCCTGCGCAAAGGCAAGAGCGGAGCAGAGCGCGCAGTATATACGGCAGTATTGGCCCAACTGTATGCCATGAGGGCACACAGCGATGTTACAGGCGACTGGAGCCGCCAAAGCCTGGCGCTGTTTCGTGAGGCGCTGAGTGAACCGGAACTGCTATATGCCGCTAAGACCAAAGACTGGGTTCCAGTGGTGAAGCGTGGCAAGGACGAGAAGATCTACGGCCGCAACATGCTCTATGTGGTGTGGAGGGCGGCGTATTCCCAGATGCCTGCCGACTCGATAATGAGCGAACAGGAACTGATAGACTTCTATGCCCGGCATGGCAACAGGAAGCCTGCCCAGGTGAAGTCAGAGTTAGACAGGCTGTGGGCAGAGAATGACTCGATAGAAAAGCGGGCTCCCCGTATGAAGGTGTCAATGGCAGAGGTCTACTATCCTGGCGATTCCTTGTGCATAGGGCTGGATACCTTCAACGTGAAGCAGGTGGAGTGGAAGGTACTGGATGCCCGTGGCAAACTGGTAGGCAAGAATATGCTCGTGGCTCCCATGGCGCCGGGGCGCTATACTCTGGAGTTGAAGTGCAAGACCGATGTGCGCCTGAAAAAGAAGCCGGAGAAGAAAAGGCTGGACTTTGTGGTCTCCAGGCTGCACTACTTCATTATGGATATGCCTGGCAGGCAGGTGCGCGTTACCGTTGTGGATGCCCGTACGGGCAAACCGTGTCCGGAGGCAACGGTGGTGAATGACCAGAAGGACAATAAAGTGACACAGGTGGCATTGGGGGCTGACAGCTGTCTGCCCATAAAAAGATATTACGAGCGTTACAGCTATAATGCTCCATCCAAAAAGGAACAGTCACGCGTGGCAATATATACCGATAGGGCTATATACCGCCCTGGCCAGACGGTGCAGCTCTCAGCTATCCTCTACAGCGTGAAGCACTGGGATGCCAGGCTGAGAGAGGCAAGGGAGTGCAAGGTGCAGCTGCTCGACGGAAAGTCGTCAAAGGTGCTTGCTGACACCACGGTTTGCTCAGACACTTTCGGCACTGTCAGTGCCGCATTGCAGATACCCGAGAATATAGAATTGGGACATCACATGGTTAGTGTTGACGGCATGGTTCATGACATACGCGTTGAGGAATACAAGCGTCCGCATTTCTATCTGGAAATGGACGAAACGTACAAGGAGGTGAGTATAGCGCCTTTGGAGGAAACCGACGGTGAAGTGCCGAAGGACAGCATAATCTGCATATCTGGTATTGCCATGAATTATGACGGTACTCCTTTGCGAGGAGCCAGGGTGACGGCAACATCACGCCGAATCAACTGCTGGTGGCGGAGGCAGGCGGCAGAGGATGTCCGCAACCTGGATACAATATATACAGATGTGGAAGGTCGTTTCGCTCTGAAGGTACCTGTGGACAGAAGCATGCTCTACCGCTATGCTCCCACACAGAGGGTAGAGGTGGCGGTGCTATCTGCCCAGGGCGAGACACAGACCGGAATCAGTATTGTGCGCCTGTTTGCCGACCCTCCCATGGAGATTGAAGCACCCAAGGCAAAGGAGTGGCTGGAGTGCCCCGTGGATACCTTTGATGCCACCACTCCGGCACAATTGGAGTTCCGTGTCAAGGAGGGAGAGCAACGCTATGTATTCCTTACTGCTTTTGCCGGAGAGAGTGTGGTAATAGATACGGTTATGCTCCTGGCCGACACGCTCACCTGCATGGAGATTCCCTACAAGGAGGAGTATGCCGACGGACTTCTATTGAATGTGACATATTGCAGGAATGGTAAAATGGACGGAAGGCAGCTGACATTGCGTAAGAGACTTCCCGATACAAAACTCTACATGCATTGGGACACTTTCCGCGACTATACCCAACCCGGTGCCACAGAGCAATGGACCTTGCGCGTGCTTGATGGCAAGGGACTTCCTGCCAATGCCAATGTGATGCTGGGTATGTACGATGCTTCGCTGGATGCCTTTGCCAAGAACGAATGGTCGTTCTCCTTGCCTATGAACCATTGCATACCTTATAGTCAGGTGACTGGATATAATTGGTATAAAAAGGATTGGAAGGTCCGATGGATGGAGTTTGAGGTATGGAAGAACAAAATACCATTTTATGACTTTAGCAGGTTTGACGCCCATTATTTTAAAAAGAGAGGCTCTGCTAAATTTTCGGGAGGTTTGATGGCTGGCCTTGTTGTTAGGGCATACGATGCTAGAAATTTTCTGGGAGAGGTGAGACTGTCAGTCGTTGAAGAAAAATTATTGGATGTAGAAACAGAGGAACTTCTTGAATCTGCTGACGAGCAGGCCTTTGCCGGAGTGGAGATAAGAAGCGACTTTAGCGAAACGGCAATGTTCATGCCTCAGTTGCGAACCGACGCCGAGGGCAGGGTGGCAATAACATTTAACATGCCTCAGAGCCTGACAACATGGCGGCTGAATGGTTTGGCACATACCCGCGATATGCGTATCGGCACATTGTCGGAAAAGGTGGTGGCACGCAAGGCACTGGCATGCAAGTTGCACCTGCCAAGGTTTGTCCGCGAGAAGGACCGCATGTCGTTCTCCGTACAGATATCCAATACTGGCGAGCAGTTCCAGCAGGGCAAGGTGCAGGTTCAAGTGATGGATGCACAGACAGACAAGGTGCTGATGAAGAAGACGCTCCGTTTCAGTGCGGACAAGGACAGGGATACGGTGCTTGTGCTGTCATATCAGGTGCCCGAAGGCATAGAGGGACTGAAGTTCAAGGCTGTTGCCCTTGCCGATAAGGATAGCGATGGCGAACAGAGAGAGATACCTGTGCTTGCCTCTGTAGTAGAACTCACAGAGAGCAAGGCTGTGACCTTGAATCCGGGCGAGAGCCAGACGGTGGACTTGCGCACCCTCTTCCCAGGTGAAGCACAAGACAAGCGAGTGATAGTGGAGAAAGTTGCCAACCCTGTGCAGACGGCCATAGACGCTCTGCCGCAGGTGGCACAGCCAGAATACGGCGATGTCCTTTCCTATGCCGCAGCCTACTATGCCGCATACAAGTTGGGTTTGCCAGAGACTACCTTATATATAAATAATGTGTACACTATGCAGAAGGAAGATGGCAGTATGCCATGGTTCCCAGGTTTGGCGGGCAATGCATACCTGACACGCGAGGTGGGTTATCTGCTGGCACGCCTTAACTCTGCTGACCCCAATGCACAGAAGGTTATGTCTGGAATCAAGCGTTATCTGAAAGCATTTCTGGAGGAAAGCATAGAAGGGCGTAAGGAATACAACAAGGACTGGACACCAAGGCTTTCCGACCTTCGCACTCTGTATGTCCTTGTCAAGGACGGCAAGGCAGACAAGGAAACTCTTCAGTTGGTGAAGAAGGTGCTGAAACGCTTGCCCGACAAGATGGAGGATATGGATAGTGAGTACATAGCCATAGCCATGATAGTGAAGCATGCCCTGAAGGAGGCTGTGCTGAAAGACGGTGTGGAGGTGCTGAAGTTCCGCCTGACACACAAGGATGGCACCTACCTTGCATATCGTGGCGGCAGTTGGCCAAGCATAGACCGCCGTCTGCACATACACACCCAGGTTATGGAGGCGTGGCATACAGTCTGCCCCGAGGATGTCGAAACGATTCGAGGCATGCAGTACTGGCTCTTGAACCAGAAGCGCACACAGGGATGGAAGAGTCCAGTGGACTGCATAAATGCAGTTTTTGCCCTTACGGGAGGCGAGATTAAGAAGAGGGATGAGGAACCTGCCGCCGTGCTAAGGGATACACTGGATGTGTCAAAAGACAGGTCTGTTGTTATAAGGAATGATGGCAAGTCTGTGATGTGGGCTGCCGTATATGCAGAATACTCCTTGCCTATAGATAAGGTGGAGAACAGTGGTACGGACTTTGCCATAGAACGTACCTTTGATAAGGCTGAATACAAGGTGGGCGACCGCATAAGGGAGAAGATACTTGTAGATGCCAAGCGCGATTATGAATTTGTTGTGCTGAGCGTGCCACGTGCCGGCTGTGCAGAGCCTGTAATAAAACTGTCGGGCTATGGATGGCAAAGAGGTGTGACATACTATAAGCAGGTGCGCGATAACCGTATAGATTATTTTATACCTTCGTTGCCTCATGGCAAGTATATGATAGAGACGGAGTTTACCCTTGAACAGGCTGGCAGGTATTCGGCAGGCATACCAACTATAAAATGCTGCTATGCCGAGGAGTTCAGAGCCCATGGGGAAAATGAAAGTGTTGTGACGGAATAATATTTATTATATAAGATCAATAGAGATGAAAAAGACAGGTTTGGTGCTGCTTATGATGGTGCTCATGCTTTCGTGCACATCAGAGGGGGAAAAGAAAAAGCTGCTGGTGGCATCAAAGGGATTGCCAAGTGAGCTGTTGCTCGTGGTGGACAAGGAGGTGTGGCAATGCGACCTTCAGGATTCAATAAAGGCAATAGTTGAAGGGCAGGTGCCTGGTTTGATGCAGGCGGAGAAGATGTTCCGTCTGGTAAGGGTGTTCTCTACCGACTATAAGCCGCAGTACACGACATTTCACACCAAGTTGTTTGTGAAAATTGACAAGACCTTGAAGGAACCTATGGTTGGCACGCGTCGCAATGTGTATGCCAAGCCGCAGCTGGAACTGGTTGTCGCTGCTCCGACGATGGAGACGTTGCGCAAATTCCTGCATCTCAATGCCGGCAGGATTTGTGACATCCTTGCCGATGCTCAGATAGAAATGAGGGTGGCAGGACTGAGGAAACATTACAGCAAGCGTGTGGATGACGACCTGAGGCAGGTGCTTGGCATGAGTATCAGAGTGCCGGAGAACCTGATTGCCACCAAGAAGCGTGAGAACTTCCTGTGGGGCGGTACGAACACCAACCAGAAGGACCTGAATATTGTGGTATATACCTATGACTGGAACGGTGAGGATGTGATGAGCGAGGAACACTTTGTGCAGAAGCGCGACTCGGTGATGAAGGATAATATACCCGGTGGACGTGAGGACCAGTGGATGCAGACCGTATGGGAGAATGATGTGCCACTGGTAATAAGCAGACCCAAGACTGTGAACGGACGTAATGTACTTGAAGTTAGGGGACTGTGGGAAATGAGGAACGGAGCACTGGGGGGACCGTTTGTAAGCATTGCCTGGGTGGATACACTGAAGCAAAAGGTAGTCGTGGGTGAGGGATTCGTCTATTCGCCGTCAACAGAGAAGCGTGACTTGTTGCGCCAGATGGAGGCTGCCTTGTGGACCTTGAGCCCAACTCGGTCATCAGCGTTATGATGATAATAGTTTATATTTTTGACCCTTTTCTCGCCAAGGCAATGACGATGTGGACATATCCTTGCTCTTCTGGCTTAACGAAAAGGTTCCTGTTGTAACCGAGAAGCGAGGAAACAGATGACCAAAAGATGGCTTCATTAGCGTGCGACAGTCTAATGGCCGACTTGGGTTGAAGTGACTATAAGGTCTTGCAAACGGAAAACGAAATTAAACTGAGGTTTATTTTGATTTTCCCCGACTTAATTGTACCTTTGTCTGTGTTATGAAGAGAATAGCAGTATTTATATATATCATGTTGTTGGGTGTGCTGGTTTATGCCCAACCCAAGTTTGTGGCAGATGCCGATATAAGGAAGGCGGGAGAAGTGCTGTTCCAGAAACCGCACACCATAGTGTTTGGCTTTACCAATAAAGGTGACAAACGTTTGCATATCAAAAAGGTTACAACCTCGTGTGGTTGTACCGAGGTGAAATACACACGTGGTAATATTGCTCCAGGTGAAAGAGGCGAGATAGAGGTGATATTTGATGCAGCCCTGCTGGGAACATTCAATAAATACATAGAGGTATATACTAACGCTGCCAAAGAGCCTGAGCTACTGACAATTCAGGGCAGAGTGGTGACAGAGGTTTCGGACTACACCAGTGGATTTCCGGTGGACCTGGGTAATGTGAGGTTGAATACCAACTATATTGAGTTTGACAATGTGAGAAAGGGCGAGTACTTCTCGGCAGACCTTAAGGTGGTGAATACCGATCGTGCAGCGTACCGTCCGCAGCTGATGCATCTGCCTCCGTATCTTAGTGCAGAGTACATACCTAAGGATATTCCAAGTGGAAAGACTGGTATAATCAGACTGATACTGAACACTAACGGACTGAGTGCATACGGACTGAATCAGACAAGCATATACCTTGCAAGATACCTTGGAGACAAGATTGGTGACTCTAACGAGATTGTGGTGTCGTCTGTTTTGCTGCCTGCCAAGGACGAAACTTCAGCAACAAATGCAAAGCTTGCATTAAGTCAGGAGGAAATAGTTTTCAACCGAAATGCCAAGAAGCAAAAGGCTGTGCTGAAGGTAACTAATGAGGGCAGTGATCCGCTGGTAATACATAATCTGCAGGTGTTCAACCATGCAGTGGAGGTGGCTTTGTCAAATTCAACTATCCAACCAGGCAAGTCGGCAAAACTGACAGTCTCGGTCAAGAAGTCATTGCTTGACAGGTTTAAGGCACGCCCAAGGGTATTGCTGGTAAGTAACGATGCCAATAATCCGGTGAAGAATGTAAATATAACATTTACAGGTAATTGATTGCTGGAAATAATGTTTTTAAAAAGAGAGGTTTACTATGGAGCATCCAGAGAATAGTGCAGAATATGCAGGACTGGTGGTTAACAAAGGAGTTGAGCAACCTGCCAGCATAAATCCATATCTGAAGCGTGGCAGATTTGTGAGGCGCAGTCTGACTGCCAATGACTATGTTGAGGGAATACTGAAGGGCGACCCCTCAATCCTTGGTCAGGCTGTTACTTTGGTGGAAAGCACATTGCCTGAACATATTGCCGTAGCGCAGGAGGTGATAGAGAAATGTCTGCCCTATAGCGGCAAAAGCGTACGTGTGGGTATAAGCGGTGTGCCTGGTGCGGGTAAAAGTACCAGTATTGACGAGTTTGGCGTGCATGTGCTGAAGCAGTATGGCGGCAAGCTGGCTGTTCTTGCCATAGACCCCAGCAGCGAACGTACCAAGGGCAGTATCTTGGGCGATAAGACAAGAATGGAGAAGCTTTCTGTTCATCCCAAGTCATTCATCCGCCCTAGTCCCTCGGCTGGCTCTTTGGGTGGTGTTGCACGTAAGACCAGGGAGACGATTATACTGTGCGAGGCAGCAGGATATGACAAGGTCTTTGTTGAGACGGTGGGAGTGGGGCAGAGTGAGACGGCATGCCACTCAATGGTGGATTTCTTCCTGCTGATTCAACTTGCCGGCACAGGTGACGAACTCCAGGGCATAAAGCGAGGCATCATGGAAATGGCGGACGGAATAGTCATAAACAAATGCGATGGCAACAATGTGGAGAAATCGCAACTGGCTGCAAGTCATTTTAGAAATGCTCTGCATCTTTTCCCAACTCCCGAGAGCGGATGGCATCCCGAGGTCCTGTGCTATAGCGGTTTCTATGGTATAGGTATCAAGGAGATCTGGGATATGGTGTACAGGTACGTGGATTTCGTGAAGGCAAACGGTTACTTCGAACATCGCAGGGCAGAGCAGGCAAAATACTGGATGTACGAAAGTATAAACGAAAGTCTGCGCAACAGCTTTTTCCAGAATCCTACTATAGATGCAATGCTACATGCCGAGGAGCAGTCTGTGCTGAACGGGGAAAAGACTTCATTCGTTGCAGCCAAGCAACTCCTGGATGCGTACTTTGCACTCCTCCATTAGCCACTTGGGGGTGCTGGTAGCACCGCATATTCCTACAGAATTACAATCTTGCAGCCAGCTGGGGTCAACCTCGCTGGCTGTATCTATCATATAGCTTTGTGGATTGACATCAAGGCATTGCGAGAAAAGCACCCTGCCGTTGCTGCTTTTCTTGCCGCAGACAAAAAGGATGACATCATGGCGGCTGGCAAACTCCCGTATGTGAGGCATGCGGTTGGCTACCTGGCGGCAGATGGTGTCGGCATACTTGAAGGTGGCTTGGGGGGATATGTGGCTCTGAATGTAGTCCACTATTTTGCGGAAACCGTCTAGTGACTTTGTGGTTTGGCTGTAAAGGCAGATGTCGCGGTTGAAGTCCAGTTGTTCTACCTCTTCCGGCTTTTCTATGACAATGGCGGTGCCGTCGGTCTGTCCGACAAGTCCAAGCACTTCGGCATGTCCGTTCTTGCCAAAAATGACAATTTGCTTCTGGCCTTCAGCGTCGGCAAGGTACTCCTTGCGGATGCGCTCCTGCAGGTGTAGCACTACGGGGCAGGTGGCATCGATGATGTGGATATTGTTTTCCTGTGCCTTGTGGTAGGTGGAAGGTGGCTCGCCATGTGCACGGAGCAGAACATTGGCATCGTGTAGGGTATTGTAGGTGGTATGGTCTATGGTTTCAAGTCCCAATTGTTGCAGACGGCTGCACTCCTTGCCATTGTGCACAATATCTCCCAGGCAATAGAGTTTCTTTCCATTGCTCAGCTCTTCTTCTGCCTTTCCAATGGCTCTTGTTACTCCGAAGCAGAAACCGCTGCCTTTGTCAATTTCAATAACCATTCCTGTTGTTCTGCTATGGTCATATTGCTGTTGTCCAATACAATAGCGTCTGGTGCCTGTGTTAAGGGAGATATTTCACGATGTGAGTCGATGTAGTCTCTTTCCTGTACGTTTTTGAGGATTTCCTCATAATTGCATACCTCTCCTTTGGCGGTAAGCTCGTCAAAGCGTCGTTGGGCACGTATTTCAGCACTGGCAGTGACAAAGATTTTGAGCTCAGCGTCGGGGAAGACAACAGTGCCAATGTCGCGGCCGTCAAGGATGACACCCTTGGACTTGCCCATCTCACGCTGTTGTGCCACCATAGCTTCTCGTACGAATGCCAGTGTTGCAATGGGGCTGACGTATTGGCTCACTTCCATGGTGCGTATCTTGTCTTCAACGCAAGTGCCATTCAGGTAGGTGTCTGGGCGTCCGGTGCCGGGGTTGAACTTGAAGGAGATTTTGATGTCGTCCATGCTTTGCTGCAGCAAGTTAGTGTCAATCTTGCCGTCAGTGTCTATCATTCCATTTGTCAGTGCATAGAGGGTTACGCTTCGGTACATCGCACCAGTGTCAATGTAGACATATCCAAGTTCTTTTGCCAGATTCTTTGCCATTGTGCTTTTTCCGCACGAAGAATGGCCGTCAATTGCTATCGTAATCATTGTATGCTTGTATTGTCGGTGTTGGTTTTGGACGATTTGCTATTCTTTTCCTTATTCTTCTCAAAGGAATAGGCAATGTTGAATGATAGGGTCGGCGCCCCGGAGTGGTAGTTGCCATAAGCCATGCCTACCTTGATGCGTTTAATATTGATACCGGCGCCAACGGTGAGGCCGGCTGCACCTTTCAGGTCATTTCCACGACGGAAATTATATCCCATTCCTAACCAAAATCTGCCTTGGTATAGAGTGAGGTCTGCGCCTAGGTTGATGTGGTTCATGAAAATCTTAAAGCCGCTTGTTTTTTCTCCAGAAGCGCTATAATAGTCATTGCTCCAATGGAACATGTCATAGAACATGAGGTGAAGTCTTAGTGGCAGACGGCCGATGCCCTTGCTGATGCCTAGCTGCAAGTCCATGGGTAGGGATTCGGCAATGTCGCCGAAGGCTGAGACTTGTCCGCCAAGGTTGGCAGCTACAACAGAGAAGGAGAAGTCCTTGTCTTCGTTAAAGTAGTTGAGGCCCAGGTCAACTGCCAGTCCTATGCTGGAATAGCCTGCATAGTTAGAGTAAAGGAATTTTCCCGTCGCACCGCCTACCCAACGGTCGCTAAGCAGGTAACTGTAGCCAAATGCCGCATTCATGTCCAACGCTCCTGCTGTTCCGAGTATGTTGCCCTCGGAATCTGTTTCGGGAATGTTGCCGTAACCTACGAACTGCACCATGGAAGCCCAGGTGCCTCTCTCCCTGTGAGCTTGGACGTAGCTGATACTGCCGGCTTTGCTGCCTTGCATATAGGTCAGAAAGTTCAAGCCTAGTGTTTTGTCGCTGACAGAACTCATTAGCGACGGATTCTGGAAGATTAAAGAGGCATCATCTTCTATCAGGGATATGTTCTTTCCGCCCAAGGCCATTGCATGGGAGGATGTAGGAAGATTTAGGAAGTCAAAAATGTTTTTGCCTCCCTGGGCATACGATGTCAGGGAAAGGGCAAAAAGTAAGATTGGGAGTGCTATATGTAATGAAAGTTTCCTGAAACTCATATGAGAATGATTTGTGTTCAAAGATAGTATATATTATGCTATAATGTATTGTGCGCAAAACAAAAAATGCAATTTGAATAAAAAAAACATCATGGAGGTATGAGTATGTGAAAAAAAAGTCCTACATTTGCCATGCAGTTGTGTATAAAAACGAAAAAAATATAAATATGGAAGCAATCAAAACAGTTAACGAAGAACTCCGTAACCAGAAGTCTACCAGTTTGCTTATTGGTTTTGTTGTCGTTCTGGCTACCTTGTTCGTGGCTTTTGAGTACACTACCCGTGATGTGGTGGTGCAGGAAGAGGGTAAAATCTATGAGAGTGTTGTGCTTGAAGAGGATATGATACCCATTACCCAGCAGCAGGAAATAGTTGCTCCTCCTCCAGCAGCGGCTCCAAAGGTGGCGGAAATTATTAATATCGTTGAGAATGATACAGAACTTCCAGAGGAAGAGATCGAGACCAGCGAGGAGGTGAATCAGGCTATTACCACAGTTGTAGGTACTGGTGCTCCTACTGCTGTAGCTACTGGTCCTGTTGGTCCTGTTGTGGAAGAGGTTGACGACGACCGCGTATACGATGTGGTTGAGGAGAATGCCTCATTCCCTGGTGGCGACGAAGAGTGCATGAAGTGGTTGAAGAAGAATATGAAGTATCCTTCAATCTGTCAGGAACAACGTTGTCAATGTTCTTTACGAAAATTACATCTGCTTCGATGTCGTTCAGATTCTCAATGAGAGCACCATGTCCGCCAGGTCTGAAAAGGAGTGATCCGTCCTCTTTCTCAAAAGGTTTGTTCTCCATATCAACAGCAACAATAAACTTCATATTATCACTCCTTTAATTTGTTTTATATTATAATATATGTGTAGAATAAAATATTGGAGGAATAGTATGAACAAGTTAAAGTTTGAAGATGCTGTAAAAGCACGAAAAGCCGCTGAACAAGAGTATTACGGGAGATTTTTAGAATCTTTAGACCCAACATAACGACAAAACCAAAGAGCCTGCAAATTAACACAGCCCCTTTGACAACAAGGACGGAAGGTGGACTATAAAATAGTCTGTCGCCTATTTCTCTACCCATTTACAACTGAAAAAGAACAAATCCTCACTCTATGATATG
>ERZ808032.101-NODE-101-length-13160-cov-4.108308_pt1 | contig 13160 bp, 17 predicted proteins | sample MGYA00380187_ERZ808032 | MGnify/ENA primary metagenome ERZ808032 (study PRJEB31490, sample SAMN06133378) | cow dung metagenome | isolation source: M10 | host: cow | place: China: Chengdu | collected 2015-05 ...
GTCATGCCCATAAGCGTATGCACCCAAATAAGCATGATAAGATTGTTTTGCCGCTTCAAACGTGTCTTTGACTTCAATACCCTTGTCATATACGCCATTTGTCCGTTTGATTCTGTGCAGAAAGAAAGTGTTTTCCATAGTTTATCCCCCTTATGAAAATGTTATATCCAGATTTGCTTCGATAAGTCCAACTACACCAGATGAAGAAGCTGTTGCGGCTGATAGAGTTGCTATAAACGGAACCGTTATAAGTAACGTGCCATCTTCACGTTGCGAAAGAATAGTTATATTACCGTTTTTGTCTATTAGTGTATTTATATCTGTGTCTGCGTTTCTCATTACCGTGTATAATTCTGGCGTAGCTGGATAGAAATTATCCGCGTCACCCGTTGAAAATGTTATAGTTAAACTTGTACCGCTTGCAATTGGTTTATCAAGAACAACGCCCAAGGTTGCGCCGTTTTTTGCATTTACTATTCTTCCCGCCGCTTGAATAAATCTGCGTGTTATAGTGTCTCCCGCTATGTATTTACTTGCCCACACGCGCGAAACTGTGCTGGTTGATAGTTTTATATAACCGTATGCTTCAATTGCGTCATTAAAAACAAAATATTCAATTTCATCATATCCGGTTATAGGTAAATATTTCCAAATAAGTGTTGCGGGTCTACCCACACCAGATAATTGTAACATTAAGACAGATGTTATTGAACACATGCCGACAGATTCGCTATTATTTTGTGAAATTGCGGAAATTAAAGAAGCTAATGTGTTATACGTGTCTGTTGGATAGCGGCTGTTTAGGGACGTTATTGCGCCATTTAAGTTATTAAGCGCGTTTGTAACCGTTGTACCCGTTACGGAACTGTCGTTTGCAACGTTACTTGCCGCCAGACTATTCAGAAACGTATTCGTTGCATCTGCCCAGCGGGTAATAATTGCCAAGTCATTGCCCAGCAAGACTTCGTTCCACTTTGTAGGGTCAAACGTTCCCGTTGTTGCGGCGTTTGCGCGGTACACTTTCCCGTCTTGCACAATATAATCGTTCTTCTGGTACGACGTGTCAGCATCATACGCGCCCGCGATTAGTGCCTGTCCTATTTCGTCGATTTCTTCTGCCGGCGGTGGTGTCGGCGCCAAATCTTTCAGCGCTTTCAGTTCTGTTAGAATCCAATCAAGATTTAATTGCTGTGTGTCTGAAAACGGGTAAATCTGCGTAAACGTCGGCGCCGTATAATCAGGGTCGAGCCGCTGGTGTAGCGCTATTATTTCGCTTATTATCCAATTCAGATTGATTTGCTGACTGTCGCCATACGGATAATTAAACATATTACACCCCCCTTAATATACAAGTAGACAGAACCGTCGTTTGAAACTTTCCGCTATAACGTTAACGGTGTTGACTTCTGGCAACACTTTAATCATTTCTGCCATCATCTGTGCAACGGTTGTAACGCCTATATTTCCGTGACTATGCAAAGACTTAACGCGGTTTTCCGCTTCGTCTGCGCTGTCTGAATGACTTTGAACCGTTGTGCCTACCGTGTCGTTTTCCGTCGTACTGTTTGCAACGTTGCTTGCGGTATTCTGCCCGTTAACCGCCAGCGCGTCACTATTGTAACCAGCGACTTTATCAACGCTTTCGTCGGTTGTTACTGCGCTATCGTGCGCTTTGCTCTTTGTGTTTCCGCTGACAACGGTGTTGTCGTTGCCTTTACGGTTGCGCCCTGTGTTTTCAACTTCGTTGTCGTAACGGTCATAGTTTTCTATAGGGTTATATTCCGCGGTTTCCATTTCCCGCACCCGTTCCCAGAACGGCAACTCTTTTGCGCTCCAATAACCGATTGCTTTTTTGAGATACGGTAAGTCAGGATAAATCAGTTCTAATTCCGCGCAAGCATCCAGAATATTGTTTACAACCGTTTCTGCGTCCACCCCGTCTGGCAGTTGCAATTGAGAAAACAAAGTGTCGTCATACTCATACAACCCCAGAACGGACATTGTCGCTCTGTTTGGCGTTGCTATTTGATACATTTGGTTTATATCTCCAATCAACAGTTATTGTTGCGCCGTACATATCGGCAACGTTTTTGCAACCGTCGCGGATATTTTCTAACCACCCAGCCGCAAGAATTGACGTTTCAACGTTGTTGGCGTTTACTTCGTCGCTGATAAGACGTTCGCGTTTTTCTGTGTTAGCGTTGGGAATTCCGATTCTTGTATTGAATTCGTCTTCGATTTTTGCGCAATCATTCAGCAAGTCAGTAACAAGATAAACATTTTTCAAATCTTGCTGAAACGCTTGCCAATTGGCGTTTCCGTCTTCGTTAAACAGGCTTTTATCAACTACAACGGACGTTTCGCCGTTGTTAATCGTGTCCATAAGTTTTTTGAAACTCTGCGCCTGTGTTTTGTCTTTTGCGGCGAAAACATAGGCAAGTTTACTGTTAATCAGGTTAATATCAACCGCCTGTGTAGCAAGCGCCATTTTCCCTGCATAGAACGCGACTAAATCAAACACACCGTGCCAATCGTCCGTTAAGCGGATTACGGCGCAATCCGTTCCAATCTCCAATTCGCGCCCGCTGAATTCTGGCAACAGCGGGTTTGCAAATAGCATATACCGCGGCTGGTAGTTCACGTTATACCCGCCAGCGCAACCCCATTGCGCCAGCAACCCAAATTCCGCAGAATTGACGATTGTAACGACACCGTTGCCGAATAGCGAATTCAGAAATAATTCCTTGCCGAAAGTCGGCGGCAATTGGAACACGAAAACAGACAGAATCTTTTCCCACAAATAGCGGCAGAAGAACTTGAAAGAATTGTTATTTGATTTTACAACGCCGTGTGGCGTAAAGCTGGAAGCAATAATATTTTCAACTTGAAACGGTATAGGCATTTCCAAAAATTACCACCCCTTTTTGCGCGGTTGCGCGTAGAAATTCGATTTTCTTTTCTTTATTGCGTGAAATACGCCAAACCAAGCGCCAGACAGCGTTGGCGGTATATAACCGTCAAAATAGTTCCACCAATATCGCGCCGCGCCGATTCTGGTTGTCGAAGTTGATCCCCAACGCGCCGAACGTTCATATCCGTCATGGAAAATTTTTGTAAGTTGCGCTATATTGTATGTTGACAAGTCGTTCTGCGCTTTAAACGTAGCGAACGGTATTGCGTCAAGGTATGACTGGTTCCACCCGCCGCAAGCACCGTCAGAATAGTTTGTGCATACCCAGTTCAGATAGTGCATTTGTGCGGTTCCGTCATTCTGCCCGCCAACTTGATTAGAGTAGTTCGGTGCATAACCCGCGAACGCCTGTGCTTCGCTTCGGTAAATATAATTCGCCGCTGGGTCTGATTGGAAAATGCCGTAGGCGTGTCCTGTGTTGTCGCCGCAAACAACACCGATTCTACTATCGCCAACGGGTAAAACAGTTTCGCTTTGCCAGCGCCACGGGTTATAGTTTGATTCTGCCTCAAAGTTTCCCAGCGCGGCGCAAACTGCCGCTTTACCCCAGCCAAGCGTTGACAGAATATCCATAACCATAGTGGCATTATCGCGCGCCTCTGTGCTATTTCTTGCATATCCGTAAGTATTTTTATTGTGCCACGGCATAGTTATTCAATAAAAATTCCCGTTGCAAGCATATTTTCCAGCGTTGCAACTTCCGTTTGCAAAGCATTGGAAAGCGCCAGCCGCGGCGAATCGCACATTGTGAACCCCGACAGAGTATTAAGAACGACAGATTGACATAGCGGGCGCCCAAATAGAACGCGGTTTTCATCCGTCTGCGTATAGCACAGCGCCCAGAACGCAAACGGGTTGCGGCTATTCAATGAAATTGTGCCTTGCGAACCGATCATCTCAAGGGTTGATTTCATTGAAAGCGCCGCCGTGCCTATTTTCGCCAAGTCGCCCAGCAACGCCGACTTTCCACTTTCAACGGTTGTAACTTTCCCGCTTGCCATAGCGCGTTCGTATGCTTTGTGCGCGCTGGTTCCCGCTGGCGGTTCCGTACTGCCGACGATACCGCGGACGTCTGCGTTTGCGTCGTCTGACAACGCGTTCATCATCTGCCCAAAGCCGCCAAATTGCGCTGTTCCCGCAATAGTGGCGTTCATAAGGAATTCGCCCAGCGTGTTAGGCAATGCGGTCTGAATAGCGGCAATCGGTATCGGCACACCCACTTGCGCTTCGACAGAACGGATTATCTGTGAAGGTTTCCAATTCGCCCACGTTGAACCGCTTATGTCAGAACAAACATTTAATATGCCTTTACCCGTGCGGACGTCAACGGTGTAGACAAAGTAGGTTGTTGCTTTAAGTTTGCTTCCGTCAATATCCATTAACCCGCAGAACGGATAGAACGACAGGAAATACCGCGTATAGGGTTCGCGATTGAGATAAATACCGCGGGTTGCGGCTTGCGGATGAACGGGCGTTGTGACGGTAATAACGTTGGTAAACTCTGCGTTAAGTATGCTGTTTGAAAGCGGGTAACAAGTGACGGAAAGGGTTATCATGTCATAACCGACGTAGACGTTGTTACTTCCCGCCGAATCTGCCAAGCCACGATTTACAAAGTCGTTTACCGAGTATGGCAACCAGATGCAAGATACAATGTATTGGAACGGGTCTGTTATTGCCTTTTTTAAACCGTCGGCAATATCGGTACCACCGTCGCCCCATTGCGTCGGTAAGTAAAACAACTTCTGACAGAACGACATGAAAACAAGATATGACATCGCGTAGTATTCGACGCAACCAGCGACAGAACCGACTTTGTTGACGACGCCGACGACATAAACGCCGTAGGACGCCGACGCGGGTTGCAAGTCGTTTTCTGCATAGCGCCCAACTACAACGTTTGGTTGCGTGGCGCGCAACGGGTATTTTGTGTCAGGTAACGCAGAATCCCCAGACGACGCAGAGCGCAAAACATACTGCGTTGACGCCAGCGTGTCCGTTTTCCACGTCGCCAGATAGTCTTCATTCAGCGTGACTTCCAGAAGCGCGTTCTTGAATGTGAAGTCGTTAATAAAATAGTAGCGGGTTTTAAATCCCCATTCTATAACGGCGTAATTGTAGGTAATAAGCGCTTTTCTGTCTGCGTTGGATAATTTAAGAACCAATACGGGGTTCAAAATATCGCAGTTTTCTTTCAACGTGCAATCATAGCGAACGCCGTATTGCTGGTAATCAATCAGCGCTGTTGAATTGATTTTCTTGTTTGTCGTGCAAAAATAAACGTCCATAAGAACCCCTTATTAAATGGCGGCACGGGTAAGGACAAATCAGGAACCCCGCGCCGCCCCAGAACGGCTAATTAATCAAGGCAGAGAACAACGGCTTTTTCTGTGTTGTCGCTCAAAGTGGCGAACCGAGCGTGGTAAAACTCGTTATAGTACAATCCCGCGGCGTTGAGCGGCGTTACTGCGCTCTTTGGGTTGAGCCACGCATAACCGATTGCGTCTTTGTCGTGAATAAGTCCGACAACGGTTGTATTGCTTACGGCGTTGGTTGCGACTTTCTGCGCGCCGCTTGTGTTGGTATAGACAGGCTTAATTTTAACGTCTTTCGGCGTGTTAATATCCTGCCAGAAGTCAACCGCTTCATAAGTCGGCATCCGCATTAAGTCGTTGTGATAAAGTCCAGAAAGAACCATGCTGTTAATTTGCTCCATAAGCGGGCGAAACAGCGCAACGCGGACGTTCTGCGCGTCTGTGTGACGCAGAATAGTGTGCCCTGTGATTTTCGTCTGGAACGCTTCGCTTCTGTGCGCCATAAGTCCAACAATGGTTTTAATGCGCGCATACGTCCAGCGGATAAAGGAAACAAAGTTTGCGGGTTGCATTACCGTTGTTGCGGTAAGGGTAAGTCCCGTTGCCGTGTTGTACTCTGTCAGCAGATGAATAACACGCGTCGTGTTGTTTTCGTCGAGCAAAGCGCCAATCAGATTCAACTGAAGCAAACGCGCTTTCGCTTCTTCATAGCTCTTGCGGTCATTCATACGCTCTGTGATATTCATTTGAGAGAAGCGGACGAGTTCGGCGGGCGAACTGAACGCGACTTCGAAAGCGTCCTGAAAAATCGAATACTTCTGTTCATAGGCAATCGAACCATAGAAGTTTGTCTGCAGGACTTTCTGTTTTTTAATCTTGTAATGGTCAACGCTTAACCCGTCGCCCATTGGTACGGTCTGTGTAGAATCGTATGCGGCAGGGTACAGAAAGGCTTCGTCGTCTTCCATTGTTGCCGCTTCTGGCGACAGTTTACGCGTGGCGTTGCCGTATCTTTCGGCAGTCATACGCAAAGTTGAGTTCGGCACGTCGTAATCACGAACGGCAAAAACGGTGTTTCTCCATACCTGAGAAACGGCGTTAATAACGGGGTCATAACCCGTTTTCAACGCGGTTTCCGCGACGCTGATAAAATCTTCGACGCCCGTAATATTTGCAGACGCTGTCTGGCCTGTCATCTGGCTAACAACGGCATTTAGAATGGTTGCGCCCTGTTTAACTGCAAAGTCCATAAATTATTCCCCTTTAATTGTTATAAAGATTTAGCAAGACATCGTCCGCTTCTTTCATTATATCTTTCGATTTTTCGACTTCTGCGGGTTGCTTGCTTTCGCGGACGTTTCGCGCCTGTACCGCGGCGGTCAGGTTTGTAATAGCGTCCATAAGTTCTTTGTTTGCGTTTGTCTGTTCCGGTTTCGGTTCTGGTTTGGGTTCTGGCTGGGGTTCTGGTTTCGCTTCCGTTTCTGGGGTCTCCTGTGTTGCGCCGCCCGCTTCCAGCGCGTCAATCTCCGCTTTGGTATAACCAGCGCCGATTAACGCAATAACGTCTGATAGTTTCATTGTCTGCGTCCTTTCATTCTGTTAATAGTTCGCGCCAAGTCAGCGCGTCACAAATTGTGTTTCCCGTTAAATAGTGCTGTTTGCGGAATTCCCGCAAGGCGTCAAAAGTTGGCAAGTCGAAATTGCCTGTCACGTCGTCTGCGTGTAATAACCATCTATACCGCAACGCGGCTTGCATGATATAAACCGCTAATCCGTTGGCGCCAATTTCAAGTTCTGGTAAATCAATCGTCATTGTCTGGCGTTTCCGTTTCTTCCGTTTCTTCTGGCGGGTCAAACTTCGCGAATATCTTATGAAGATATTTTGATAAGTCGGGGTTTATTTCGCCTATGTTTTCAACGACGCTTCCTATCTCCATAACGACAATATACACGCAGATGCTCTGCGCTATGGAAACGGGAATTTTAACGCCCAGATAGGGTAGAAAAATATCGCAGACGACGCCGAAAATAAAACAGACGATTTCGCCCAGCTTGTGAAACAAGCCTTGCCGCATAACGGAAGATTGGTAACTGTGCGTTGACAGGCTTTTAATTAACCCTGTCACAATATCGAACGCAATAAACAGAAGAATAATTGCGCACGTCTTAATCTGTGGTGTTAAGGCTTGCAACTCGATAATTGAAAAGGCAAAAGTCGTTGTGTCGTCCATAGCGCATCAATCCCACAGAATTGCGATGTTTCCATCTGATTTATTAAACGTCTGCGTTCCACCGTCATACGTCACACGCAGTTTTTCGACGTTGCTTTCGGTAATTTCCTCTATTTTAGTTACCGTATTCAGTTCGCCAACGGCGTGTGGATATTCGTTCGTATAAACAAAAACAACCCGCATAAGCCTTTCACCCTTTCATTATTTTATCGTGCGGTAAAAGATTTATGGGGCGGCTTTACCCCTTGCGCCCGCTTTCCGAGCGGTTGCCTGCGCGCATCTTTTACCGCATATACAGTTTAATATATTTATAGAAAGTTTGTCAAGATATACTTGCAATAATAGTCGGCAAATGCGACGTTTCCGCGCAGTAAACTTTCCAGCAAGTGTTGTTCTTGACGTTTGAACCGCTTTTTGCTGATTTCGTCGTCGTTGTACGTCCGTTGCACGGCACCGCTTTTGTGCCGCGTAACGTACCATTTGCCGCGGTTGCTTTTGTGCTGGTATATGAACACATCGTCGGCAAGGCTTATCTTGATAACATATTCGTTTATAGGTTGCGGTTCGATGTATAAATAAGTATCCGCAGAAAAATCATTCTTCAGCGCCATTGTTGTAAAGTCGCTGGCGCCAGCCGCACGATATAGCGCGGTTTGCGACTTCTGCGCGGAGATAGGCGAATCGCGCAGAATGAATATTGCAATACCGCGTTCCGCTAAAATACATTCCTGTTTGCCTTTCAACGCCATTTTGTTTACAGCGTCCATTATTCCCAGACTTTGAAAGACAGGCGACGCAATACTGTTTGCGTTCGACAGGCAAACCAGCTTGAACGGTTTGTCGCCTTTAAGCTGGCGGTTCCTGTCAATCGTTTCAAAAGCGTTCAACAGCGCGTCGCCCTCTCCACGCGCGCCGCCACGGAAAGCGGCAACGTGTTTTTCTGGTATGAATTCGTCGTAGACGCCCATAGTCACAGACGCCATATTAAACCCGCGTATTTTGTGTATGGTAGAAAGCGCGCCGATATAGCCTATTGTTTCGCCCGTCGCAACCAACTTGCCGTTGTCGTTTTCCTCTCCATACCAGACGCCAGATATATTTTTGACGTGCGGCAAGCGGTCAACTACAATTGGCGCGTATGCTTCTGGGTTGTCGTTTATGATTGGCTGGAACGGCGAAAAATCGGTAAAGGCAATTGTGTCTGCTTCGTCTTGCGTGCGGCGCAGAAAGAAAAACTTTTCGTTGTCTGGCAAGTCGAGTAAGACTTTGCAAGCACCGTAAGTTTTACCCGTGCCGCGCCCGCCGATAACGAATATAAGCGGGTAAGGCAACGCCATTATTTTTTCCATATCGGCGTAACCGTTTGATAAGTAAACGTTCATTTAATAATCCTTTCAAAAAAGAACGCCCGCGGTTAAGCGGGCGCGGTTGTTGTGGGTTGCTTACAGAAGCGCGGCAAGTTCGCAATCCATGAAACGGCGGTCAGACTTCGTTTTTCCGTCGGTTACCCTGATTGAAAACGGACGGTTGCCGACAAGGTCAAGAATTTCAAAGAATGAACGCTGGAAAGTGGCGCTCTGCGCGGTTAATACGCGTTCGCCGCTCATAATCGACAGAAGCGTGACAGTTTCACCCTTGTTGTTCAAATCCTCATAGAGCAAATACACGTCAACGGGGTATTCCGCGTCGAGTTCTTCATCTTCAAGTTTGGAAACGGAAACGGTATTTTTCTTGCCTTTTGTCAGCGCGTAGAGTAGAACGACTTCGCTTTCGATGTTTTCAACGTTGCTTTTGATAACTTTCATTGTTTTGTTGTCCTTTCAAACTTAATTAAATTTGTACTTTTCAAAGTACACCGTTATTATACAGCATTTTTTCAATTCTGTCAATCTCTAACTTTGCCATTGTGATAATATCTTTGTACGCTTGTATTGTACCAACTGTATATTCGCTCTGGTACAGATACAAGTTGCTGGTAATTGGTACATAATAGCCTAATACGTTTATGCCGCCGACGTCTGGAAAGTCGTTATATCTTGCCGCTAAACCGCCAGCCTCATAGAACACAAAGTCGTCGCGTAATTCGTTCAAACCGCCGCGGCTGGCAAGTTCTTTCGCGCCGAGTTTTTTATCAACGCCCGCGATAGTAACGTGTAGTTTGCCGTTTTCAACATATCCATACTTTTTAGAACCGCATGACTTGAACTCTGTGTAACTGTGATTAGCTTCCAACTCATAAACGCCCATATAATGTGTAACGCCCTTTGCGTCGGTTGCATAAGCACCACTATCCGTGCTGTTGCGTATTTTTTCGGCGTTGTATTCGCTGAAATCGACGTCGCCTATAAACTTAACGCTGTCTGTGTCTGAATACACATAGTCAGAAAAGTTCGCCAAGTCGTCCTGTGCGGCGCTTGCTATCTTAATTCCGCGGTATAGTTCATACCGTGCAAGCGCCGTTGTCCATACGCCAAATTGATACGGCAACCAATAACTTTTTCGGCATTGCTCAAACAACGCGTCTTCGCTCATATCGTTGTTATAGTGAAAATCGCGGTCTTCTGCTAAATAGTCGATAGCTTCACGGATTGGCGCCGTTGCGAATAGTCCATAAATCCCGTTAAGGCGGTTCTTGCTTTTCATATACAACGTTTCGTTAAATTCGCCTGTCAACCCTTTCAGTTCTGTTTTGTATTTGTATTGCTGAATTATAAAATCAATTATGCAACGCGGCAGTTTGCCTTTCGACGCTTTATACCACGTCTTGACGTCCATATCGAAATTATACGTTTCGTTTATGATTTTATAATCAATCTCTGTGATACAACAAGTCAGACTTTCCGCGGATAAAATACGCCCGTTGTAGACTTTCGCGCCGACTATGTTATAACTCTTATCTTTTGACAGATACGGCGAACCCCAGAAAGGGTTTTTCAACGACACGTTTGTCAGTTCGACTTCCATTAGAATTGCGCGGTTGCGGACGTTGATTAACTTTTCAATATACGCGCGGTTTACTTTTTGTTCAACTAATTTCAGCGGTTCGATAGGGAATTCGCAATTGCAAAGCACGTCTGGATAACTGCTTGAGCGGTCAACGCTGGAAATACCGTGTAATAAGTCGTTAACATAGAATCGGTTGCAATGCGTGTCGCCGCCGCGGAACGCCCGCCGCATGATTTTATACAGTTCTGGCGACGGGAAAAACGGTTTAGCGTAATTGTACCCCAGATTTTCAAAAACAATTTTCTTTAACTGCTTTCGTATAAACCCCGTTGACGTGAGCGGCACGGATAGCAAGTTTTCATTTTCAGATACCAGCAACGCGCGCACAGCTTCGACAAGTCCCAAAACGTCGTTTTGACAATAGCGCAGTTCCTCTATCGTTAAATCTGAAAACCAATAGCGCGGAACGTCGTAATCATAGTCAGTTAGTTTTTGATGCTTTACCTTGTATTTACGCGTAAAGTCTTTCAAATTCATATTCGACAGGCGGTAACTGCATCGAAATTCAAACCGTTTTTCGTACATTGTAAAATATAATACTTTGCGCCGCTCTGTCGCGAAAACTTCATCTGGTTTGAAATCATACACACCCTTTATAAATTGGAACTCGAAGCTGGCGTTATGTATGTATATCGGCAACGCGGTTCGCTCTGGCAACGCGGGTATAATTCGCTGGAGCATATCAAGAAATTCTTGCCACGTTCGCCCAAATACGGTTAAGTCGGTATCAATTTGGAATTGCCAAATATACATGATGCTTTGCCGTATATCGTCGCGGTTGTAGGATTCTATATCGAACGCGCAACAGCAATCAAGAATATCAAACTTTTCAACTTTGCGTTTGTCGCTCTTGCGCCGCTTTATTGCGCCATAGTTGCAAAAGTAGCGTTCTGGGCAAAAGTCTTGAACGTCAACCCAGCTTTCCAGCGGCAAGGGTAAGTATAACACATCTTACACCCCTTGCCGTTTCTGCCACTTCTTGAATATACGCATAATCTTTGCGCCGTTCGTGTTTTCGTCGTTCTGTTTTATGCGCTCAAACCAAGTGTCAAAAAACTCTGCCGCTAAATCGCTGTCAGATAACAACTTTTTGCCCATTGTCGTATTAAGCTGGTAAGCAATGCGCCATTGCTCCATAAAGTCTTGAAACAGTTTCATGTTTTCTTCTGTGATGCCCGTATAGTTCAACGATTTCAACGTCTTTAAGCGGCGGCGCTGGATAGTTTCGCGCCCTTTCGCCGTACTTGCTTCGCTGTTGAGGAACTTTATAACGGCGGCATACGAGCGCGCCAGATTCTTTAACGCGTCGTCGCCTTTCATTATAGACGTCGTTGTTCTGAATTGTTCAACGTCCATTAATTCCCCTTTCGCCTGTGCGCGTTTAATACGCTTGTTTGCGATTTTACGCAGTTCGCTATACTCCGCGCGGACGCCTTTAACTTCTGCGCCGTTGGAACGTGTCAGACGACGGATAACGTCTTGAACCGTCATTGTTTTTGGTATCTGCATTGCCGCCATTATTTATTTCACCCCTTTAATATAATAAGTGTAGGTAACTTTGTTGCCGTTTCCGTGCTGTGCCAGAATGTACCCAGAACCCCAGCGCCCGTTGTAGGGTATTACGGCGACGCTGAATTCTGGCAAATATCCGTTGTGCGTCGATACCCGTTTTACGCCGTGTCCATAGCGCGTTAACTGCCGCTCTTGCATCGCGTAACACGCCTTAAAATCCCGCAACGATTTATTCAAGATGTAATACGCGCCGCGTACTTCGCGTATAGCGGGTATTGTGCAACATTTCAACGCTTCGGCACCGTTAATCTTTTGCGGCAAATTTCAACACCCCTTTCGCAATTTCATCATGCAGACGCCCAGCGCGCGACGCCGCAAACGCTTTCAAATCGGCAACGCGGTAACCCATTAACGCGGCATCGTGAAGTTGTGTTGCAACTTGAGATAGGGAAAGGAAATTAATCCACGTTGACTTGCCTGTGACGTCTGTTGTGATTCTGGCGAACGTTCCATCGGTATTCTGATAAAAACGGTAATATGATTCTTTCGCGCCGCGATATAGTACGAACTGCAAATAAACGCTTCGTCTGTCGTCAATCATTGTCTATCCCCCGTATGCTTTAATTCTGCTTCGCCCAAATCGATATAGAACCGCGCTATAATGTCGCAAATATCCGCTTCCCTGCAAGAACTGCAACGCGCGACAGGACAACGAAAGTCGCGAATTAATTTTTTACGAAAACGGCGAATCTGTTCGGCATTTTCGAACGTGATATAAACGTCTATCATGTTTTCACTTCCTTTCGTTAATATAAATGGTAATGATTAGCACGGCGAACGCCAGAACCGCAGTAACGCTTGCGGCTATGGCATCTGCTATAAATTTGGACAACCAGAAACTAATAAACATAGGTTGACTTCCTTTCTGCGTATGCGCGCCCGCTGATATAGTTATTGTAGCATAAAAAATTTTCCTTTGCAATACAAATTTCTATAAATTCGTTGTTGACTTTTCTATAAATTCGTGGTATATTATATACATCAAAGGGAAACAAATCCCGAAAAGAAAGGAATTAAAAAAATGTATATCTGCGTATTCGATACCGAAACTACCTCTCTTGAAAA
>ERZ808032.102-NODE-102-length-13120-cov-2.385571_pt1 | contig 13120 bp, 18 predicted proteins | sample MGYA00380187_ERZ808032 | MGnify/ENA primary metagenome ERZ808032 (study PRJEB31490, sample SAMN06133378) | cow dung metagenome | isolation source: M10 | host: cow | place: China: Chengdu | collected 2015-05 ...
TTTGTATCAGATATTGTACAATCCGTGACAGAAGCCGCCAATGCCGAAGCACTGAAAAGCAAAACACAAACCAAGATTGTACAAATCAATTTGTTAATTGCGCGCATAACATCTTATTTGTCAACACCCACTAAATAAACCGTTTAGTACAATCTCTCAAATAACGTTTAAAACAAATATTTTTTAAAAACAAGCCCACACACAAATATTTAAGAGATTATCACACAACCTTTATTTGTTAACGAACACCTTATTAATACTTATTAATCGGTACAATCGATAGAGATAAAGGATATCGTCTGTTGGATAAAACCAAAATTGAATCTACGCTCTGTTGATTAGATGTAAGTCACTAAGAGGTTTTTGCCCCGATTTATTTGTTCTCTCTGAGAAAGTGAAAATTTACTCATTTTCCGCGCCAGTAGCAACAACGTCGGCTGTCTCGTGGGAGAGTGCAACGGCGCGTCCTCCGTGAATGCTTTGAATTGTGATGTCGTGAATTGTCTCGCGAAGGGAACGAACTACGTGGGTGGTTTGTATGGTATGAATAGTGAGAGTTCATTTGCGGCATCTGATTGTACTGTTACGGGTTGCACTATAGTGGCTACCAGTAATTATGCAGGGGGTCTCGCAGGTAGAATTGTGTCAGGACAGCTTGGTATTTTCTCTGGATGTGTTGTGACTGATTCAACAATTATCGCGTCGGATTACGCGGCAGGGATATGTCCTGCATACAGCTAAGGAGGATATATGAAAAAAATAATCATCTTCCTTATCTTCTTCTGCCTGCTAATCTCAGGAGCATCTGCGGCATCAATCACAGGGTGCACTGTAGAGAATACGAACATCTATGCAGGCTCTAACTTATTCCCAATCGGACCGGCAGCAGAGATAGACAGCACATCCACAGCAACAGGGATAACCAACGTGCCAAACCGCTATCTCTACGCATCCGGCCTCACAGCCACACCAAACGGAGCAACCGTCTCTTACACACTCGAAGGACAACAGGGCAGTACAACAGTAGAGGCAACACAAGGCACTGCTCAGTCGTGGGCATGGACTTTTGGAGACGGAGCGACAAGCAGTGTTGCTGAGGACACAACCCACACATACGCAGCTCCTGGAACATACAGCACATCTCTCACGCTCAAAAACTATCTGGATTCAACAGGCGTCACAGTCACCACAAGCGGATACAACATCCTGCCAATCCCGCCAACAGTCTCCGCATCCGCAAACGTTCTGCAACTCGGGCAGAGTATAACACTCTCAGCAGTGGGTACTCTGTTCTCCACCATCCAATGGCAGTACAGCACAGACAGCGGGGCAACCTGGCAGGACATCTCAGGAGCAACAACCGCAACGTATGAGTGGACGCCGACTGCCGGAGTGTATCAGGTCAGAGCACATGTGACTGCTGTTGGTACTGGATTTACTGCGGACAGTAATGTACTTACTGTCAGTGTTTACGCTCCGCCGACAATCAATGCCGTAACTGTCAGCCCGACAATCGGACAATACACAGAGACAATCACACTCAGTGCCGAAGTAAGCGACAGCGGGCCGGATGCAACAACCTATCAGTGGCAGCAAAGCCCGCAAAACCAGAACACATGGACTAACATCCCAGGAGCAACAACCGCACAGTGGATAGGTCAGCTCACATTCGCAGGAGCAACAGACTTTAGGCTCATTGCCACAGGCACAGGAGGGCAGACAATCTCTGAGACTGTCACCTACTACATCGCACTGCCTGGAGAAATCCAGAGCCTCACAGCAACTCCATCTGTCATCACTCTTCCAGGCTCAACCACCTTAGCAGCCACAGGCAGTAATGTCATCTCCTGGGAATGGCAGCAGTACACAAGCGGAGTATGGACGCCGATTGGATACTCAGCATCCGTTACCCAAAGATTCACAGACGCCGGAACATATCAGTTCCGTGTGCTCGCAACAGGAGCAGACGGAGCGGTTGTTACCTCAGAGACTGTTGAAGTCATCGCAGGATTTGCTCCGTCCGTCTCCATCACAAGCCCGAATGACGGCACAAGATACCAATCAGGAGAAAGAATCCCGCTTACAGCAACCATCACCGGAACAGACCCGACATGGGAATGGTCGTTTGGATCTCAGGATATACAGACCGGAGGAAACAGTCAGACAACATGGGTTGAGTATGGCATTGACGGAAGATACACAATCAGCATCCGTGTAGTATCACTCTTCGGAACTGATGAGGATTCAATCACCATTATCAGCGGCAGAGAATCAAGACCTATTGCTACAACTCCTCCAATAGAGCTTGAGTCAGACGGCATCTTTGAAGCCACAGATTCACTCACTCCAAATGAAAACGGAATGCCGGACATAACCGGATTCATCATGAGTATGTCTAAACCATTCACAGACATGATTGGAGCATGGTTCTATTTCGTGCTGTTCGCAGTGCCGTATCTCATTATCTGGATTCGTCAGAAGAACATCATTATCCCGTCAATCCTTGGAGTGCTGTTCGCAGCATGGGTTCTTATTCAGCTTCCGGCAGCGGCACTTCCGGCAGCTATCGCATTAATCACACTCTCAGTAACAGGAGGCCTTTATGGAATTTATGTTAAACTTCAAAACCGTTGAGGTGGTAGAATGATCTCTACCACTTTTTGTATCGCCATGCTTGCAGTCGCGCTCATCTTCTTTGCGCTTGCATTGTTCACATCTGTTGATGAACCGCCAGTCTGCTATGTATTCCGCGCATCCCTTGCCTTTGTATCGTCTGCCATCACGTGGGTTATCACGGTTTTAACGGCCTTTGGACAGGTAGGTAGTGTAAACTATCAGGTCGTATCTCAAACCCTCTCAGGAGACACAACAACGCTCGTATATGAGGCAATGTCGCTTCCGCTCGGAGCTGAGGCAACGTATCTGCTCGCATTAATTGGAATTGGATTTACAGCCTTTACCACATTACAGATTATCGCACTCATCCGCTGTACAATCAGGGGATTAAACCAGACAGGAGAAGAGGAAGGTGAGGAAGAATGAAGTCAGGCTTTATGGCTCTCGCGGCAGTTGTATTCCTCGCAGGCTTTCTGATTCTCGGCTCAATGCTGATGCTTGGAGCTGTCGGAGGATTAGACACTGATGATGTCCCGACTGATTATAACGAGACAGCAAATCTGTCTCAGACATTCTTCTCTGTCTTCCAGGATTGGAATGTGATAATCATCTGGCTTGTTGGAATCACAGCTTTGATTATCGGCCTTTGGTTCTTGCTGAGAATCAAAAAATAACCTCTTTTTTCAACCATTTCTTTTATGGTTAAGTATTGCTCATACTTTGTAATGACAAGTGAAAAGCAAATGAAGGCATATCTTGCTCGATACAAAAAACTGAAAGCAGCTTCGACAAAATCAATCAGAGCAAAAAAGGAGTTTTTAGATTATGACAAATCTCTTAAACAAAAAGGCATTCTTATTTGGGGGTACTAAATGAATAAAGATGATATTCGCGATTGTGTGGCTTTCCTCATGAACACTTTTTTGCATATGGCTGCAGGATATTTCATCACTGCAGGAGTGAGCTGGGTAGTTTTAGGAAGTGTTCTGAGAAACACAGAGGTAGATTCTGTTCTTACATCAACTCTCCTTGGTAGTGTATCTCAGGTTGATAATATTTGTATGATTTTGTCATTGTGTTGTGGTTTAATCTACATTGCATATGTCAAAGGAAAAATGCACGCAGAAAAGAAACAGCAGAAAATAGAAGCAGAGTGGAAATCCGAATAACACTCCTTTTTTCCTTACCGTTTCCTTTATCGTTACCACTCACGCAGTTCTAATCATGGCAGAAAAAAAAGTGCCAAAAACTCTCTTAAACCGTATCGACAGATGGAATAAGAAAAAGGCAGACCTCATGAAAGAATACCGCGAGATTGAACGTGAGGCAAGAAAACGCGGCCTTGTCGCTCCAAAGACCAGAGCAAAGAAAAGATGACAAAACAAAAAGGCAGATTTTGCGGACACAATCAATCTGCCAAAGAGATGTGCTTTTTTGATAACCTTAAAAGAAACGGTTGTATCTTTATTTTATGACCGTTTCTTTTAAGGTTAAGAAAATATCATTCGTAATTAATGCGGACACAGGATTCTAAATCATGAAATCAGACAAATACCTTGCACGCTGTCAGGCACTTGCAACCAAGATGATGAACAACGGTATCGTCAACACTCTCAAAGAAGAGTTCTCCAACGCACACGGAGCAGTCACCATGTCTCGTCTCGCATTTGAGGCAATCGGAGCACTTATCCTCGTCATCATCTTAATCCTTGTCCCGCGTCTCGGAGCAGCTATTGAAAAAGGAATGCCAGCCATTTCTGAAGGCTCCTCATGGGCAGGTGCTACAGATGGTGGAGCTATGTGGGCACAGCTTGAGCCAATGTTCACTGTCGCTGCACTTGTAATCATCATTGGAATGGTTATCCGTGTTGTTTACGGCCTGCGCGATGCAGGAAACTAAACTGCATAGACCTACAAACACCCTTTTTTCTTAACACGGACACACAATGAACCCAGAAAACACCGAATATCCGGAATACAATTTTGAGGGTTTTGAGAATAATGACGAAGATGACGAAGGCTTATCCACAGCCATGTCAGAAGTAGAACGGCACAGCCTCAGAAACCAGATGGCAGGCATCCATGAGGCCGAATCGTTAAACTATCTCGAAAGTCTTCGAAGCCCGCAGTCAGCAGATGACCTGCTTGAGATGATAAACGAATGTGCATTCCTGGAAGGCACAAAGGAAGCTCTCAGAGGGCTTACCAGAATCAGGATAAGCACTGACAAACTTTTGACAAACACTCAAAACATCGAAAGAGCGAAGCTCAACTTTGAAGCTGCACTTCTCGAAATCACAGCCACAGCACCGACAAACGACACACAAAGCCCGCAGTGGCTCACAACTACAAGCTGTATCAGAGATGCCGCATATGACATCATTGAAAGAACATTCGGAGCATACCGCGAAAGACGCTTACAGGATGTAAACAGAATGGAAGTAGTCACAGGAAAGCTCGCGGCAGCTCAGCAGAAACCAGAAGAAAAACCACAGAAAAAAGGAATCAGATTCTTATGATGGCATGGAATATTGACCCAATGATTCTGATGATTGGCGTAATTATCGCCATTGGAGCATCAGCCTCCGGATGGCTCAAAAGACACGCCGACAATCAGAAAATAGATTCAGTTATCCCGTTTGCAAAAACCATTCGACAGGCAATTATATCCAACAAAGGATACAAAGCCAAACCGCTTGTAGTCCTCATGGAGCCTCACACAAACTCTGCAGACGTATTCGTTGGAGAAGTTGACAAAGACAACCGTGCAGTCTTCGATTTAGGAGAAGGTATCGGAGAACACCTTGTGCCGGAATCATCCGGAAACGTCCGCCCGCTTATCATTGACGGCCTTAAAATCTACTTCGGAGACTATGTCTCAGCAGAATGTATGTCTGTAGAAGACATTCGCGGAAACAACCGCATAATGAAGATCAGAGATGCAATCCCTGAACTTCGCGGCATTCCAATCAGCACCTTCAAATCCCTTCTCATGCAGAGAAAAGAACACTGGGAAGTCAACTGCGAAACCATTCTGCGAACACTCAGACGCGGAGACGAGGAGTTATTCAACATCCCAGAAACCGTTGAAGAGTTTGTCGAACTGCTCGAAAAGGCACACAGCCTCTATTATGGCACTTATGATGGTGTTGAGGCAGCAAAGGTTGACGCTGTTGACACTGTTGTGACAACTTATGAGAGTGTATCACGCAAAAAGAAACTCCTTCCAACGAAAAAGCACTTCTTCAAGAAACCACAGGCAGAAACAGATGAGGAAGAGACTGGTGAGTATGTGTATCGGAATGTGTACAAAGGGTATAAGGGCGTTAGATGGTTATCACCACCGGATGCAAATCTCGCTCAGGTATCATCTCTGACATGTGCACGCTTGCAGAACTACGGAGCTATCAAAAAGATGGAAGGCATTCTGGAAGCAAAGGCATCCCGTCTTAATAACTGGATGGATGAGTATGGAAAGTTCTTCTTCGGTTTCGCCATCGTTTTCCTTATCATGGTTATTGCAGGCTGTCTCGGATACAACATGATTACCAAGTGATTATGGATTACACAGCACCTACAAACGACATCTCAATCAGAATGCAGATAATGCAGGAGTACCTTGAGGCAACAGAAGCAGCGGCAGGACTTACATCCTGGCTCACTGCTGCTGTCAAACAAGGTTCTGCGAAAAGCAAAATCAGACCATTTGAGAAATCATTTACAAAGCTGTTTATCCTGACAAATCACCTTGCTCAGATGCGTGATGAACCGTCTGCAAAATATATTGAGATGTGGATTTGGATGAAATCCAGGAACAAATACCACCCGCACAACCTCAAGGTAGCTCTCAAGCTGTTTGAGGATTGGCGGCAGGCATTAATCGAACAAAACATTTTGGAGTTTAGATAATGGGAAGCGGAGATGACCCAATTAGTCTTGGAGTGACATTTAGTGAATCCAAACAGATTCATATCAACTCCTTCTATGACATCCGGTTAAAAATAGCTACGATTATTGAGAATGCCGCACTCAACGGCCGCTCAGTAGATTATGAGAGTGTTTTATCTCTCGTTGAGCTTGCTATCTCAATGATTCCGAATGCTGAGCAGGGCAATAAATGCAGGGAGCTTATTGAGCGGAAATACAACCAGGCAATAGCTGTCCTGACTGACAACAACAGCAGAAAACCATCTGCCGCTGATGTTATGCAGGCCAAAAAAGAAGCTGCCATGACAACCTTGCAGGCAGTGCAGGTTATCTTCGATTATGATCTTGGCATTCGTATTCAGCATTCGGTAGGTGTTGCATGATTTATCTGGATGATGAGGATTTAGAGTTTCTCGGAATTAAAGAGCGTGCATGGGTTGTGAAATCACCACCCACAGCAGACCCGCATGACCCGCGAAACAAAGAGTTATTCTCACTCTCAGCTCACTTCTGCGAGATTACCTGCGGCCCTTACAAACAAGATGTTATGGCAAATTTCGCAGGAAAGAAGGGGACTGGTAAATCGTATGGTTCGCTTAAAATTGCTTATGAGACATCAGTGCGCAAAGCAGAGATTTTAGGAGGTCAGCCTTCGGATTACTTTGATGTTGAGCGCAATGTAGCTGTTATGGATGCAGAAAAGATGATTGATATCCTAACCTCTGATGCAAAACATCAGACAATCATCTCGGATGATTCCGGCACTATCCAGGGAGCGAGAAAATACCACTCAGAGGAGAATCAGTTACTCAATGATGTCTTTGTCGTCAACCGCACTTTGTACAACACTTATCTCTCCTCAGCTCCGGAGACTAAACATGTTGACCGTCAGGCTCGTGACCTACCTGAGCATCAGTTAGAGTTCGTGCGGAATCGTCCAGGAATGACTAAGGGTTGGACTACTTGTAAGTACTTTGAGAAAATCACAGACGCGAAGACTTCAAACTCCAAGTTCAGACTCCATTATTGGCGCAATGCAAAGGTAGTCAGGCTTATCATCGACAAACCTCCGCAGAAGATGATTGAGGAGTATGACAAGCTCAGAGAAGAAGGGATGAAGAAGAAGCAGGCAGCTCTCAAGGATTTGAAGGAGAGAAGAATGCAGGAGAGGGAGGAGAAAAGAGAGAAGGATGAGAAGAAGGAAAGAGGAGAGAAATCCACCCGAACCACCAGACAGGCTGAAAGAATTGAGAGAGCACAAAAGGCGTATGATGGAATGAAGCTCTTAGGTCTTACTCCAAAAGAGGCATTAACTGAGATGGCAAAACTGCCAGGAGATGACAGAGTGCCTAAAACCACATGGGCACACTGGGTTGAAGAAGGGCTTGTTCAAGTATAACATAACCGCCACCACCAAACACACCCAATAATAATACTACAATTAAATAATATGTAAAGCCGCGGGGCAAAAATTCAAGCCCGCAGCGGCCTCCGATTCCCTTTTCTTTGACCGTTTCTTTTAAGGTTATTATTCACGCAGAACTAATCATGGTTAGTCCACTCATCTCTAAAAAACCAACTATCTCTGCAGCTGTTCCAAATAATCAGCCTGCACGCGGCAGTACTATAGTAATGGTTGGCGGAGATCCAAACAAGACATACACATATGTCCCGCAGTCTGACTATCAGACTATATCATATTCGGACACGATGAAGAAACAGGCTCAGCAGTATTCTACATCCAAGAGCACTGGAGAGCGTGTTGCAGGTAATATATATCTTGGAGCTGACAAGGCAGCATCAGCGTATGAGGATTTTGTGTCTCCGGTTACTAAGACATTTGACACATCTGTTGTTGTTGATACGGGAAATCCTGTCAAAGATTTTCTTGCCAATGCCGGACGCGGATTTGTAACAACTGTTGTTAAAGCTCCATCAGATGTTGTAAGGCTTGGGGGTGCATCCGGCTTATCCATTGCTATGCTTGGAAATGCAAACAACAAACAGAAGGCAGAGGTATTATCAACAGGCCTTCCTAATTTTGTGGACGCTCAGGTTGATTCTTTCAAAGCAAATCCAGGAGCGTTTACAGGTGGTGTGGCTGCCGGAGTGGTCGGAGGAAAAGTAATTGGGAAAGTGGCAAGTAAAGGCGGAAGCGGTACGAAAAAGACAACAACGGCAAAAACCGAACAAAAGACAGTCACGAGCAAAACAACCTCGCAGTACAAATACAAAGGAAAGAACAAAACTGTAAGGTCAGAAAAACCCAATGGTCGAAAACTCATTAACAAGAAAACACATACAATGGCTCAACCGAGTTATAAAAGAGCAAACAGCAATGCCGCAACCCTTGAGACATTCATGAGGCAGAGAAGAGCAAAGGACATTGCTGAAGACATTGAGCTTGGAGCTTGGGATAGAGATTTCGCAAAGCAGGTTCGTGAGAGTGGAAAAGTAACCACAATAAGAACTGTTAAGAAAACAAGCGGAATTATGGGAAGTGGTGGTAAAGGCAGAGCACGATTTGTTGATTTCGCAGAACCCAAACGGCAGACTGCACTTGTGACTGCAAAGGATGCGAGAACACCGAGAAACAACAGCAGAAGAGAGAGAGCAAGAGTTGCTCGTGTTGTGGAAGTACAGAAAGCATCAGGAGCAATCTTCCAGGACATGAAACTGAGAAGAGATCCAATCCCGCAGCGTCTATCTACAGAGAAAGGATTAATCACTGCCGCTGATGCACGGAAGCCGAGAAACAGAACCTATAAAGATCGGCAGAGAGTGAAGAGAGTTAATGAGGCACAGAGAAAATCAGGAGCTGCGAAGCCATCTGCATCTACCATTCTTGACTTACAAAGACCAGGAAGACGCAGAAGACCGCAGACAGGAAAAACAACAGGAAAGCAGACTGCACCGAGCACAAGAAAACCGAGAGCATACGAGACGAAAATTACAAGGCGTGAGAGTGTTGAGGAAATTCCTGGACTATACAGAATTACTGAAGTCCCAAGATATGCTGTGGGAGCAAGAAGACCTGCATCTGTAAAAATAGGCGGTCGAAAAGTTCTCACTCTTGATGGAGTATTAACTGAACCGACATACACTCTCAAATTAGAGCCTGTCAGACAACAAAGACTCTCACGGATGCCGAAGGCAGACAAAAAGCCAACAGAGAAAGGGAAGGGAGCAGGAGCGAAGGAAAAGGCGAAAGCTGAAAGCCCGCGCAAAAAGAGAGCGATGGTTGAGTTTGAAAAGGTTGATACCAACCGCTTTGTTAAGAGTAAAAGTTCCAAAAAGTCAGGCAGTACGACTACACGGAGAAGACCAACCAGTGAGCAGGTCAAAAACAGTGGAGCAGGTAAGACCAAAGATGGAAAGACTATCTTCACAAACAGCAAAGGAGAGCAGTATGTAGAAGTGGATAATGGAAACGGCACTAAAGCCCGCGTGCGCTTAAAATCCTCAGAGACGAGCCAACAGAAGGCTTCTAAAGCCACATCATCTAAGCGGAAGGGTAAAACCATTACTGAAAAACCCGCGCCCAAACGGAACATCCGGAAAACAACCGGAAAAACCACAGGTACGAAACAGAGTGCAGAACAGCAGTCTCAGACAGTCAAAAAGCGTGAGGTTGTAAGGGTTGTATCAGGAGGACAGACTAACATCTCAGGAGCTGCGCAGACTCTCAGTGTTCTAAAGAAGCAGAATAATAATACTGTTGTAGATGGTGGAGGAACTACGACAGGACAGACTGAGGGCACTGTTACTGGAAGCACTACGACTAACAAACCCGCATCCACATCTCAGCAGACCACATCAAGCAGAGTTAAGAGTGCGGAAAAGAGAGAGACGCAGACAACAGGAACTCCGAGAGCCAGAGCAAAACCGAAAGCGGCTCCGGTTGTCAGACCGAAGAAGAAAAAACCTGTCGCAAAGACCACCGAAGAGGATAAGAAGAAGCAACGCAAAAAGATACGGAAAATGAAAGAGGATGCATTCCGCTTTGAAACAGTCAACACCTTTGGATGGATTAAGGACAGCAAGCCTGCGGCAAAACCAAGAAAAATAAAATGATTACTCCTGCAGTTGTTTCCCTAATCCTCCTCCTTTTTCTGGCGGTTCTGGTATCTTACCTGGATATTAGATACCGTACAATTAATATCCCATATCTTTTATTCTTCTGCGGGATTGTCGGCTTCTTTGCTTCCGTTTCCGTGTATGGTTTAGCAGCTGTCGGTATGGCTCTTATCCCTGCGGTTGTTATTATCCTGATCGTGACTGTAATTAATGTCTTCCGCGTGCAGAGAGGAAAAGGCAGAATTGTTGGCGGAGGAGACAGAAATGTTTATGCGACTTTTTGTCTGATGTTCCCTATTGTCTGCGGGATTCCGTCAGCATTTATTATTCCTGCATTCGCTGTTGGTTTTGCTATTTTCGCAGGATATATTCCGCGAGTTTCCCGCGCTCATAATTTACGCGGGATGCCGTTTTGTCTGTATATGTCTCTCGCGGTTGTGTGCTGTCTGCTTTTACAGACGGCCGCTGTCTATTAAGTAGATTTCCTCGTCATCTTCCGGCTGACTTCTGTCTCTTCCGTATCTGTGGTAAATTGTGCTAAAGAGTACATACAGTCCAAGGAGTGGAAGAATGTATGCGAAGCTGTAGAACAGATTGATTGCGAAGTCATATCCTGCATAATCTCCCCATGCAAGATATTGGAACCATCCCATGTTTCTGAATGTGCTATCCAGAATATCAACAATAGGGCCTCCGAATACTCCAATAATCACTCCGCTGAGTGTTGAGCTGAAAAAAATAATTACAGCAGAGAGCATTGAGCGCGGAGAAGTGCCTGCCATTATGTCGAACCTCCGCGAACCAGTGCCCAGATGGCTATAGCCATCATGAGAAGGGCCGGAGATGATACAATCAGTGCTAATCCGAAGTTTCCGGCAGCTATTGTCTGTTCAGTGATTACTCCTGAATAGAAATTTAGGAAGATGTCCTGCACAGAGCCAAAGACACCCGCAATATACACGAAAACCAGATAGATGAACCCGCATGTAAATAAGAGCAGTGGGTAGTGTAGGATTGTGTATGCTGCCATGATTATTATTTACTTATTCAGTGGTAACGATAAAGGAAACGGTAGCGGAGACCGTTTCTTTTAAGGTTAAGGTTTGCATAGAATCAACTATAGTATGGTTCAGAAAACAAAACGAATACGCACAGGCACGAGTGCAAATACTCGTGGAGGAAGAAATCAATCTGATAGAATGCGTGCCGCAGGTAGAAAATATGCCGCAGGAGGTTACAAAGACAAACAGAAAATGACAAATCTCTCTCGAACTACAGGCGGAAAATACCAATCACGTAAAGCCAGAGTTGAAATTCAAAAGAAGAAAGGAAAAATTCAGAATCAGATTAAAACTCTGGAAAGCATACTTGAAAGAGTAGAGAAACAATTAGAATTATGGGAGAAAAAACGCAAGGAGCTTTATGAAGAATGCAGGAAGAGAGGCATCTATAATGCAGTCACATATGGCATCATTGGTGATTTTGAAGAATTAAACAAACTCGACAATTCTGCAAAGCGTCAGATGGCTCTCAGATACATAACCCGACTTAATGAAATTAACAAAAAGAGAGGCGCACTCATCAATAGAAGACAGCCGATAATTGGTGAGATTTACGAACTCAAGCAGGAGTTGAAGAAATTAAAATGAAAAAGAAATCCGGACAAACCAAACTCTCAGCCTTCAAGGGTAGATACTCACCATCTGCAAAGGCTCTCGCAAAGAAACGCAGTCAGACAGGCCCTCGCTCTAAATCTTTCAAGAGAGATTATGACAACTCAGGAGCCAAGGCAGCTATGCCGCCAGGTTGGAGATGTGTGACGCATCGTGACGGATCTAAAACATGGTATTTTGAAACCAGACATAACCGCTCGGATGTTGTAAAAAGAAGGAGATAATAATCACTTTGGAGGGATATAAACCCTCATTAACTCTTCCAGTTTTTTTCTCAGAACTAACTTATTCGCTTCTGATTTTCCGCCACATCTACCCTCTATGTTGAAATATACTTTCTCACATCTTGCCGCATAACATGGGGAGAGAGAAGCTGCCGGAGGGAACAAGCGTGCGGCATTGCCATTTGTATCCAGGACATCAAGCGGGACTTGGGATGCCCAACCATAATGAATGAATGGGTCAAACTCAACAGCCTTGAGCTGAAATACAAGAGACTCAACATCTTCTGCCATCTGCAGAACCTTATCCACAGATACTTTTTGCATTAACTTTTCAGTTTTCATAAATACTCCAAATATGCAGTAAAAAAGAAAAACACTCCCCTGCTTTGCAGGAGTGTTGCAAGAGATTTAACGATGCCAAGAAAGGGGATTCGGGATTGGAGATTTCCATTGAGGTATTAAGTGGGTGGTGTAGTATTACATGTCCAAAACGACTGGTGTTGTTCGCATAACTGTACGGGAAGGAACGTTAGAACGTGTAGTGTTTGATTTGGATAACGATTTGGCGATATTTGCACCCCTCTAAAAGAACAATGGGGATAA